>Ga0208261_1000325_pt1 | contig 19587 bp, 21 predicted proteins | sample Knorr_S7_td_DCM__FD_185595 | JGI IMG/M metagenome (GOLD analysis project Ga0208261, IMG submission 185595) | Marine microbial communities from Southern Atlantic Ocean transect - Knorr_S7_td_DCM_ad_131m_LV_B (SPAdes) (version 3) | ecosystem: Environmental > Aquatic > Marine > Oceanic | place...
CATCACTACTCTCCGGACCAAAAACCGTCACCGAAGTGCCAGCCAACCCATCATCAGCAGAACCAGAAGCCACAGGCGCAGCAGTAGTCGCAGGCGCAGAACTGCTACCTGATCCTGAAGAAGAGCCAGATGCCGAAGAAGACCCAGAACTTGAGCCTATTTCCTGTACTGCTCCCCCATCATCACTGTCACTACCCCCACAAGCAGTTGAGATTAATCCAACTACTAAAATGAGACTAAAAGCGTTTCTAAGTATTTTCATTTCCCCTCCAAACAACTACTAAAAACATAACATTTTCTTTTCAATCTGTCATATACGTAATGCAGGAATGAGATTCCTGTAGATTTCATATATGGCAAAAATAGATGTAGAAATCACAAGTCAGCGTGAAGACGGTGATTGGACATGGAGAGCAGTTGGCGCTCGTGAACCAAAAGGAACTGTTGATGCTTCTCTTTTGCCGACAAATTCAATTGTTGGATCAAAATTTTTAGTTGAAACAGAGTATTTTTTAGATGGAATAGTTGTAACAAAAGTCTTTGATAAAAAACAGTCATCTGAAAAGACTGAAACACTTGAAATACTCGGTTCAGGGAAACAAACGGATCTCGTAACTACTCAACTCGCAAAGAGTAAAAAGAGCAAAAGACCGTCTAAGGAATCTTTCTCTAATTCAAGGACAAATAATCGTGAAAAGAAGAGGGGTTCTCGTGAAAAAGAGAAGAGGGCTTCTCGTGAAAAAGATAAACCCTCGGCCAAGACAACTAGAAAACCTAGAAAACAGAACAAAAATGTTTCTGATACTCCGTTTCCCAAAAGTAAACGTTTAAAAGCAAAACGCCACCATAGGAACGAAGCCTTAAAAAACTTGCCGAATGAAACGAAGAGGATCGCAGAAATACTCCTACAAAAAGGGCTTCCTGGTTTACGAGAATCGATTGATGTTCAGAATAAAACAGCTAAAAAAGCGGGAGAACCTGAAATCCCTGAAGACATCCTATTGAAGCTCGCTGAGCAAATTTATCCAAATTTACGCACCGCTGAATGGCTCGATCGAGCTGATGGTGCTTTACGAGGAATGGAAACTATAGATTTACGTGATATTAGGTCGGTGATAGTTGCATCTGACAACGTTCAAAAAAACAATGAAGTCAAATCACTAGCCGAAAAGCTGAAAGAAGGTTTCAATAAACGAGTTGAGACCGATCAACAAAATTGGCTTAAAGAAGTTATTTCAACTCTCAAAGAAGGTCGAGTCGTTAGAGCCTTGCGTCTATCATCACGTCCACCAAAAGCTGGTTTCCCACTTCCTGAGGACTTGCTTAACTCTCTAACCGAAGCAACAAATGCTGCTCTGGCAGCAGACGTAACACAGTCGCGATGGGGAACAATTGCTGAAGCAGCTGCTTTCTCTCCTATTCATGACAGGGTCGTACCAGAAGGAGTCCCAGAAAATCCCAGTGAAGAGTTAACTAAAATAATTCGTAGGATTTCTTCAAAGGCCCCTTCAATCGTAGAAAAATTCAATTCTTCTTCGGTTTAAACAACAAAAATCGCACACAAGTTCATCACACAGATTTTTCAATGTAACTTCATGTAATGATAATCGAATATGAAACACGCGGGCATATTGCTCTAATCACTTTAAACAGGCCTGAAGCTAGAAATGCTGTTAATCACGAAGTCGCTACGGGTATTGAAAAAGCCCTAGATGATTTTGAAGATGATGAGAACCTCTGGACAGGAATCCTTTGCGCAAATGGACCTGCTTTCTCGGCAGGAGCTGATTTGAAAGCAATTTCAGCAGGAGAGTTAAATCTAGCTACTAAGAAAGGTGGATTCGGTGGAATAGTTGCACGTGAACGAATCAAACCATTGATAGCCGCAGTCGACGGACCTGCATTAGCTGGAGGAACAGAATTAGCTTTAGCATGCGATCTTATTGTGGCAAGTAAAGCAGCCAGATTTGGACTTCCCGAAGTTAAGCGTTCTCTTATTGCTTCAGCAGGTGGTTTAGTTCGCCTTCCAAGGGTTTTACCAAAGAACATAGCTATGCATATAGCACTCACAGGGGAACCCATAAGCGCCGAAGATGCATACAAGTTCGGAATGGTTAATAGTTTGGTGGAAGCAGGTGAAGCTTTAGAAGGTGCAATTTCTTTAGCCAATAAAATCAATGAAAATGCTCCATTAGCAGTTAGAGCTACCCGACGATCGCTCTTGGAATCACTTACGCTGAATGATAATGACGGAATGAAGTTTGCTATCGAGGAAACCGCTGCTTTGGTTGGAACTGAGGATTACAAAGAAGGACCCTTGGCTTTCATAGAAAAGCGTCCACCAGTCTGGAAGGGCAGGTAGTTTTAAAAGATTAAATGTAACCGTTCTCTTCCAAGAAGGTTTCAAGTCCGTCAGCCATTTCTAAAGAGTTGATATCCTCAAGAGGTATCCACTTAGAAGCAATTGCATCTGTAGCAGGAATTGGTTCGCTGTTTCCTTCAATGACTACTTCGAAATCAAGGATTACTTTGTGTGAGTTTTCAGAGATTACTTCGCCTGAACCAACAAATATTTTACATTTACCTCGTAAACCCGTTTCTTCATAAAGCTCCCTCTCGACTGCACTTTCAAGAGATTCACCAATATCGACATGTCCACCCGGAATGGACCACTTTCCTATTTCGGGTTCAGTCTTACGTTTTACAAGAAGAATCTTCCCATCAATTATTGCAATTGCGCCCACGCACAATTCAGGTCTTATCATTACCTGATTCAATTGGCCTGTAAACTTGTATCAAACGTGCAACCATTCCTTGAGATTCAAAAAAATTCTTAGTCTCTCTATCTCCAGGTAAGGCAAACGAATCAATTCCAATTACCTTATTTTCAATTGCCTGGTTAACTAAAAAATCCATAAGACACTCCCCTACACCAACGGAACGAGCGTCTTCCATTACAAAAAGCTCCTTTATGGAAGCAATTCTCTCTCCATCATTTGTGCTGGCAAATTCTAATACTCCGTAAGCGACAACTGCTTCACCAAATAACCCAGCGACTACGCGGTGATCTGATGAGTCAAGCCACTGAGAGAAATTAGCAAAAGAATCAGATGAAAAGGTTTTAAGGTTGAGAAAAACTTCTCCGCCTCTTTTATCTTTCAATTCAGAAACCGCTTCACTACGCAAAAAACTGAGGATTTCTAAATCTTCATGTGACGCCAAACGCGATGATTCTTTCAGTGTTCAGCCCTGCATAAATTAAACACTAGCTCCGCAATGTGGGCACTCGCCGGTTTCTTTAGCTATCTGTGCTTCGATAATAAGAAAACAACTTGGGCAAATTACTTCGCCTTTACGTCTTACTTCAACGGACTCTTCATCGCCTTGCACTGGTGCATCTTTTTTTACAGTAGCGGGAGCATCTGCTTCGTCTTCATCCTCGTCTTCACCGGATGCTATTCGATCTTTCAGGATCGCATCAAGATCAGCTTCTACCTCCGCCGGATCATCATCGTCATCATCATTTGAGTCTCCAACTGGAGCAGGACCACTTTCGTCCTCATCCTCATCATCGTCGTCCTCGTCGTCGTCATCTAGAGGTGTCTCTTCTAGATCGTCTTCTTCTTCTATGTCCTCAGGGAATTCTTCTTCTTCAAAATCCGCTGGGTTTTCATCTTCTATATTTTCTTCTTCTTCAGACATTGTTCCTCACAAAGCGATCAGGATGAAAAACATCCCGCGGCCGGATAATAGACACAATTTCTCTTAAAGTGGTAGTTTTTCTAGGAATTTTTTGAATTATTACCTAATCTTTCACCACGTTTCAGGTCACTTTTCTTTTCTGCTTCCAATCTTTCTAAGTCATTTCCTGTTGTATGATCTACAAATTTCATCATTTCTGCAATGGCAAAATGCCCAGCTTTTTCAGCTATGAGCGTATGCATTTCCTGACATACTTGTCTATATGCGGGATGACCCTGCGGAGTGGTGCGTAATTCCAGCATGTGCATTGCTTCTCTTGCATTTAGATGCATCAAAAATCTAACTCTATATGCAAGTGAAACGGCATAAGAAGCTTGTTCAGGAAATGCTTCAAGTAAATCATCATGCAAACTCATCGACCGCTCCATCGCCGATTCAAATTCAGTTGCTGTCCCTGCGTCTTGAAGTTCATCGGGAGATACAAATCCGTGATAAGGAGAAAGTTTCTGCCACTCAATTGTCATCATTCTATGGCGCTGCAGGTCGCGGAATGCTCCATAGTCTGCAAGAATATCAAACCTATAAGAAGGTCTTTCTAATGCTCGTCCGGGTCGATGTCTTCGGTTTTCTCTATCACCCTCTAAGGCTTTTAAGACTGTTATACGTTCTTCGATAGTCATTTTACGTACGCGATCTTCTATATCTCTGTCCGACCTATCGGTGTATGGATAGAGCGCTGAAGCAACAAGTTTTACCTCTGCATCAGGGTCATAGTCAGTCAAATCTACTGTTGGGTGAGGTAAAGGCGATTTACTTTTAGGGAAGTAGTGTTCTGACAAATCGATAAGTCTCTCACGGGTATCATTCATATATTCTGAGGTTTGTTGGCCTCTATCTGGAATATCAACTCGTTTTAAGAATGATGGGATTACTTTTCTTAACTCAAATAAAATCATTTCTGAATATTCACGAGCTTCTGGTAGAGGATGTGATCTCATTCTCAATAAAAGTGATTCATATGCCTGTCCGGTTCCGTATATTCCGACATTAGAAAGTGAAGCTGCTGGTAAAACGCCCCTAACAGAATCGAGTGCTTTTGCTTTTATAGCTTGAAGGTATGCAAAGTCTGAGTCGCTCTCAGTTTTTGGTACTGCATTTGTGAAATATTCACGCATCGTTTCAACTAAATTTGAATAAGTGTCAAAGAGGTAGTCCATGTCAGCTACATACCGTGTAGCCAGTGGTGAGGCCATCACTTCAGGGTCCCTGTAGTAGCGATACCGACCATCTAAACGCGTATTGTATGCAATGTATCTTGTTGACTGCTCCAGGTAGGACATTAATCTACCCCATTCAAGAACCTTGGTTAGTAAGTTAGACGCTTGTTCGCAAGCTAAGTGGACTCCGCCTAGTTGGGCAACGCTGTCATCGCCGTATTCAAAAAAAACTAAGTCATATAATTCTTCTGCTCTTTTTAATCCGACCGTTGCGTCTATTGTCTCATCTCCTGAAATATCTAGTTCACCGACGAATTCATCAAGAAACAGACGTCGTAAACTTTTCGAAGAGCGAGAGTATCTGGCAAAGAGAGCACCCTTTACAACTTCTGGAAGATTGACTAAGGCAAAGACGGGCTGGTCTAGATTTGTGAAGTAACGACGAAGTATGTCTTCTTCGTCAGAGTCAAACTGTTCAGATGCATAAAAAGTCATTTCGACGATCGTAGGTGGTTTTTTTAATGGAGTCGCGGATTCTTATGAAGCAAAAAAATCTTTCGCATCTTTTAGCAGAGACGGATCGTTCCAGCAATCTAATACAGTCATCGCCAAACTTTTTGCTGAATCCAATAGTCCTTTATCCCCTTCTTCACTCTTTGCACATTTTTCGAAATCAACTGTGTGAATAGCAGTTCCTTTTGGAGCAACCTTGACCATCGGATGAATTGAAGGCACTACATGGCTGACATTTCCTAAATCGGTTGATCCTACTACTCCACCGTCATCTGCTGCTTTAATAAACCTGCCTACCGATTCAGAATTCTTCATATAGGCCTCTAGAAGTGGCGTGTTGTCGAGCACTTCAGCATAAGGCTCGTTTACCCATTCAATTTGAATGTCACAACCAGCTGATCTCGCACCGCCATAAAGAGTTTCAACTAAACGGGCTTTTAGAATTTCAAGCCGTTCCATGGTCGAAGAACGCGCGTACCATATGGCTTCTGCAGTTTCTGGAACGATATTAGCCTTCTGGCCACCGTTAGTGAAAATACCATGAAGGCGCTCGTCGGGTGCTATGTGTTGTCTCAAAGCGGCTACACCCATATACCCCAATACTGCTCCGTCCAAAGCATTGATGCCTTTCTCAGGGGCTGCAGCTGCGTGGGCCGCTTTCCCGGTATATGTTGCTTTAAGTTGCTGGACCGCAAGACTGCTTATGTTGGGTAAGTCGGCATCAGCTGGATGAATCATCAAGACTGCTTCCACAGAGTCAAAAGCCCCTTTATTTAGCATTTTTACTTTACCCCCACCTCCTTCTTCTGCTGGTGTACCAAGAATTCTTAGCCTGCCGTTAAACGGTTCCGTAAATTCCGATGCTGCTAAACCAGCTCCAATTCCGGCAGCAGCAATAATATTGTGCCCACAAGCATGCCCAATTCCTGGCAAAGCGTCATATTCACACAAAAGAGCGATAATTGGGCCTGAAGAACCGGCATTTGCTTCAAAAGCGGTATCTAATTCGTATGCCCCTTTTTCTACTTCTAGTCCTTTTTCGCTTAAGGTTTTAGTTAAACATTGGTGTGCGAAGTGCTCTTCATATGCAAGTTCGGGTTGAGCGTGAATCGAATGCGATAGTTCGATAAGTTCTGGGGCTATTGAATCTATGTAACTGCAGATTTCCTTCTTAGCCTCTAGTAAACCCATTTCTTTGCTTTTCATAGAAGTAGTTTAACGCTTATTCAAATGTTCTTTACACAAGAAAATCCATGTTCTAGATCATCAACGATGTCATCGATAGTCTCTAATCCGACGGATAGACGCACTAATCCAGGTTCAACTCCAGTTGACTTTTGTTCTTCTTCGCTTAGTTGTGAATGGGTAGTTGAAGCTGGATGTATTACTAAACTCCTTACATCTCCTATATTTGCAACATGACTGTGTAATTGAAGTGAGTTAACGAATTTTTCGCCTGCTTCTGCGCCACCTTTTATGATGAATGCTGGGACAGATCCGTAACCGTTTCGGACTCCGTATAATTTCGCTCTTTCGTGCCATGGACTTTCAGGAAGGCCAGCAAACTGGATTTTTTCTACCTGTTCGTGATTTGAAAGAAATTCGACTACTTTTATCGCATTCTCGAAATGTCTTTCCATTCTTAAACTTAGCGTTTCAAGACCTTGTAGAAAGTTGAAAGCATTCTGTGGAGTTACTGAAGATCCAAGGTCTCGTAGTAGCTGTACTCTGGCTTTAATTATAAAAGATCCATGTCCAAGGTCAGGCCAGTATTTAAGGCCATGATAACTAGGGTCTGGTTCTACAAAGTTTTTGAAACGGGTGCTTTCGCTGTAGTCAAATTTTCCACCATCTACAATGATGCCACCGATAGAATTTCCGTGACCACCAATAAATTTAGTCATTGAGTGAACGACTACATCTGCGCCTAGTGAAATCGGGTTTATCAAATAAGGTGTTGCGACCGTATTATCAACAATGAGCGGTATCCCATAATTGTGGCCGACTTCGGCCACTCCGGAAATATCTAAAAAGTCATTCTTTGGATTTCCTATTGATTCCCCATAGAACACTTTTGTTTCTGGCCGTATAGCAGCTTCCCATTCAGATAGGTCATCTGGATCTTTGATGAAGGTTGTATTGATCCCCATTTTTGGAAACGTATAGTGAAGCAGGTTGTAAGTTCCGCCGTACAAGGAGGATGAAGCAACTATATGATCCCCTGCTTCAGCGAGATTTAGGATTGCAAGTGTTTCAGCAGCTTGCCCAGATGATGTTGCTAAGGCTCCTGGGATTCCTATCGCAGTTTCTGTGCCCTTTTCAAGTGCTTGTAACCGCGATTCGAGAACCATCTGAGTTGGATTCATGATCCGCGTATAAATATTTCCTACTTCTGATAGCGCAAATAAGTTAGCCGCATGTTCAGAATCTCTAAAAACGTATGAGGTTGTTTGATATATCGGTGCAGCACGACTACCTGTATCGCTATCAGGCTGTTGACCTGCGTGTATTTGAAGGGTTTCGAACCCTTTGTAAATGGTCATATTTTCTCCTTTTGGGAGAAAACCAATACCCACGAGTCAAAGACTCGGACACTTTGTTGTTCCGCTGGAACCGCATCCTTGCTAAGCAAGTAGGCACCTTGGGTGTCCTCCCAGGTTGCCGGGCGCAAAAGCGCCGCTCTTAATGTTCTTTAGAATCTAACACTGAGTGGCAAATATCACAATAGGTTCCGTAATCAGTTTCTAGCGATTATGTTTAACTGTTCGAATAGATCGGCAAAAATTGAACAACTATTTATACGCATGGCAACTTGAAGCACTTTCCTCATGGTTGAGGTGCGGTCGAAGCGGCATTATTGAAGCCGTGACTGGTTCTGGTAAAACCAATGTTGCGATTGCAGCAATTAAAGATGCCCGCAGAAGAGATTTATTCGTTCTTGTAGTCGTACCTAGTCGCGTGCTAATGGAACAGTGGACAAAACGCCTGGTTGAGTCATTGCCAGATTCGCGCATCGGGCGCCTTGGTGATAATTTCAGTGATCGTGCAGATGACTGTGACATATTAGTCACTACCAGACATTCAGCTAGCGCTAAGAAACCACTTCCTCCGGATGACAAGAGTGGATTTATTGTCGCAGACGAATGTCATGGTTTTGGTGGAGGTGTTCTAAGAAAATCACTTCTACATGAATATGAGGAACGACTTGGTTTAACTGCGACACTTGAACGCTCTGATGATGCAGTCGATAAAACTTTAATTCCGTATTTTGGGGGTGTTTCTTACAGATACGATTTCATGAAAGCCATTGAGGATGGCGTTTGTGCCCAGCCACGAGTTGCATTTGTCGCAGTTCCACTCTCGAAAGAGGAACGAAGCGAATACGAAGACACAGAGGCTACTCTCGTTACTGCAAGGCAAACCTTACGAGAAATCGAAGATATGCCACAAAACCCTTTTAGTGCTTTCCTTTCAGCTGTGGCTTATCTGGCTGAAAAGGATGCAGGTCCTAATGGAAAAGCAGCTGTTGCGTACTTAGATGCATTCAGTCGGCGTCGTGAAATCGTCGCCGGAAGTAAAACCAAGTATGAAGTGTTGAACAGGTTTGCGCCTGTAATGGAATCGTCAAATGGAACAATTCTTTTCACTCAAACAGTTAGCGCTGCAAATAACGCAATTACTCGATTAGATCCATTACTCAAAATTGATTTAATCACTGGTGCTACAAATAGAAACGAAAGGGAAAAGCTGCTCAACTCATTGAGGGAAGGAACGTTAGATGTGATTGCGGCACCGCGTGTCTTAGATGAAGGTATCGATGTTCCAGATGCAAATCTTGGCGTAGTAATCAGTGCGAGTCGAACACGCCGACAAATGATTCAACGAATGGGACGTATTCTTCGACGTAAAGAAATCGGTAGCGGTGCGCGCTTTGTAATACTATTCTCACGCGACACTCTCGAAGATCCAACTGCACATGAGAGAGACGGATTTATGGAAGAGATCGAAAATATTAGCGAAACTTCTAAAATTTTTGATGTAGATGAATACGACAAATTGGGAACTTTTCTGGAATACGCAGGCCCAAAAACCCTTCCTGATATTCGAAAAGTCGGTCCGATGTCCGATATCGATCAATTACCGGACGGTATTGACCCTGTGGAAGAGTACGCGTGGTTGAGTTATTTGAGTTGGGAAAACGAAACAGAACGTCATAAGGAAGTGTGGGATAATCCGCCAGTGTCAACTATTACACCTCCATACTTAGAGTTTGACACTCCCTTATTTCCAGAGATTTCGAAAGAAAAGAAAACGCGTGCGAAGTCAGAAAGACTCTCTACTGGAGAGAACCCAGTTCAGCTATTTGAAACAGATGCTGGATACGTCTTGCAATGCACTGGTTGTGGAGCACTTTCCGAATTAACTCCCTTTCGTTGGAAAGCATTAGAATCGGTTGTTGAATGCAGTTGCCTTTGGTGATCGTCATTCAATAAAACTGATATCTGCTGGGAGACTTGTGATACGACACATAAAAAGTACAGAATCAAGTCAAGACATCCTTGAGGAGTTGGATGCCAGAGGAGCAGTAATAATTGATTCGCTTGTTCCTGAATCAGTGACAACTAAAATCAAGGATGAATTACGACCCTATTTAGATGCATGTCCGGAGGGGGTCAATAACTTCTCAGGTGAATCGACTAAACGTGTGGGTGCTTTAATGGCACGGTCAGTTTCTTGTAGAGATTTAGCGCTAAACCCCTTAATAAATGAATTATGCTCTAAGTTTTTAGAGGATTTCACTGATGGGTATCAGTTAAATTTTACTCAAGCGATAGAAATATCTCCATCGGAAACCACTCAGCCACTTCATAGAGATCGTGGCGTATGGGGTGGCTATTTGAGTCGAAAGATTGAAACTCAATTTAGTACAGTATGGGCGATAAGTAGTTTCAGCGAAGCGAATGGCGCTACCTGTGTAGTGCCGGGGTCTCACAAGTGGGACAAGGACCGAGAAGCTACTGAAAAAGAGGTCGTGTTTGCTGAAATGTCACCTGGGTCTGTTCTTCTCTATGGCGGTTCGATTCTGCATGGTGGTGGCGCGAACACCACTAAAAATGAGAAGCGATTAGCAGTGCTAATTCACTACAGTCTCTCTTGGTTGAGACAAGAGGAAAATCAATATCTTTCATGCCCACCAGATATAGCTGCTGAATTACCTGATGATTTAAGGAGTTTGATGGGTTACTCATTAGTTAATCCAATTCTTGGATTTTTTTCTCCTTATAACAAAAAAGGTGTGGAGTTAGTTTCACCGAAATACTTATTTGACGAATAAACTCTCAAAAGAAAAAGAGGAGCAAACATGAAATTTATTCAAATAATGGAATTTACTGGAAGTGCAGACGAAGCAATAAAATCAATAAATAACTACATTGATATTGCGGGTCAAGAAACAAGAGTAAAAAAAGCTACTGTATGTGAAGATAGAGATACGCCTGGACGACTATTGCAAGTAATCGAGTTTGATTCATATGAAGACGCGATGATTAATAACGACCTAGAAGTTACAAAAAAAGCCTCCGAAGAAGATACGAGCAGTTTTGGCGACGTGGAGTTCAAAAATCTCAATGTAGTAGAAGTTTTCGAGCTCTAATTTCTAGTTTATTTCTAATGATGAAACATGTTACGGCTTCAGTTACCAGTATTTTGATTATTCTGTTTTTACAGGCTTGCTCTAGTGAATCAATTACCGAACAAACGCTTGAACCTGCTGCCTCTATACCGGTTAGCGAACTTTCTGTAACAACAACGACTATTGATAGAACGAAAGTTGCTACTACAACCCAGTTTGATTACAGCAAAATAGATTACAGCAATGACGAACCTGAGTTCCTTTATGATTCAGAAGATAATTCTCAATTAAGCAGTAATTGGCGGACAGATCTATTGGCGGAGCTCCGCATTGCTCCCCCTAATTACGACATTCCATATGTAAGAGAAGAATGGGGTCCAGGTTGGATAGATGAAGACAGGAACTGCATAAACACGCGTCATGAAGTTCTAAAATACGAGTCAATAGAAAATGCTATTTTTGATGCAGAGGGTTGCAAGGTCCTATTCGGTAAATGGTATGACTATTATTCTGACACATTCATTATTGATCCTTCCGGACTAGATATAGACCACATGGTCCCCCTTGCAAATGCACATATCTCCGGAGCTGCAAACTGGCCACTTGAAACCAAGATTAGTTTCTATAACGACCTCAATGATCCGCAACATTTGATTGCAGTAAATTCTGGTGACAATCGTTCAAAAGGTGCAAAAGGTCCAGAGGCTTGGAGACCACCTAATGAAGACTATTGGTGCCAATATGCATATTCCTGGATCGAAATTAAAGCCCGTTGGAACTTGTCTGTAAGTGAAAGTGAATTTTACTCACTTGAGGAGATGCTTGACTCATGTGAAGGGCTTCCCGAACTTACCTACTGGTTCTCGAATTGGCTCTTAAGAAAAGGTGCTATGTCAGAACAAGATATGGCGATTACAGAAAAGGAAGAAGAAGCTGAAAATAATTGACAGCAACTCAGTAATTAGAAAGTTACAACACCTCGCGCTATCTCCCCATTAAGCATCTCTCGACAGGCTTCGTTAATTTCTTCAATCTTGTAGTGTTTTGAAATTAATTTGTCAACCGGCAAACTTCCAGAAAGATACATCTTTGCGTATTTTTCAAAATCGACTGCAGTGTCTGCACTTCCATAGATGGTTCCCGTTAATTTTTTCTCTTGTCTAAACACGTCAGTTGCATCAACTTGTAACCGTGAATCCGCTGGTGGCACTCCGACCAATAAAGCTAATCCTCGCTCACGAAGCGAAGGTAGCAACATTTCAGCAATTTCAATACTTCCGACTGCATCGAAGGCATAGTCAGCCCCGAGTCCTTCAGTTAGCTCTTTTACAACTCGTACAGTATCACCGCCCGCTTTTACAAAATGGGTAGCTCCCATAGTCCGTGCGATCATTTCTTTTGTTTCCGTTCTGTCAACTGCAATAATTTTCTCTGCTCCAGCTTGAACACACCCCATAATTATTGACAACCCAACACCGCCAGAACCGTAGACAACGACTGAAGAGCCTTTATGGACTGAAGCTTGGTTCAGGACCGCCCCCACACCTGTGGTTACTGCACATCCAATTAAAGCAGCAATTTCAGGCGGTGTACTTTTAGGCATTTTCGTGCAAATAATGTCAGGAACAACTACATGTGTAGCCCAACAAGCCAAACCAGACAGCTGTAGTACGGGTTTATTATTTGCGTCAGTTAACCGAGTGGTTCCATCTAGCATCTTTCCTTGTCCAAGCATCTTCATATAGGTTTTGCAATGATTTGTATTACCTGCTGTGCATTGTGGGCATTGTTTGCAATAAGGAAACCAGTTGAGTAGAACGTTTTGGCCTAATTTAACATTGGTAACTCCTTCTCCTATTTGAATTACGGTGCCCGCTCCTTCGTGTCCAAGAACAACTGGTAGCTCTTGTTTGGCAAGGCCTGTTACAACGTGATAATCACTATGACAGATACCGAATGCGTCGATTTTCACTAGAACTTCATTAGCTTTAGGTTCAGCTAGTTCTAACTCTTCTATTTCTAAGGGCTGATTTAGCTCTCTTAAAACTGCTGCAGTTATTTTCAAAATTATTCCTAATTAGATATTCGTTTTTTTATAATTCTCTGATGAGCATTGTCGCTTCCATCGTGAAAAGTATCAAACCATTTGTCAAGTGGAAATACGATGCTGCCATAAGAGGAAAATACCATATAAAGTTTCTCCACAAATATATGTATAGAGCGGGACTATTTAATCAATTGCAAATGACTACTATTATTTTCTTATGATTCAGGAGAGTTTCTGGCAAAAGGACGATTTAGGCGATTTGGAAAATTGCCATATCAGTTTATACAGGAGTCATTTTTCAAAAAGCCAAGCTGATAGGTGTTTAGAGCAACTAAGGAAAATTGAGTGGACACAGAATGAAATTGTACTTTTTGGGAGTAAGCATTTAGAACCAAGAGAAACCGCATGGTTCGGAAATCCAGGTGTTGATTACAAATACTCTGGTATCGAGCACAAAGCGAAGCCATGGTTTCCGCTTCTAGAAGATATTCGGACTCAGGTTCAAATGGCCAGTGGAGTTATTTTCAACTCTGTTTTGGTTAATCGCTACAGAGACGAAAATGACAGTGTCGCTTGGCATGCAGATGATGAACCTGAGTTGGGGGCCGCGCCTACTATAGGCTCACTAAGTTTCGGTGCGAGTCGTAAATTTCAATTAAGGGAAAAGAATAAAAGAGGTAAAATTTTTAATGTTTTTTTGCATCATGGAGATTTACTCATTATGCACCCGCCTACTCAACAACATTGGTTGCATTGTGTGCCTAAAAGTAGAAGCACGACAAGTGAAAGAATTAATTTAACTTTTAGAGAAATAATTCAATGATCTTTATTTCGTGTTAGTCAAATATTTTTGCACTCGTTGAGAAAGCTCACTTGTCTCTGTCTTATAACCTTTTACTTCTTCAGGCAGCGCTTGCAGTGCACCTACTAAGTCTTTTGCTAGTGAAAAGTCGTTTTTGATTATCTCTAAAGGCCATCTGTGTATTCGTATGGTGAAAGCAATCGCTTTTGAATTAGGAACTTTACGCAAGGTTTGCCGTTCGACTCTTACGATCAACTTCGAGGGGTCACTTTGAACTATTTTATGATCACGATCTAAAGGCAGTTCGCCACATGCTGTTAAAGACCATCCCGTACGTGCAACTAGCATCTCATCTGAAATGCGATCCATAAAATTACTAGGCCGTGGAAGTAAATCTGCGTCATAACGCGGCACAGGAGAATGTATATCATCTAAAGAAAGTCCTAATTTTGAAGTTGGGTCCCAGTGGGTTGGAAAACATACACTTCCTGCGGTGAGAAGCCAGCTGTCTGAAATTCGTTCCATTAAGCAAACATCTTCTTGTATCAAACGTCCACACTGATCAATTGGATGCAGGGAGTCATCAACAGCAGGGAGACTGATCGACCTTTCGATTAGCCAATATTCAATAGTTTTAAGCAATGTTAAACTTGCCGTTTCGCTACCTGGCAGGTGAATGCCAACTGGACCTTTTTTCTTTTCTAATAGATCTTCTTCTCTCCCATCATCTATTTGCAGCCAGTGATTTTCTTGAATAGCACGTGTTCTCATTTTCCATGAGAAGACACCCGTATCAAACGGAGAAACTTCAAGTGCTTCACGGGGATTAAGCCGGCTCATTAATTCTGGGTGCTTTAGAGAAGTAGCATCAATAGCTACTTTTGATAACTAGGGTCCAGCTGCTTTAAAAAGTGAAAGCAACGGTCGGATTCCTCGGTATCACCAATTTCATTTGATAGTTCTGCTAATCCCTCCAAGCAGCGTAAAAACCCGAGATTCTCGGTTTTGTCCCAAAGTACAAATCCAGACCCTTTCCAGCCACTTTGCCTTAATCGATCAAGCCCACGGTGATACCCGACTCTATATGCGGCATAAGATTCAACTTGATCCCTCCCAAAGTCCCCTAGAGTAGCCCAGGCCAGTAAGTTATTTGGCCAATCGGCGATCACTTCAGCTATAGCATCGCGTATTTGGCCCTTGGGCGCTTGCAACGCTTCATTTAAAGATTCGATTGCTAAGGGATTTTCGGCGGGTAGAACGGTTTCTGGTGGACCATTTTTACTCAGACTTACTTCATGACTATCATTCATTTGGAATCTTCCTATTATTTTTCTTCAGGAAAAGTCCCTAAGCATTTTTTGTAATTCTAGTTGATGCTGTTCTTCAGTTGAAATGTAGTTTCTTGCTATCTCCTCAAGGAAAACTGACTTACCTTCGACTAGCTCGAGTAAATTTCGATAAAGAGAAATGGCTTGCAACTCATGTTCAAGACTCTCACGCAAGATCGGCTCTATTCCGTGATCGAACGTCTCTTCGACTGAGCTGATTTTTGTTGAAGGATGCCCGCCCAAGCCGGTAAGTATTTCACCCATTTCCTGTGCATGAATTAATGATTCCGTAGCTTGTGCTTTCATAAACTCCACAAGAGGAAGGCGATGCGGACCTGTAATCATCAATGAGTAATGGGTGTATCTAACGACACCTGAAAGCTCGGCCTCGATTATGGCATTTAAAGCGTGAGCTAGATCTGTTTCATTAATATCTGGGTTCATATAAGCAACCTACTAAAACATGACGGGTGCGTCGAGAACTAGAAATAATTTCTTAATTCCATCGAATAGATCCTTAAAGTCTTTCTTGCTTTATTTTCTTCAAATTACGCGCTCGTTCACCTGAATCAAGGATTGTTTTTCGAAGTCGCACAATTGCGGGAGTTACTTCTACACACTCATCTTCTGCTATGTATTCCAAAGCTTGTTCAAGGGAAAGTGTGCGTGGGGGCGTTAATCGAATGGTGTCATCTGAAGCTGCTGCTCTAACATTAGTCAGCTTTTTTTCTTTGCAAATATTAACATCCATGTCTTCTGAGCGTGGATTTTCTCCAACTATCATTCCGCCATAAACCTCATCATTAGGAGCAACGAAAAGTGTTGTACGTTCCTGTAGATTCGTTATTGCATGCCCCGTTACGGTACCTTTTCTGTCTGCAACCACGCTTCCAGTTTGCCTTAGTCTCATTTCGCCCATCCATTTTTCCCAACCGCTAAATACATGACTAAGAATTCCTGTCCCACGTGTCTCTGTTAAGAACTCCGTTCTAAACCCGATCAGCGCCCTAGAGGCGACAACATAATCTAGTTTCACCCATCCTGTTCCGGAATTTTTCATTTCTTTCATCTGTGCACGCCGTGCTCCTAGAAGCTGTGTTACAGCACCAACATGTTCTTCAGGAACTTCAATCGTGACCTCTTCAACAGGTTCGTGCAAATTGCCATCTATCTCTCTCAGTAATACCGATGGTTTACCAACAGTTAATTCGAAACCTTCGCGTTTCATCGTTTCAACCAAAACCGCAAGTTGCAGTTCTCCCCGCCCCTGAACTTCCCAAGTGTCTGGTCTTTCGGTTGGAAGAACTCTGATGGCTACATTTCCTACGAGTTCTTCTTCTAAGCGTGCTTTGATTTGTCGAGCAGTTATTTTGTCACCATCATTTCCGGCTACGGGCGAAGTGTTCACACCAATCGACATTGAGAGAGTTGGCTCATCGACGGAAATAACGGGTAATGGATGCGGATTTTCTAAATCGGTAAATGTTTCACCAATTGTCACATCGACTATGCCAGAAACATAAGCGATTTCCCCAGGCCCCGCTTCTTCTACTTCAACCTGGGAAAGAGCCTCGGTTAGTGTAATTGTGGCAATTTTCGCTTGCTCTATAGAACCGTCTGTTCTGCACCAAGCCACTATGGAGTTCTCTCTTAAAACTCCACTTATGACGCGACACACCGCTAAACGACCAAGATAAGGCGATGCATCCAAATTGGTTACGTGAACCTGAAGTGGATCGTTTGGATCACCTGCAGGAGGCGGAACACTTTGTAGTAGCACTTTGAAAAAAGGGTTCAGATCATTTCCAGGAATCTCCGGATCTAAAGTAGCTGTTCCTGTTCGTGCGTCTGTGTAAATGATAGGAAAATCAATTTGATCCTCGGAAGCCTCGAGATCCAAGAAAAGTTCGTATATCTCTTCTATTACTTCATTTATTCTCTGATCTGGTCTATCCACCTTATTAATAACAACAACAATTGAGAGTTTTGCTTCAAGCGCTTTTCGTAAAACAAATCTTGTCTGTGGCCTAGGGCCTTCTGCTGCGTCGACCAACAATAAAACCCCATCAACCATTGTCAATGCTCTCTCAACTTCTCCACCAAAATCCGCATGACCTGGCGTGTCAACAATGTTGATTTTTACATTTCCGTATTTAATAGCTGTATTTTTGGCAAGAATAGTTATTCCTTTTTCTCGCTCAAGGTCCATCGAATCCAGCACGCGTTCAGCAACTGTTTCGTTAGTTCTGAAAGCGCCAGAATTTTTAAGAAGAGCATCTATAAGAGTTGTCTTTCCATGATCGACGTGAGCTATTACAGCAATGTTTCTCAACTCTGGTCTATTAGGCACTTCTCAAAGATAGAGGTTATTCAATCCACAGTGAGTGATTGTGACACATTGCATCTCGGAAAAGCTTAGGAAACTTAATATTACGTTTCGCTTGAGTTCTAGAGTGAAAATATGCATCATTTTTAGTATTACGAATCAGTAGATCAATCTAATTCCTCTTACGATCATAAAAATTAGTGAGTATTTAGCTAGACGCCAGCTGCTAATAAGGCTTTTGCATCGACCCATTCCAGAGTCAGTATGTGAGTAGCTTCCAAGTTCACTCGCGGAGCGAACCCTGCTTCGTACGCTTCCTGCCATCTTGATGCGCAAAGACACCAATGATCACCCGGGTTAAGTCCAGAAAAACCATTTCTCGGTGTAGAAAGGTCATTTCCTGCAGCTTTTGAAAAACTAAGAAACTCTTCAGTCATAATGGCGCAAACAGTATGGACACCATAATCGTCAGCACCGGTATTGCAACAACCGTCTCTGTAGAAACCGGTTACTGGATCATGACTGCAGTCCGTAAGTTCTGTTCCAAGTACATTAGTTGCCATTGTTATTTCCTGTCATCGTCTAAAGGTTGGAAAGTTTAAATGTACACCGTTTACCAGGGAAAGAGCATTGGATACGGAAGTCTTAAAGAAAGACAATTATGAAAGTATTTGAAGAAACTCGAAACTTTCTGTGGTTGCGCCTAATGGGTTTATTTTGAATGATTGATTTGTTGTCTCAGTAAGTTCTTCGAATACGTCGGCAACACAGTCTGTTAGTACCAGACAGTCATATCCTCTATCATTAGCCTCCCTGATAGTAGAACTGACGCAACATCCTGCCGTAATTCCCATTATTACGAGTAGATCTATACCGCGACTACGCAGCCTTAAATCCAAATCAGTAGCGTAAAAAGCTCCTTGACCTGGTTTATCCACTACCCAGTCATCTGAGTGTGGATACACATCTTCGACTATGTCCCACCCAACTTCTCCCTGAATTAAAAGACGTCCATAACGGCCCTCGCGTCCCATAGGGTGACCTCGTTCAATGGCTCTTAAAATCTTAGTTTCGGGACAATCAGATAAATCAGGACGAAAGCCTTCTCGTGTATGAACTATTTGAATTCCCTTATTTCGGGCAACCTCTAATACTTGAGAAACAGGTTCTAAAACTGATCGCATATGAGCTGTATCAAGCCCGAGATCGGCGAAATAACCATCTGGAGCACAATATTCGACTTGAAAATCGATACTTAAAAGCGCACAACGGGTCGTCTTAAATTCCCCAACGATTGGCCACGGGTACTGTTCAGTTAATATTTTCGCCGACATTACTGGATTTTACATTTAAAAGAAAATAAATCAAGCAAGTAGACAGATCCATGATCGTGTCGGAAGAGGTGCTGAGCTCTCCCAACCAAGTTAACTATCTCCATACCCTTCACTTACTCTCAACGATTGACACTGATTACAAATACACAATTCATGGAAGATCCAACCCACTATGCAAATAAGATTCTGCAATTTCTCTTAAAAACTGAAAAGTGTATATTCCCGCATTGTGCCCGTCGTTCCAAGTAATGTTCACACCCCAAGATCCATGAAATTGTGCATCTTGTATAGAAAGTTTTTGAGAACCTTCAGATTGTGGCCAAGCTGCTTTTCCTCGCTCACGTAATGAGCGACACATAGCGCAAGGGCAAATTAGTCTCAAAGTCATTAAATCAATTTCCGCTGAGTAGTTATCGGCGAAAGTAACTTTTATACCCACAGTTCGTTCAACTGCGAGTTCAACTACGTCGTACTTGTCATCCATTGTTAATCATTACTTAAAGCTGGTGAATATACACTTTCAGAGAGCTTTTAATCGAATTACCCCGTTCGTAGATTCGAACCAGGTTTTGGTGTCGGAGGGGGGACTTGAACTCCTGTATCCAAAGACGCTAACAAGTTCCTAATCTTTCGGATACCGGCCATCTTTTAACTGTCTTACTGCGTAATTCGTTAGCTATCTCCAA
>Ga0208261_1000326_pt1 | contig 19566 bp, 22 predicted proteins | sample Knorr_S7_td_DCM__FD_185595 | JGI IMG/M metagenome (GOLD analysis project Ga0208261, IMG submission 185595) | Marine microbial communities from Southern Atlantic Ocean transect - Knorr_S7_td_DCM_ad_131m_LV_B (SPAdes) (version 3) | ecosystem: Environmental > Aquatic > Marine > Oceanic | place...
AAGAAAAAATAAATAAAACATTTAATAACTTACCTTATCTGAATAATTTTAAACAACAGATCTAAAATACTGCTTTAGTAGAATTAGCAAATGTAAATCCATTTATACGAAAATATAAGCCTCCTGCCTCATTATTAGGATGATAGTAAATTCCACATTCGTATGCTCTTTTATGCCATAAGAGCCCTAACTTTGTATCGTAATATTCTCCATAGTTTTTGGAACTACTATCAATATTTAAATTAGAAATAATATCAAGCATTAAAGGTCCATATATTTGTTGCATTAAACTTATATTTATTGTTTTCAAATCTATTGCGTTATCAAACTTAAATGGACTATTTCCAAATTTAATTTTCACACCTGGCATAACCGAAAGTTTTGTATAATCAAAATAATCTCTCTCTAAATTACCTAGTCTAATTTCGGGACCAATACTAAGCTTGAGAAAGCCTTGATCACTATCATTCAAATAGTTAAAATAAGCTGAATCAATATTAGTTCTTAAGACTAATTCAGAGTTAATTAAAACAGGGGATAAAGGCGTTAAATGATTTTGATAAAGATTTTTTTTATTACTTTTCCATATTTGATATTCACTATCTAAAGAAGAAAAGATACTAGAGCGCCAAAGGCTAATCATTTCACTATTTTCAAATTTTTCTGCTTCATATCTACCTGTTCCTATCCGAATATTTAAGTTATTTTTTAAACTGCCAGTCGTAAAATACTGCGACTTTTCGATAAAGCCTCCAAATGCAGATTTAATCTCAGTCTCACCAATTGTTCCATTCCAAGCTCTCGATCTATAAGCAGTAAAAATATTGAAAGTTGATTCTTCTAAAATAGGTATCTTAAAAGAGCTTGAATGCCTTAATCCTTTAAATAATCTGGAGGTATTTAATGTACTTAAATCATTTAAACTATCAAAACTCCAATTGGCATTACTTGCATTCAGATTTATATTTAAACCAAATAAATCAGAAAGGTTAATATTTTTATCTTTGCTATTCTTATAACTATTAGTTTTACCTAAAATAGCTCTATTAATTAAAAACTGAGGTTGAAGTTCAAGTTTTATATTATCAGCAATATTCGTAGCATTACTTCTTCTTACTAAGACTAATCCGTCACGATCTTTACCATCTAATATCAATTGAAATTTACTTCTCTTTTTCTTCTTTTCTCCAAATATTCTTTTTCCTATAAAAATTTTTGATCTGTTCTCAAGAATTAAATTAGTTTTAGAACTAGTAATAAGTAATCTACCATCTTCTTCTTCTTCTGCGATAACATCTATCCCCTCAAAAGAAATTTGATTAGGATCTAATGGATCATTAGTAAAAACAATCCTATTAGATTTCCAGCCATGTTCCTCAATACTTATTGAATTAGATTTAAATCTCCAGTTATTAATTAAACCAATAGATTTATTAGATCTCGTGATTTTATTATCTGGTAATTTAATATTTCCAAAAGAAAATTCTATTCCATCATCGTAAGTATTTATTTCTTTATCATTAGTGCTATTTAGAGCTTTAGCCTGATTTGAAATAGCATCAATTTTCAAATCATTTACTACATTTTTTAAATCTAATATCCCATAGGCATCTTTAATACTACCTTCTTTCTTTAATAAATTAAACTTGAATTCTTTAGCTCTAAAATATTGCCCTCCCTTTCTAAATCTAATATTACCCTCAGCGGACAAGATACCGGTTGATTTATCATAACTTAATAAGTCAGATCTTAAGATTCCACCATTTATTAGAGCCTTGACATTCCCCTCTGCTAGATAAATATTTTGATCATAATCATATTGCTTATCAGCAAATATTTTAAGAGTTAAAGATGTAACTTCATTCTGTTCTAATTTTCTTGAGGATAATCTTTTATCATTTTCTTCTAAATTACCAACAGAAAAAATGTAGTGTTTAGGATTAACTGATTTTCCGAGAAAATGCTCCTTTCCTCTAGAGGTCTCAAATAAAGACAATAATAGGCCAAACCCCAGAAGTCCAAGGTTTAAAGCCAATAGATATTTTTTCTTCGCCGCCAAATGAGTTAAGCCGACGAAAAGATAATACCTAATAAAGCAATTACAGGAGCTTGTTTAGTCCAGTAATTAGCGTGTCATTTTTAGTCCTGAGGACTTTCCAAATCCTTTCTGTTAGGTGTCCTTGTTGGATCACTTGCCAAGAAACCAAACAAAAAGATCCCGACAAAGAAAAAGACGACCGTATAGACGGAAATCTTGAGAGCAAGCATGAATCTGATCAACTAAATAGAGGTTAAACCTATCCTATGAAGTCAATAACTCCAATGAAAAAAACAAAGGTGTTACAGACTTTTGGAAATGAATAAAATTTTCATCCCTTGGGAAAGCTATTAAAAGCAAGGAAAGGCATAGAAAGGTCAATTTTTTTTCACATACCAATTCCAAAAGTCATTAATTTATTTCTTTTTATGATTTTGCTAGTTTTTCAGCTTAGTTGGAGCCCACTTTTATCAAATATAAAAGTTTTTTTGGTTCATTCCATCACAAGTTTCTACAGTCTCTTCTTCTTTTGGACAAGTTCTCATACAATATCTTGACTCATACAAATCTGAGCTTAGAGAAACGACATGGGACAAAAAACAGCACTTGGATCTTTGCTTAAATCCATTGGTAATTCTGGACAAGGAAAAGTTGTTCCAGGTTGGGGAGCAGTACCCGTAATGGCCTTTATAGGAGTTTTACTACTAGTTTTTCTAGTGATCATGCTCCAAATTTATAACCAATCACTTCTTCTACAGGGTTTTTCCGTCGACTGGAACGGCTAAATTGGTTAAATTTTGAGCAGTTGAGATTCGCCCATGAATATTTTTGGGGTTGGTTTGCCAGAAATAGCAGTTATTGCTGGTTTAGCACTAGTTATTTTTGGTCCAAAACGACTTCCCGAACTTGGGCGAACTATTGGGAAAACCCTAAAGGGTCTTCAAAGTGCCTCTACGGAATTTGAGCGTGAAATCAAAAATGCCATGACCGAAGAAGAGTCTGCAAATGAAAACATTGTGGACAAAGAAAATTAATTTCCCCAAAACTAATTAAATATTTAACTATTAAAATCAACAACAATTGTGTTTGATTGGTATGTTGTCTGATGAATTAAAATTATTAGTAGGCTTAGGCAATCCTGGGACTGAGTACGAAAAAACTCGTCATAATGTTGGATTTATGGTGCTAGAAGAAATCGCAAGAAAAAATAATTGTAGCTTTCGTGAAAGCAAAAAACTTTTTGGTAGAACTTGTGAATACGGGTCAGGCATCGAAAAAACAAGGCTTTTAATGCCCAACACATACATGAATGAAAGTGGAAAATCAGTAAGATCAGCAAAGGATTGGTTTAATTTTCAAAATAATCAATTAATAGTCCTAGTAGATGACATGGATCTCCCACTAGGGAAAATAAGAGTCCGCTCTAAAGGGAGTTCAGGAGGTCATAATGGATTAAAAAGCATTATCAACCATCTTGGTACTGCTGAGTTTAAGCGATTAAAGATTGGGATAGGAGCACCAAGTAACGACCAACAAGAGAGAAAATCTAAAACTGTTTCTCACGTTTTAGGTAGATTTTCAAAAGAAGAATTCATAATATTAAATTTCATCATTCAGGAAATAATTAGTTGTATTGAATCAATCACATCTAATAATTGGGAAAAGATATCTACTCGACTAAATTCTTACAAACCTGACAATTAATAATTTTAGGAAAATGTATAACAAGCCATCAACTACTGCATATCTTCAAATTCATAAGCAATGCTTTAATCAAAAAAAAGTAGAAGGGATTGTCCGTGCAGGAAATTTTGAATGGAGTTTTACTTGGGCTTTTAACCAAGGACAACTTCTTATCGAACCGCCACTAGGTAGAGCGCTTATAAAAGATGCATTAGAGCGCTATTTAGTAAAGGCTGATTATAAACTTGAGTCTGGTGGAGATTACATTTTTACAGTTAGGGCCAAGTTTTAATATTTACTTTACTTGGCCAAATTAATCTATATTTTAAAAAATCTTCCAATAAAATCAACGCGACAATTGCATCAAGGTTTGCAGGAGGAAAAAGAATTTCTTTTGGAAGCCAACGAATAAAATAATTTGGAGGCCAAATTTCCCAATATCTAAACCGAGCTCTTAAAGTTGATCCTCTTTCATTGACATAATTTATATTGAAAGAATTATTTCGTTTTAATTTATTCTCTATATACTTACAATTAGTCCCATTCCCAATTATTATCTTAATAATCTCGTGATCTTCATTCCATTGAGAAACTAAATCAGAAAATTTATTTAATGAAGCGACACCTGCTTCAATAACTTCTCCGGATTGCATATCAGCCAATAATAAGCCGCATTTTTTCATTCCAGGATCTATAGATATATAAAGACTCATTTAACTCTTGTTTGATATAGATTTTTCTAAAGATTTTAATTCTAATGATACTGAGACTTTTTCTGCACTTTGACTATCTTCAAGAGCTCTAGCAATAATTTGGAACTCTCCCTTTTTTATACTAACTAGATATTTTCCTAAATTATTAATCTGATTAGCATTAATTTTTAACTCAGAACTTAATGATCCTCGTCGCCTAACCTCAGCCAAAGTTGAAGCCATTAAAAGATTAATCTTTTTACTAATAGATTCAGAATCAGATTTTGATAAAGATACATTTTCTATGGCAATAACTTCACCTTTCTTTGTAATCATTTTATTTAATGTGACTTCAGGAAATGCATAAACATAATTTTCACCTCTAAGTATATTTCCTGCTGATTTAATCCTTACGACCCAACTTCTATTATCAGCTATTTTATTTTCAAGTTTCTCAATATCATCTTTACGAACTAATAATATTCTTCGATATTCAGATTGATTTGTTTTAACTAAATTAAAAGCATAAAAATTTGCTTGCTGTAATATACTTTCGATAATTTTTTTAATATCATTAGTTTTATTTAATTTAATAGTCTTAGTTACTAGAGTTTGACCACTACTTATTACTACATTTCCACTCCTGAAAGCATACAAATTTTTTTCTAATTTTTTTAATTCTTTTTCACTCTCTATAATCTTTTCTCGAATATCCTCTAACTGAAATAATCCAACCCTTAAATCTCTATCAAATACAACCATCGTTGCAAATGAAATAGCACTAATAATACTTCCAGTAAAAACAGTTATTAATACAGCTGTACTTTTTGGTCTTAATTTAAAAATACTTAAACGCGCTTTGCCTACTCTAGTACCTAATCGATCTCCTAGAGTAGAAAGTATTCCACCTAGGATTAATACTAAAAGAATTTTAAGCCAAGCAGTCACAGAGAGAAAGAAGAAGAATTAATCAAACCTCCTAAACCTTAGTATGTAATGGCCTTCAATTAAATCTTTTTGCTAACGCTATTGGATCGAATATGGTTATTTTCTTCCTATCTATTGCCAATAATGAGGAACTTTTCAACTCACCAAGTAGTCGTGTAATAGTAACTCTGGTTGAACCTATTGCTTCAGCAATAGCTTGATGAGAGAGTCTTAAGTCAATTGTGACTCCTTTTTCCCCAGGCACACCAAAGTCTCTACATAAAACAAGTAAAAAACTTGCGAGACGAGAAGACATATCTCTATGAGTTAAAGTTTCAATCATTGTTTCAGTTTGAAGTACTCGACTTGATAAACCTTGTAAAAGGAGCAAACCAACAGAGGCATCTTGCTCAATTGCATTCCTTAATGATGTGGCTGGAGCAGAAACGAGTTCCACACGTGTAAAGGCAACAGCGTGATAAAAACGATCTGATCTATGACCTGTCAATAAAGATAAAACTCCAAACAGACTATTTTCTCTCAATAAAGCAACAGTAATTTCTTCACCCGTTTCATAGACTCTGCTCAATCGAACTGCACCACGTCTTATCAAATAAACCCTTTCAGCAGGATCACCAGGAAAAAAAATAGTTTTTGATCTATCTACAGTTTCAGTAGAAACTCCCTCCAAAGATTTAATTACATCTAAGAGAGTTTTATTTGGCGGCAATGGAGTTGAGGAGTTACCAACCATCTGGCTATTTTTGGGTTGGTTGAAACGAGTAAAGCCACGATACGAAGTGACCATATTTAATTAATTGTTCAAAGAACATTAATAAGTCAAGAAAAAACGATATGTAGCCATGGCGACTTTTTTGAAGCTAAGTCAATAATCCAAGGCTGTTCTTTCTAAAAATTCTATCTTTTTACGCTCAAGAATTGCGACGCAATTCAAAAAGTATTTAAAACTACTTTTCCATGTTTTCTTTAATCACTTTTGGAGCCTTAATAGTTTTAACAACCAAGTATTTGGACTCCATACACCACAGATGGTGTTGAATTGGTTGATTAGTAATTTTATGCCGCTAGATTAGTTTAAGACATTCTGATAGAAATCAATATGAATGCACGAATGAGCATTAATGCTCAACAGAGCGGTTCATCGCCGTCAAAAGAGACTTCTCTTAGCCCTACCCCCATTAGAAAGCCTTTACAACTAGTTGCAACACAAGGTCAAGTTCAAATCCACACTTCTACTGTGAGAGGTAGTTTTTCCTTTGTTCTTAGTGAGGCAATTAGATCTGCAGGATTGGGAAGCCAAGTGTTAATAGCTCAATTTTTGAGAGGTGGAGTCAACCAAGGACCAAATGGAGCTATCAATCTTTGCGGGCGACTTGAGTGGTTAAGACCAGCCATTGAAACGTGCTTGCAAGAAAAAATATTGGAAGAACATTTATCTTTAAAAAGAAAATATGAAGAAAAAGCGATCAAAGAACTCTGGGAATTTTGTAAATCACGTTTAATCGAAAAAAAAATAGATAAAATCGTTCTCGATGAAATAGGAATAGCTATTAGTCTTGGTTTTATTGAAGAAAATGATTTAATTTTTATGATAAATAATCGACCATCATCCACAGATATTATTCTTACAGGACCATCAATCCCTCCTAAAGTAATTGAAATGGCTGATCAAATCACTGAATTACGCTGCAATTAAATGTTAAAAAACGATCTTTGGATTGCTGAACAGGCTTCACTAGGAATGCTTGAACCTTTTCAAGAAAAGCTAATAAGACATCTTGAGCCGGAATCCGAAAAATCTCCTGTTTTAAGCTTTGGTTGCTCATCATATGGATATGATTTGCGTCTCTCCTCTAAAGAGTTTTTGATTTTTAGGCATGTTCCTGGAACAGTAATGAATCCTAAAAAGTTTAATCCTGCAAATTTAGAACCTACAGATTTAAAAGAAGACGAGGATGGTAAATATTTTATTTTACCTGCACACTCTTATGGCCTTGGTGTTGCATTAGAAAAAATGAAAGTACCGCCAAATATTACAGTTATTTGCCTTGGGAAAAGCACCTACGCCCGTCTAGGAATAATCGTAAATACAACTCCTGCTGAAGCAAGCTGGGAAGGTCATCTAACCCTGGAATTCAGTAATAGCTCTGGAGCAGATTGCAGGATTTATGCTGACGAAGGAATTTGTCAATTACTCTTCTTTGAAGGAGATCCTTGTGAAACAACTTACAGTGATAGGAAAGGTAAATATCAATATCAACAAGAAAAAGTAACTCTAGCAAAGGTTTAAATATGAGTCGTGTTCAATTAATAACCTCTACGCCAAACGCTGAAAAAAGCATGGCATATATTGCCAGGGTTAGCAATCCAAAGAATCAAGATAATGATGACTTTACGAAATTAATTGGGTATTGCATTAAGAACGAACATTGGAGCGTATTTGAGCAAGCTTATATGACTTTGCAAATAGAAACTACTCGAGGAATTGCTGCACAAATTTTAAGACATCGATCATTTACCTTTCAAGAATTCTCACAACGCTATGCAGATAGCATGCAATTAGGAGAAATTCCTATACCAGAATTAAGAAGACAAGATAATAAAAATAGACAAAATTCTATATCAGACTTGCCAAAAGAAATTATTAATACTTTCAACAAAAAAATTAAACATCAGTTTGTTCAAAATAAAGAGCTTTATGAAGAGATGTTAGAAGCTGGAATCGCCAAAGAATGTGCAAGATTTGTACTTCCACTTGCTACCCCAACCAGAATTTATATGACAGGATCATGTCGTTCCTGGATTCATTACATAAATCTTAGAACTGGTCATGGCACGCAAAAAGAGCATATGGAGATTGCACAAGAATGTAAAAATATTTTTTCAAAAGAATATCCAGTAGTTTCATCTGCTTTGAATTGGCTATTCTAGCTATGATCCCTTGGGCCTTCTGATCTAATATTATTATTTAGCACTTTTAAATTATTTTTAGAAATTAAATTACTTGAATTTGATAATGTTGTGAAAGAGGGTAATTCAGAATTATTAATTAAAGCAAGAAAGATTTCATTAAGTTCACTATATTTTCTAACTCCCAATGAAAAGCCCTTAAATTCACCTTGATCGTCAAAAAAAGTTAATTGAGGAATGCCATTTACATCATATCTATCAATCAAATCAAACCACCTTGAATTATCAACATTAAGCAAAACTATATCTATCTTATTTGAATTCAGTTTTTCAGCATTAACCATGTCAGGAGCCATTTCCTTGCAAGCTTCACACCAATCCGCATAAAATTCAAACACTGTAGGTTTTCCATTTGACAAAGCTATCTCTGGTTCCAAGGAGTTCTTAGCCAATTGATCAAGCATTTCATTAGCTTTAAACCCAGTTCGAAAAAAGAATAGTGAAACAACTAAAAAAAAGCTTAGTACAACTAAAAAAATTTTTTGACGGGGGCCAAGGGCTGTATCTGAATTGGAGTTATCAATCATCTGAGTTCACACTTCATACTAATGATTATATACATAAACTTTAAATTAAAACATATCATATATTTTAATTATAAATTTGATTAATTAGTGAATAATAGGCTATTTCTAATATACATTACTCTATAAATTAGCAAATTTTTCTTAAGAGAAAATATTTCTCTATCTGTCATTACATTATAAGGATTTTTATCAATTGACCTCAGATCTCCTACATTTTTTCTAGTAAAATATCTATTTTCATCAATCGTATTAGTCATATATTCAATAAGTTTGAATATATCGCTTTGAATAAATATTTCGCCATCCTTACTCATAGCTTTAGCAATTGAATTGAGAATATTAGTTTTTAGGACCCTCCTTTTAAAGTGTTTTCTTTTAAACCAAGGATCTGGGAATTGAATTGAAACTCTTTTTAATTGACCAAAATCTAAGTCAGATAACCATTCATCTAGACTGACATTAACATTACAAAATAGAAACTTTAAATTAGTCAATTCTAATTTTCTTCTTTTCTTTTCACATAAACTAACAAGAGGTTCTCTTATCTCAAGCCCAACAAAATTCCAGTCAGGGTATTTTGTTGCTAATTCAATCAGAAATTCACCTTTTGCAGATCCAATATCTAAATGAATTGGATAGTGAGATTTCTCAAAAAGAATATTCTTACTAGGAAGAGATAATGGTAACTGAAAAAATTGACTTAAAGGATTTACATGCTGTCTCACAAAATGAAACCTGAAATAAATAAATCAGATTATTATATTAGCAAGTCAATTAAATTTTTCAGAAGATGATATGAAGACAAACCAATTTATAAATTTTTGATTAGAGTCTTTCAATTATTTTGTTTTTATCGCTAGATAATCATAAATCAATAAAGGGAGGAATTGGACAAATCATCTAAAAGTCAGGAAAATATAGAGAAAAAACTTTAATAATTAAAAATAATCATAAAAAGATAACCTTAAGGTTGATAATACATATGAATGAGATTTTTTTTGACTGAACCTCAATTCCAAATTCTAGTTTGGCTCTCATATCGAATTGCGGCCACCTTCGCATTCGGTCTCCCATTATTTCTATTGATTTGGGCAAAAAGATCGAATTCGAGCTCTATTGATAGACTTTTATCAATTTACTGGAAAGTTTCTAGTATTTATGCGATAAACCTTTTATTTCTTAGTGTTGAGAGCCAATTAGGTCAATCAATTTCATTCATTGCACCAATACTTATGGTCAGTTCTATTTGGTTTTGGTCTGATCTCAATGAAGAAATTGATGAAATGCCTGATTACAAACCAATTGCTTTAACTACAAGAATTTGGCGATGGACTTTAACTTTTTGGTCTTTACTAAATACTGGACTTCATATATTTAGTTGGAGATGTTTGAATTCAATTAATGAGAACTATTGTGATAATTGGAGAGAAATTCCATTTAATTCATTCATGACAACAAAAACACTAATAAAATTTGTTTTAGACGGTAATTGGAGTACAGGATTTGCTACATTTTTCGCATATTTATCCCTAATTTTATATCTAATAGGGTTACTTCAATGGTTGATCATCCAATTACCAAAGAATGGCCGTTTCGCCGGTAAATTTTAAAAAATAATAACTTTAATATTAAAAGTTAATTACTATTTAAATAGCTAAGACTACTTTTTCGCACCTTTTGCAAATATTTGTGTGTTGAGGATTCTTGCTCATTTCTATTTCATAATGCCAACATCTTTCACACTTAAATCCCCTTGCTTTTGCAATCTCGACTGAAGCATAATCATTGTCCTCACTAACTAAAACCTCAGCCCATGGCTCACCGCCAATTTGTAAAGATGAAACTAGGAACCAATCTCTTAATACATCAACATTATTAGATTCGCTTTCAGCTAACCATTCAATAGCAGCTTTAACTTTTTCATCAGATATATCAACCCTTACTGATGCTTCCAAAGAAGAACCTAACTCTTGATTATTTCTACAACTCTCCAACATACGATTAATAACTGCTCTGAGTTTACGGAGTTCAGTCACATGACAATTAAAACTACTATTTCGCCATGATTTAGGTACATTAGGCCATCCTCTTTGAAATACTGAGGCTTCCTCTAAGTCATATGGAATATTCTGCCAAATATCTTCTGCCATATGACATAAAACAGGTGCAATTAATCCAGATATTTTTTCAATTACCAAGGATAAAACTGTCTGACAACTTCTTCTTCTAAAGTCAGATTTAGAACTCACATACAACCTATCTTTTGCAATATCTAAGTAAAAATTAGATAGATCAACAACACAAAAATTTTGAATTGTTTGGAAAAATTTCGAAAATTCAAAATTATTGTATGCATCTGATATTTCATCGATTACTTCAGCTGTTCTATTCAACATCCATTTATCTAACAATGGTAGGTTAGCAATATCAATGGAATCAATTTTATAATCAAAATCATAGAGGTTACCTAATAGATACCTAGACGTATTTCGAACCTTACGATAAACATCAGAAATTTGCTTTAGTATGTTTGATCCAATAGGAACATCTGCAGAATAATCAACAGAACTAACCCATAACCTCAAAACATCAGCTCCATACGCAGGATCTAATTTCTTATTTGAACCACCATTAATTATAACTAAAGGATCAATAATGTTTCCTAAGGATTTACTCATTTTCCTACCATTCTCATCTAATGCAAAACCATGTGTAAGGACCTTTTTAAAAGGTGCATGTTCATTCACTGCTACCGAAGTTAATAAAGAGGACTGGAACCAACCCCGATGTTGATCAGATCCCTCCAAATATAAATCTGCTGGATAATTTAAATTTTCTTTCTTAGAAATAACTGAAGACCAACTAGAGCCAGAGTCAAACCAAACATCCATAGTATCAGTACCTTTTTGCCATCGATCTGCCTGATTTAAATAAGAAGGAGGTAATAGCTCAGATACTTCATATTCCCACCAAATATCTGCTCCATGAACAGAAAATAAATCAGCTATATGAGAAATAGTTTCTTTATTGAGCAAGATTTCTTTTCCATTCTTTTCATAAAATACTGGTATTGGAACTCCCCAGGTCCTTTGTCGGGAGATACACCAATCTCCTCTTTCTCTAACCATAGAATTAATTCTATTTTTTCCCGATTCAGGAAGCCAAATAACATCTTCTATGGCAGAAAGGGCTTTATCTCTAAATCCTTCAACGGAAGCAAACCATTGTTCTGTAGCTCTAAAAATAGTTGGTTTTTTAGTTCTCCAATCATAAGGATACCTGTGCTCATATGGAATTTCTTTAAGCAAAGATCCAGCATTAATGAGATCACTTATTATGACACTATTAGCATCTTTTAATACATTTAGACCTTCAAATTTTCCGGCTTCTTTCGTTAGAAAACCTTTTGCATCAACTGGGCAAGAAATTGATAAATTATATTTTTTACCAGTATTGAAATCATCAACACCATGACCTGGAGCAGTATGTACTAATCCAGTTCCTGATTCAGTTGTAATATAATCTCCTCCTAAAACAACAGGGCTTATTTTATCAAATAAAGGATGTTTATATATAATTCCATCTAAGATTGATCCTTTGATTAATACTCTTTTTTCATAATTAATTCCTACACTCTTAGATACTTCTTCCAAAAGATCGTTAGCAATAATTATCAATGAATGATCAGAACTTTGTGCAATTACATATTCTAATTTTTGGTTAACAGAAATGGCCTCATTTGCAGGAATTGTCCAAGGAGTGGTAGTCCAAATGACAAGTTTTACTTCTTTTAATTTCCCTTCAGAATTAATTAGATCTGGAGCTTGCTTAGAAATTTCTTGAGTTAATCTTTTTGGTATTTGATTAACTTTAAATCCCACATAAATACTTTTGCTAGTATGACCGGTTGGATATTCTAGTTCCGCCTCGGCCAGAGCTGTTTGAGAACTTGGACTCCAATGAACTGGTTTTAGGCCTCGATATATGTATCCTTTGAAGACCATTTCACCAAACAACTTGATTTGAGAGGCTTCAAACTTTTTGTCTAAACTTAAATATGGTTGATCCCAGTCACCCCATACGCCCCATCTTTTAAAACCATCCATTTGTTGGGAAACTTGCTTTTTTGCATAAGCAGCAGCTTTTTTTCTCAACTTAATAGGTGTTAATTCAGCTCGTTGACTTTTATCCATAGCTTGAAGAACTTTCAATTCAATAGGCAATCCATGGCAATCCCATCCAGGGACATAACAAACTTTTTTCCCTTTCATTGTTTGAAATTTATTGATTATGTCCTTCAATACTTTGTTGAGAGCATGCCCCATATGAAGCGTTCCATTTGCATATGGCGGGCCATCATGCAAAGTAAAAGTCTCTCCAGTATTATTTAAGCCTAATTCGAAATCTATATTTTTTTCTCTCCAAAAAGCTTGCAACTCAGGTTCTCTTAGAGTTGCATTTGCCCTCATTCCAAAATTAGTCTGCAAAAGGTTGAGAGTGTCTTTGTAAGTGGGACGATCCTTTTGAGAATCTTTATTGATGTTATTCACTTTGAAAAATATTCATCAGTCATCATGGTTACTTGAGGTCTTTTAACCTTATCAAGAAGTTTCTTCATTTTCAGCGAATTCTTGATTTCCGATCTTATTGGAATCAGTTGAAGCAGATCTTTCAACTACTTTCTTCTTGACTTCTTCTTTCAATTCTGGATGAACCCATTTTTTTTCTTTTAACGGTTTTTCAGATTTAGTAGTGAAGCCTTTAAAAAAATTAAAAAAGCCAGCTCCAAGTAAAGCAAAACTTTGACCGAGCTGTCTAAAAGATTCAAACCACCTCTGAAAAGATCCAACTCGCTTTTTTTCTTCAGAGCTTAATTGATTCCACCTAGTTTGGATAATTTCTAAAATCATTTTTCCATACAAAATTGCCATAGAAATAACAAGTAAATTTATTGAGCCTCTCAAAAGATCATTCTCCACTAACAGAAATAATCCTAAAAATAAAAAAAGTCCGCCCATCAACCAATCTCTTGGCCTACTTAATTCCACAAGCATTAAAGGTAAAGCCAATATCAAAAGCCCAACAAAAAGAAACAAGTATCCAGAAATAGAAATAACCATATTTTTCTCAATATGAGTTTGTTTTGTAGTGATAAAGGCTTATTGAACAACTAAAAATCATGCTTCATAAAACCAGAATTTCAAATGTCTCATATACAAATATAAAAATTACATTAATCTTTTTACGATCACGAATCAAAAATAGTCTTTAAATAGCCATCAACGAGCTGCTAGAATCAATATACAATCGGTGAAAACCTTTGGCCCACCTGGCGGAATTGGTAGACGCGCTGGTTTTAGGTACCAGTGGCTTTATGTCGTGGGAGTTCAAGTCTCCCGGTGGGCATTTTTTAATTAAGCTATACAAGCTCAATTAATTTCAATCACATCAAGCAATGACCCAGTGCTTATCGAGGTCTGACAAAAATAAGGCAACGAAAAAACTGAAGTCATTACGCGACTGGCAAAATGAGATCCAAGAATATCTTGATCCGCCAAAGCCTTTAAACGTAACTTTAGGTCTTTTCTTTGGTGGATATTTTCTTGCAATAGTTAGTGTTTGGCAGTGGTATCAGGGGAACTGGCCGTTACCAATTTTAGTTGCATTAGCTTTTTTGGCTCTACATATGGAAGGCACTGTTATTCATGACGCCTGCCACAATGCTGCCCATCCAAATAAATGGATCAATCAATTTATGGGGCATGGGTCAGCGATATTACTAGGTTTTAGTTTCCCAGTTTTCACAAGAGTTCATCTAGAGCATCACAAATACGTTAACGACCCAAAAAACGATCCAGATCACATAGTTAGCACCTTTGGCCCTATTTGGTTAATTGCTCCAAGATTTTTCTATCATGAATATTTTTTCTTTGAGCGAAAACTTTGGAGAAAGTTTGAACTAATGCAATGGGGAATTGAAAGAGGAATATTTATTTGCATAGTCATTGCCGGAATTAAATACAATTTCATGAATGTTATTTATAATTTATGGTTCGGACCAGCATTAATGGTTGGAGTCACTTTAGGAATATTTTTTGATTATCTACCGCATAGACCTTTTCAGTCTAGAAATAGATGGAAAAACGCAAGAGTTTATCCAAGTAAATTAATGAACTTACTAATAATGGGACAAAATTATCATTTAGTTCATCATTTATGGCCCTCTATTCCATGGTTTGAATATAAACCAGCTTACGAAGCCACAAAACCACTTTTAGATCAAAAAGGTTCGCCTCAAAGAATGGGAATTTTTGAAACTAAGAAAGATAGTCTAAATTTTCTTTATGATGTTTTACTTGGAATCAGAAGCCATAAAGAAAGAAGAAGTAAAATGAGACCAATAGCAAGAATATTACCGAAAAACAATTGGAGGAGAAAATATATAAAATTAATTCATAAAACTAGAATCAGAACAGAAAGTAAATGATAATTCCTGAATTTAAAGTATTTTGGGAACTCTAAAAAAATCACCTTCCCTATGAGGTGCTTGATTAAGAAGATCTTCTCTTGAGCAATTAACTTCAACTAAATCATCCCTCATTGCATTAACCACCTCTACAGCTCTAGTAGTTGGAGGAATATTTTCAGTATCTATTTCTTGCAGTTGATCAACATAAGAAAGTATTTCTTCGAGTTGCTCTGTATAGGTTTCTATTTGATCTTCTGGAAGTTCTAAACGAGCTAACTGTGCAACCTTACGTACATCAGATGAAGAAATTTTAGTCATGGTTATGTTAGAAAATTTTAAAGATCTTTAGATAATGAGATGGACGACTTATTACAAAAAGATCTTAGTGCTTTCGTTTAAGCAAATAAGTTCTTATGCCATTTTGCCATTTGAATGCCTTTTAAGAAATTTTAAGTGTTGGTAGATTAATCAGCAAGATAGAGAAATCTATTATTTAGTAAGTACTATGGATAAAAAAGAAATAGTAAGCAAATCTCACTTCTTACAAAAGAATTCTTTTCAAGGCCATCTCATATGGTCGCACCTAGCTTAATTGGCTGTTTTTTAATTAAGCGCTTATCAAAAAACAGCTATCTTGCCGGCGCAATTGTTGAAACTGAGGCTTATTCTCAAGAAGAAGCTTCATGCCATGGCTTCTCAGGGAGAACTCAAAGAAACAAAACCCTTTTTGGTGAACCGGGTAACTTTTACATATACCTTTCATATGGCATTAATAGTTGTGTAAATATTGTTACTGGGAAGAAAAACTGGGCAAATGGTGTACTTCTTCGATCGATAGCAATAAAAGGAGAACACGAGAGAATTGCTTCTGGGCCTGGATTATTGGCAAAAAGATTTGGATTAAATAAGAATTTTGACAATTTACACTTGTCACCTGCAAATAATTTTTGGTTATCAGAGGGAGAAAATTTAACAAGAATGGGAAATATTGTTCAGACCACAAGGATTGGCATTTCGCAAGCCAAAGATATACCTTGGCGTTGGTACCTTAAAAGTAGTAGAAGTGTTAGCAAAAGGGTTAGAGGTGATCGAATTCCTCCAAAAAATAAGTGTTGGGAACCATCAACATTTGAGGGATTATGAATAATTGGAAACATAATCACGTTCTTGATTTATCTACGTTTTCTTTAGAGGATTACAAAACAGTTTTAGAATTAACAACAAGATTTAAAGATGTCCATAAATCAAGTTCTAGAAAACTTCCCTCTCTTCATGGAAGATTAATCGCCAACTTATTTTTCGAGCCAAGTACAAGGACAAGAACTAGCTTTGAACTTGCAGCAAAGAGACTATCTGCGGATGTTCAAAATTTTTCTGTATCTTCAAGTTCTCTAAGCAAAGGAGAGACTCCTTTAGACACTATTCTCACATACATCTCAATGGGGGCTGATATCTTAGTAATTAGGCATGAGTCAACAAATGTACCCGCAGAGTTAGCTAATTACGTTGACATAAATAACATCAATACATCCATTCTCAATGCAGGTGATGGATTTCATAGCCATCCAAGTCAAGGTCTTTTGGATCTATTTACACTTGCTACTTTTTTTAATCCAAATGAACCATCAACTAATAGTCTTTTAAATAAAAAAATTACAATAGTTGGAGATATTCTTCATTCTAGAGTTGCCAGATCAAACCTTTGGGCTCTAACTGCATGTGGAGCAGAGGTAACACTATGTGGACCTCCAAGCCTTCTTCCAGAGGAATTCATTGATTTTGTTCAGAATCCTCCGCTAGGGCAAAATTTTGATCCCATTAATAAGAGAGGTTCTGTTTTCATAAAAAGATCGCTAAAAGACGCATTAAAAAATAGTGATGCAGTTATGACACTTCGATTACAGAAAGAGAGAATGAAGCAAAATATGCTTACGGATCTTGATAGTTATTATGCACAATATGGGATAACCCATGAAAGTTTAAAATGGTGTGAAAAGAAAGTTCCTGTTCTTCATCCTGGACCAGTGAATAGAGGAGTAGAAATAAGTAATCGATTAGTTGAAGATAATTCAATCAATCTTATAAGTAAACAAGTAGAAAATGGTATTCCAACAAGAATGGCTTTGTTGTATTTACTAGGGTTAAGTAAAAAAGATTAATTATATTTAGAATAGATTTATAATAGCTTCAAACCTTCTGAAAAAAGTCCATACGCTAATCCTATTCTGAACATATCAAAAACCCTAACTAGTATAATTGGTTTATTAGACTTCAGAAATACAAATCTAGCTTGAATTAGTAACTCCAAAAATATTAAAGCAATAAATGCTCCAACAGGATCCATCAACGCTAGTACACCATTAATCATACCTAGAGAACTACCTACTAAAAAGCCTATTAAAAAAATTATTGCTAACAATGAATACCTTCTCCAAGGATTTGCAGCCCAATTTGCTAACCTATCAACAATTTTTGTAGATGATTTATATAAAAATGTTTTCTGCATTCTTAGAGCCATAAGAGAAAAGTTAAAAAATTACCTCAGGATTTTTTCATTAGTTAACTCTCTAACAAAAATATAATAAATGAAAGATCTAATAAAGCAAAAATAAATTATTTTCATCAAAGATATAAAAAATCAAATTTCCTTTAATACGAAAAATGCAGCTTATTTTAAATTTGAAAAATATCTTTCAAGGTCTATTTGATATAAAATCAAAATATCATGATTAATTCGACTTCTTTATCTGGAAAAAAAATATTAGTTGCTGTTACGGGGAGTATTGCAGCTGTTAAAGCTCCTATTTTAGTTAGCCGCTTAATTAAAGCTGGTGCAGAGGTCAAGTGCGTCATAACGCAAAGCGCCACTAATTTAGTTAGTCCCTTATCTTTGTCTACTTTAAGCAGAAATAAATGTTACCAAGATAAAGATCAATGGGCTGACTCTCAAACCAAGCCATTGCACATTGCTTTGGCTGAGTGGGCAGAACTAATTATTGTTGCACCATTGAGCGCCACATCCTTATCCAAATTTACTAGTGGAAGTGCTGATGGACTTTTAGCCAGCATTCTTTTAGCTAGTCAATCTCAAATAGTTATGGCTGCTGCCATGAATACTTCAATGTGGGAAAATCAATCAGTAAAAAAGAATTGGAATTACGTTAAAACTATTGACCAAGTTATTACTCTCGAACCTAGTGCAGGACTTTTAGCTTGCGACAGAGTTGGTAATGGGAAAATGGTCAATTTAGATATTATTGAAATGGCCTCTGAAAGTGCATTTATTTTCCATGCAGAAAATAAATTTCTCACTAAAGATTTAAAAGACATAAGGTTTCTCATATCGGCTGGTCCCACCGTCGAAGCTCTTGATGCCGCAAGACAATTAACTAATCGAAGCAGTGGAAAGATGGGGGTTTTGATAGCTCAAGCAGCAAAGTTAAGAGGTGCAGAGGTCGATTTAGTTCATGGCCCAGTAAGCGTTCAACAAGATCTGCTTGAGGGACTGAATACTTATCCAGTTAGAAGCTCAAATGAAATGGGAGCAAAAATTGATGATTTACAACCATCTGCTCAGGTCATCGTTATGGCTGCAGCAGTATCAGATTTCAAAAATAATAGTCCCAGTGAACAAAAAATCTCTAAAGAATTTTTTTTAAAGTCCATTTTCGATGACTTAGAAATGACATCAGACCTAATCAAAAATCAAACGAAAAAAAAATTAGAAAATCAAATTTTCCTTGGTTTTGCTGCTGAGACAGGAAGTGATAATGAAATCATTGAAAAGGGAGAGAAGAAAAGGGTTTCAAAAGGTTGTGACCTTCTCATGGCCAATCCCATTGATAGAGCCGGGCAAGGATTTGATGAAAACTTCAACAGTGGTTTTTTGTTAGGTCCAAAAAAAATGGTCAAAAAATTATCTTTTTCAACAAAACTTGCAATATCCCATCAACTTTTAGATGAAATTAGAAATTTAAAATAGAAAATTTATTGATATTTTTCGAATTTGTTTTTTTTCTAAAATCAGAGTCTAAACGCCAAAAAAGACTGCTGTAAAAGGGTTTTGAATGAAATCGATGTGTTAAATCCATCAAAGCAAAAGCTACGGGTTGTATAGAGCTGTCAGATGCTTGTGAAAAGAAGTATTTGACACCTGTAATATCCCAACTGAATTAATTGGGCGGTTTCGACCGCAGTCATCTAGCCCTCTCATGCGATTTCGTCCTCTGCTGGCTTTGA
>Ga0208261_1000327_pt1 | contig 19534 bp, 18 predicted proteins | sample Knorr_S7_td_DCM__FD_185595 | JGI IMG/M metagenome (GOLD analysis project Ga0208261, IMG submission 185595) | Marine microbial communities from Southern Atlantic Ocean transect - Knorr_S7_td_DCM_ad_131m_LV_B (SPAdes) (version 3) | ecosystem: Environmental > Aquatic > Marine > Oceanic | place...
GGATTTCTTGAAGGAGTTGCTCACGGCCACTTTCATCGGATATTTCATCGTCAGTGGTAGTGCTGCAAGCTGTGGCGAATAGAACAGTGACGGTGATGATGCTGGTGGCGACTCTTTTAATCATCTTTAAGGGGCCGGAGTCCGACCAGACTTGGATTAGGTACTACCAGACTGAGGATGTCTGGGACATATTCAAAATGGAGTCTCGTTACTTCTCCGAGATAATCCCCATCTAGCTGATAGGGGAATGGCCTATGCCCTTCAACGTAGAACTCTTCCACGTCCGCTTTGTAGTTGACAAATGAACTTTTGTGGAAAGCTGTGGAACCTCGAAGCGCTCCTGAAACCAATGACAGCATGTGAAGCAACCGCAGGCTGTTGATACTTATCAGCACAACTCCACGATCAAGAGTAGCGTCTGGACTGAGATTTAACGGCCTGCTCCCCAAATAGGTATATGGGTTTGTGTTCAGGCAGATGCCAAATTTTGAATTGGGTATTACCGTCCCATCAGCGTGCCTGATACGAAACGCTGGCTTTCTCCTGTCATAGTGACGCAACCAGGTATCGATGGCTGCGTAGACGAAAAGGGCGTGGCTCGCATAGCGTTTCAGCCTGCCTCTTTTCTCAACTTCTGCAACAACAGCGGCATCAAAACCGAGTCCGGCATGGAAAAGAAAATAACGCCCGTTGGCTGACCCTAAACCGACGCGCCTTGGCCCCCCATTCTCGATGGTCTCCAAGAGTATCCCTGTCGCTTCAACCGGGTCATCTGGTAGGCCGAGAGTTCTGGCAAAAACATTCGTCGAGCCTCCCGGGAGAATAGCAAGCGCAGTAGAGGTTCCAGCAACTCCATTCGCTGCTTCATTTGAAGTTCCATCACCTCCAAGAACCACAACAAGGTCGTATTTATTTTGTGCAGCTTCACGAGCAAGACGTGTTGCATGATCTCTTCGTATCGTCTCAGCGAGTGTGACTTGATGGTCAGCCGATAAGGCCTTCTGAATCACTACCTGCGTACGTGGGGTAACAGAGGAGGCTGCTGGGTTCACTAGGAACATGATCTTCACACTCATAGTGTATGAAATTTTGATTCGACTGTGACTCTTATCACTCCTTTGGTTGTGGGATAAGACAAAACTTGCAGTAAAGTCATTGTTGTAAGTCACCTATGTGACTCAAAACGTATTCCGATATAGCGAGACAAGAGGATTACTATGAAAGTAGCTGTCTGCGTAAAACAGATTCCGGATCCTGCTGATCCAGGTGAGTTAAATTTAGAAACAAAGACCCTAAAACGTGATGTGAAATTGATTCTTGACGAATCAGATTCATATGGAGTCGAAATGGCTCTCCAACTCGTAGGCGACGATGGAGAGGTCGTCTTGGTTTCCATGGTCCCAAATAACGAGAGGAACGGATTGAATAATGCTCTAGCAATGGGAGCTGATAGCGCTGTTCTCGTAAGCGATGACGCACTTGCTGGCAGCGACGCCCTAGGCACAGCAAAGGTACTTGCTGCGGCGATTCGCCGAATTGAACCAGATCTTGTCCTAGCAGCAACGGAATCCTCCGACGGCTATACGGGAACTGTCCCCGAACAAATTGCAGAACTTTTAGAATTGCCATCCGTGACTTTTGCTAAAGAAGTCAGTATCGCTGATGGTTCTGTGTCAGTGAAGCGCCAGACAGAAGAAGGGTATGACGACGTTTCCTGTCCTCTACCTGCCTTGGTTTCAGTGACAGCTGGTGTCGTTGAGCCCAGGTACCCTTCCTTCAAAGGCATAATGGCTGCGAAGTCCAAGCCAGTCGAAGAGCTTACCATCGCCGATTTAGGCATTGACAGTTCCCAAGTTGGGTGGTCTGGAGGCGGCCAAGAGATTGTATCTATTGAGCTGGCGCCAGAACGTGAAGCAGGGGAAGTAATCGAAGATGAAGGCGATGGACATGAACGCATCGTCGCATTTCTTGAAGAACTTAAGGTTATCTAAGGAGTTTTTATGGGAACAATATGGGTACACGCTGAAACTAAAGACGGACAAGTCTCCTCAATAACGCTTGAATTGCTTGCAAAAGCCAGAGAACTAGGTGACGTTGTTGCTGTGCATGCTGGGAGCGATGCCGAAGCTGCCGCTGCCGAACTTGGAGCTCACGGAGCATCTCGAGTTCTTACTGCTGGCGATTTGGATGGTGGGTTAATCGGACCAGCTTTGGCCTCCGCATTAGCAGCAGTCATTGAATCTGAATCCCCATCTGCGATCCTCTTTGGAACAACATACGGAGGTCGTGATGTAGCTGGACGGTTGTCTGTCAAATTAGATGCTCCTGTGATCACCAACGTCGTTGACCTTATTGACGATGGCGGACTGACCGGAGTTGAACCTGTCTTTGGTGGGACAACAAATGTCAAGACGAAGTTCACCGGTGACACAACAGGGATTTTCCTTGTTCGGCCAAAATCGTTTACCGCTGAATCTACTGGGGGAGGGCCTGCTGAGGTCACTGCAATTCCAGTTCCTGATTTAGGAAACGCAGGAGCGGCGAAGATTACGAGTCAATTCGTTGAAGAGTCAGATGGACCGAAACTCGACGAAGCGGCCATTGTCGTTTCAGGAGGCAGAGGCCTCGGAGAAGCAGAGAAATATCATCTCGTCGAAGACTTAGCAAGCAAACTTGGAGGAGCTGCAGGAGCATCTCGAGCGATAGTTGACGCTGGCTGGGTTCCCTATAGTTACCAGGTTGGACAGACAGGTAAAGTCGTCAAGCCCGATGTCTATATAGCTGCAGGTATTTCTGGAGCTACTCAGCACATGGTGGGCATGAAGGGTTCCAAAACTATCATCGCAATCAACAAGGACCCTGAAGCACCGATCTTTTCTGTCGCTGATCTTGGAATCATAGGTGACGTTCATAAAGTGTTACCTGCGCTTCTTGAAGCTCTGGACGCTAAATAGGTCAAAGGCTAAGGCATTCAAGTGGCCTTTACCCTAAATCTGATTGCTCTTCTCATTGTGATCGGACTTGCCTATGTTGGGACAATATGGTTGGCCGGATTTGTCCATCGGTCCAAAGATCCAAAAGAAGAAACTGACGAGCTGTAGAGTCTTCAATCTTCATCTATTCATTGGAAAAATAGAAAAACCCAAACCGATTTAGTTTGGGTGAAGTCCTCCTATTTTAGCATAGGTAAATTTTCGATGTAGCTAAAAAATCGGAAATACGGGCAGAATTGGAAATTTCACAACATGCAGCTTCAAATGAAGCCTATTGACAGGCAAACTTACGCTTCACCAGCCTAAAATCATCTATTGAATAGATTGCAAAGTTGATTTTCCATCTCTTAATTAGATATATAAGCGTTTTGTATGCTGAATTGTGACTTTACTAATCAGATAACTGGCCAGGGATACCGTCTTCCTGTCGGGTCAACCGGAAACATCCCATTTTCGATTAGTGCCCGCGCTCTCTGGAACGTAGCTTCACGCTCAACCTCATCGAGATACTCTGTAAAAGACTCTTCCTGTGATGAAGAAACAAATGTTTGAAGGTCATCTAAAATACTTTGGGGTATAGGCTCACCGGCCCAATCCCAAATCACCGTTCTAAGCTTAAATTCACTATGGAATGTAAGCCCGTTATCGATTGCCCACACTTTGTCCTGGGCATCTAGAAGGCAATGCCCTCCCTTACGGTCGGTGCTATTCGCAACGAAGTCAAAGGCGCAGATCTTTCGAAGCGTTTCATGGCTACCCTCATCTTTAAGAATGTCAAAGTAGTTGATACTCAGATCACAAGGGATGAACAACTGAATAGATCCGTCACCCAGCGGCCCGTCACGGCTAACAGTTGGGGGGACGATATCCCACCCAAGACAATCCGAAAGTTCAAAAGAAGCTACCTCTCTGAGAAAAATTCGATCTGGAAAGTCCCATAAAGGACGTTCACCTCTCGCAGGTTTATAAATTCCTTGAAGAGCTAAATGTTCGTGCGAAATATCAACAAGAAACGTAGCATTCGAACTCCAAGGCATTCGTCCCACAACGTCTATGTCACCGTGGAGTAGCGCATTAAGTGCCATTTCGTTTGAAACAGGACCCCGATCTCGAAAGGGACTTTCTTCCTGAGTCATTAGAACCTTAATTTGAACATGGGCACCAACCATCACTGTGGTTTAGCGGCTCTCCACAGTAAATGCATGGAGGCCGACCAGCTTTCACTACATCTACTGCCCGAGTAATAAACGCCTTGACCTGTCCCGGAGTGAGGTGAATCTGGACCACTCCAGGGTCGCTCTCTTCACTCTGCTCCTCAACGACGATCACAAATTCGGAGTTGCGCTCCTCAAATGCAACTCCGATAGAGGAGACGCTCCATTCTGGGCTGATAGGTTCGATGAGTTCAAGAGCGATCGGTACATCGTCGTAATTTATTGGTTCGACATCCTCTAGAAGCTGATCTAAGAAGTCAGCAAGCGCCTGAACCTGCATTTTTTCTAGCTTTAAAGTCATCAAGTCTCCTGAGCTCCCAAATTGCAAGAAAAAGACACGCTGGCCTTTGGGCCCTTGAGTGCCAGTTGTAAAGTGTTGAACTTCTCGGAAGTGAAGATTTCGCTTCATTTCGATGCTCGCAGGGGTATAAGAGATTCAAGTTTTTCTCCGGTTGTGTTCATAGCAAGAACCATCGGACCAGAGTGGCTATAGAGAACTGCAGACAGAGAGCAGGGGGATACGTGAATTCGTTGGAATAGATCTAGGGGAGTCCCTAAAGCTGCGGAAAGCGCGGCCTTGATAGTATCGGCATGCGATACAGCGACAACGACATCTCCAGGGTGGTCTTTTACAATTTGAGCGATTGCATCCACTATTCTGCTTTGGATCTCAAGAAATGATTCCCCTGATGGAAAACGAAAACTTGATGGTGTTTTCTGAACGTTTTCCCATTCAGGGAGTTTTCGAAGATCTGAAAGCTTTTGGCCAGTCCAAGTTCCAAAGTCTGCTTCTATGAGTCCCTTTCGTGTGCGGGTTCTCAAACCGGAGGCCCTTGCGATGTACTGAGCAGTTTCCTTTGTTCTTTCCATTGGGGAACAGTAAACAGCAGAGATATTTCCGAACGCTGCTACGTTCTCCGCTACTGCCTTTGCTTGACCGATTCCTTTATCGCTAAGGTAAAGCCCTTTTGTTCTTCCGGGAAGGATTGATCCTGTCGTTGGCGTGTGGCCATGCCGGACTAAGCACACGACCGTAGGTTGGGGAGCTGCTTTTCCTTTTGCGGATTTTTTTGTTTTGGCCATTGTGGTAACGCTATCGCTGGAAATCTCCCAAAGAAATCTTGCGGAACCGAAATTTCCATCTAGCCAGTTTCAAATAGGTCTTGCAAGGCCTTGCCTTCTCTGAAACAGCGGCTACGGTCCTTATTAATGAGTGCATTAGAAGTTCTAAATTCCAAAGTAATTGCATGTGGCCTATGTGATCGTCTTGTGCAATGGAGAGAGCAAGTCGCTAAAGAGAAGAGAGCAGCATATGCCGATCAGACATATTGGGGTAAGCCAGTGCCATCTTTCGGCGACCCCTCTGCTCACCTGTTGATCGTAGGCTTGGCTCCTGCCGCTCATGGAGCTAATCGAACTGGGCGAATGTTTACCGGAGATCGTAGCGGTGATTTTCTTTTTGCTGCCCTGCATCGGCTGGGGTATGCCAATCAAGCTGCAGCAACTAGTCGCGAAGATGGCTTAGAGCTTACGGGGGCATATATCACCGCTCCGCTTCGTTGTGCGCCTCCTCAAAATAAACCCACAGCGCAAGAGTTAGGGAACTGCCGGGATTTCTTTCATGAAGAATTAGAATCTCTCAAAAATATTAAGGTAATTCTCGCTCTAGGAGGGATAGGTTACGCTGCTATCGCGAAGGAGTTTGGGATACGACCAAAACCAAAGTTCACTCACGGTTTGGAAGTTCCTCTGCCCGATGAGAAAGTGCTGCTGTGTAGTTATCATGTCAGTCAGCAGAACACATTTACTGGACGTCTCACTGAAGATATGTTTGACAATGTTTTACGGAGGGCCCGAGAGTTAGGGCAAAAGTGAATCCTTCTTTTCGGATCAGGAATCGCTTTAATGACGTAAGATTGAAGCGGAAAACCGATAACGTCAGACAAATGAAACGTTCTTTGCTCTTCCTTCTTCCAGTAGCTCTTTTGGTCGCGGCCTGCGGAAGCTCTGGAAAGCCTGAATCTTTTGATGCCCAAAAAGGTCCTCTTTCTGAATACTTACTGGAGTTTCAAAGTGAGCTCCTTAATGAGGTGAACCCTGCTCAGGTTCCGCTCGTGCAGCGTAATTTTCTCGAAGGTTGCATGGGGGGTTCGAAAACGATATTTGAACAGTTGTCAGGTGCGGCACTAGCTAGAGCTTGCGGGTGTAGCTATTCAGAGCTCGTTCGATTTTTGGAAGCTAACGCTAGTGTGGAAAAATCGGCCTTCGATACTTTCAAGGACTTGGACAAAGCTTCCAAAGAGGAAGATGGTGTCTTGGGGCAGAACTATCAAACCATTTTTGAGGAATGCTTAGCTGGAGCATGAAAAAGCTGGCTGTTGTCCTCTTATCGGCTTTAGTTTTGATGGCGTGCGGTTCTACTGAAGACCCAAAAGGATTTAGTGAGAACCTAGGGCCTATTGACCCGAATTTGGTAGGTGCGCTTGAATTGGGCCAAGATCCAAGTTTGGTTCCTGAAACCCAGAGAAATTTCTTATCTGGTTGCGTCATGGGCGCAACGAATCGGATGCCTGACCTTGTCGCAGTTCAGGAGACAGGCCTTCTTAAAGTTTGCGGCTGTAGCTACCTGAAACTAGTGGAAAAGGTTCGTTTCGAAGCTGCCGCTGTGGCTGATCCCATTACGTCCTCGTCTGACCTTGAGCGTGATGCATATAAGCGATTTAAGAAATTAGATGAAGACTTCCAAGCTACTGAAGGTAGTTTGTCTGAAGAGTTAGTGGAGCTTTTCGCTTCGTGTATTCGCCAGTCCTCTTAGGCTGGCGAGATCTATGACTTTTTCGTTGGGAGTCCGATTCTCGCGCTTTCATTTGCCCACTCGGGCCATCTAGATCTGCTTTTCTGCGCGAGTTTATGCATAAGAGCAATTGCTCCAGGATCGTCATCTCCTGGCCGCGTTTCGATGACCCCATCCTTCACCATGGCGTCAATGACAGCCCTGCCAAGGTCTGTCCGAACGATTGTTAACGTCCAATCTGAGATCTCTCCAATGCCGCCAGTTGAAATATCGGCATGTTCGGCCGCAAAATCCGGACAATGATTACATCCTTCACGTGTCCACGCATGGCATTCTTTCAAGTTAATCTCGTGGTAATCGCCATTGTTCATCCAAACTTGGAAGACTCCCTTGATATTCATTTTCTTGATGTCATCTTTGTGGAGGCCGTACTTCATCCAAAAGAGCTCATCGAACATTGAGTCATCAAAAGATTTTGAACATAACAATCCGATATTTAACTTAATTGGCTTGCTTACTTTTCCGACTTTTCGATGCCACATAACAGGAGCGATCGAAGTTTGGCAGCTCATCCCCACCAAAGCGAGACTGCTTAGTCCCCGTTCTTTCGCCTCGGGGTATGCCATGGTATTTGCAGAATAGGTATAGCGGCTCCCTGCGCCACTCAGGACTTCTTCTCTATTGGTAGCTACCATTGGTTTAGCTTTCCAACCGGATTCGCCGCCTTCATCGATATTTCCCTCTAAGCCTGAAATTAGAGCCCCATCGATGATGTCGTTCTCCAAGCACCAAATAAGTATCGAGGATACAAGTCCACCATCCTGACCAATTTCATACACGAAGTCATCCGAAGCCCTAGTTAGGAGAATATCTTTAAAAACGCCAGACATTTCATCCGGTTCTCTAGTCCTCCCGAACAAATGCTCATCCGCTTCCGTTTCCCAGTCTCGAAAGCGTGGGCATGCCCGTGTACAGCTGGTGCAGCCCTTCTCTCCATGGCCACAATTCGAAAGTCCGAGCTCTTCTTCTAGATGGAAGGGCACGTATTGACCTGGCTCGTGCTTGTATCCGATCACTCCGTGCGGGCAGGAGATGACGCACCCGGCACAACCTGTGCAGAGCCCAGACGTGATCACCTCGTCGTAGAGTTCTTTCCATTGGAAGCTCCATCGATTCTTTTTTTTGTTTGGTGTTTCCGTAACGGCCATGTCGTGAGGATACATCCGATACATCGCTATGGTTGCGTTCTAGGACAAATTTCACAGTATCAATTATTTGAGATGCGCCCTCGGCAGGATTCGAACCTGCGCACATGGCTCCGGAGGCCAATGCTCTATCCCCTGAGCTACGAGGGCATTTCTTACCTGTAGCGTACTAGCGCCAAGAGAAGCTCCAAAATGGTCGGAGGATTACCCACCAGATACTAATTGCTCCGCTTCTGGGCTCAGCTTAGAGTCAGCGAATGGATCGTCGAGCCAACCCATCGGTAATGTCGCCTTCTTGGGGCCACCTTTATGGCTTCTTGGTAGCCGGTAAGCCTCTAAGGGCAGGGGGGCACTGGGGTCGAAGCTATCAAGTACTTGTCTTAGCTCTACAAGAGAGGTTATTTGATGAATAGCCCGTCTAGCTTCACTTCCAACAGGAAATCCTGTGAGATACCATGTCGCATGTTTCCGAAATGTTCGTAAGGCATCTTGTGTCCCGTTCCAATCAACAACACGTTCAGCATGTTGTCGCATCACTTCAGATACTTTCCCCAAAGTAGGAATATCGGATGGCTCGAACCCATTGAATATCTCACTTAATTGTTGGAATAGCCACGGGCGACCAAGGCACCCTCGGCCTATTACAACCCCATCCGCATTTGTTTCGCGAAGCATCCGAACCGCATCAAATGGTTCCCAAATATCACCGTTCCCAAATACTGGAATCGACTGAACATGTTCCTTAAGGTGTGCGATAGCTTCCCACCTAGCGTGGCCACTGTATAACTGTTCTACAGTCCGTGCGTGAAGAGTAATACCAGACGCCCCCTCCTCCTCTGCTATTTTCCCAGCATCGAGAAAAGTTAGGTGAGTATCATCGATGCCCATACGAAACTTAACTGTCACAGGTACGTGCCCCTCGGCAGCAGAAATTGCTGACCTGATGATGTCACGGAAAAGTTGTCGCTTATATGGGAGAGCTCCGCCTCCTCCGTGCTTGGTAACTTTCGGAACAGGGCAGCCAAAGTTAAGATCAATATGGTCGACGCTTTCTTCAGACACTAATTGCCTGACAGCCTTACCTATATACTCTGCGTCTGTTCCATAAAGTTGAATAGATCTAGGGTTCTCATTTTCTCCAAACTTGGCTAGGTTCATCGTTTTTTCATTTCTATTAACGAACGCTCTAGCGGTTATCATTTGGTTCACGAATAGCCCACAGATTGTTTTGGAAGATTTTGGTCGTCCCTCTAGACCTCTCTCAGCAAAATCCTTGCAGAGCGACCGAAAAGGAACATCAGTGACGCCAGCCATCGGGGCCAGCATCACTGGGGGCCATAGAGTGATATCTCCGACAGAAACAGGTTGAAATTCTCCGTCGACGGCAGGAGGAACTCCCTGATTTATCGATGTTCGGCCAGCTGAGATTACATTTGTCACAGTTACAGGTTAGGAGAACGAACGAAAGATATTGGAAAAAATCATGATATTGCGTTAATTCGCTGCTTTGGCTCTGGTGGGACCATACGATAGAAGTCAGCCCAAGGACAAAACCTATGATCACAGAGACAATAACATCCTCATTGAGCAAAGCGTTAGAAGACTTGGGAGTTAGCTCTTCACCTACTCAGATCAACCTCGAGCAGCCAGCCAACAAAGACCATGGTGACTGGTCATCCAACGTCGCTCTTGCGACCGCAAAAACAGCTGGTTGGGTTCCCAGAGAACTCGCAGTGAAAATAGCTGAAATGATCAACTCTGACCTGCCAAGTGGGGTAGAAAGCGTCTCTGTTGCTGGGCCCGGGTTTATTAATTTCGCCGTATCGCCGGAATGGCTTCATCAAGTATTAAACGCGGCTATTGAACAGGGGACTGCAGAATTCGGCAAGACAGACATCGGACGTGGGAAAAAAGTTAACGTTGAATTTGTAAGCGCTAATCCAACCGGACCATTGCACGCAGGTCACGCTCGAGGAGCTTGCTATGGAGACGCAATTGCCAACATCCTTGAAGCCGTCGGTTTTGATGTCAGACGAGAATTCTATGTAAATGACATGGGCCTTCAGATGGGCCTATTTGCTGAATCACTGCTTGCCTTCAAATCTGGAAATAGCGTCCCTGAGAATGGGTACGGCGGAGCATACGTTGAAGAATGGTCACGCGAAATGCCCGATAGTCTTTCCGTTCAAGGTGCACTGGATTGGGGCTGCAAATATGCGATGGATGATCAGCGCCAAACGCTAGAGATGATAGGTATAGTTTTTGACTCTTGGTTCAGTGAACGTTCAATGGTGGATAGCGGGGCTATTGAGAGGACCATGGCGGACTTAGAGAACAACAATGCCTCCTATCTGGAAGATGGGGCGACCTGGCTGAAATCTACCGATTACGGAGATGACAAAGATCGAGTACTAGTTAAAAGCGATGGTGAATTTACCTATCTCACACCAGATGTTGCCTACCATCGAGACAAATTTTCTCGGGCGGATTGGCTTATTAACGTATGGGGGGCAGACCATCACGGCTACATCGCTCGAATGAAAGCCGCCATGGAAGCATTAGGGCACGATGCTAAACAACTAACGGTTACTATCACTCAACTAGTAAAACTAATCAGAGGCGGAGAAGAGGTTCGCTTATCTAAACGCCATGGAGACATAATTGAACTACGAGAAATCGTCGAAGAGATCGGCCCGGATGCAACAAGGTTCATGTATCTCCTGCAATCAGTAGATACGAAACAGACATTTGACCTCGACCTGGCCGCATCTAAGGTGATGGACAACCCTGTTTTTTACGTACAAATGGCCCATGCCCGAATCAGGTCGATCCAAAATAAAGCAGAAGCTCTTGGTATCTGGCCCCTACATTCCTCAGACGCAAACCTTTCACTTCTTGAACACGAACGAGAGTTAGAGATACTCAGAAATCTCTTCAATTTCTCTGATATTGTCCAATTGTCTGCGCGTGAATTAGCCCCTCACAAAATTGCAGTTTGGCTTCGTGAACTAGCGATATCTGTTCATGGCTTCTATCACGACTGCTATGTCGTTGGAGAAACTGTCCCGCCGGAACTAACTGCGGCCCGCCTTCAGCTCGTCGAAGCTGCGCGAATAGGTTTGGTCTCTGGACTAGATTTACTTGGAGTCTCCGCTCCTGATTCGATGTAGGCATTATGATGACTGACCCAATTTCCCAGAAACTTCTCCCTGACAATTCATCCGTCGATGACGATGGGATGCTCGTCATTGCCGGCGTTCGCATGGATACCTTGGTTGCTAAGTACGGCACTCCTTTATTTGTCTATGACGAAAGACACGTACGTTCTCGGTGCCAGCAAGCTGTTCAAGCATTCGGAGAGGGAGTCTCCTATGCATCAAAGGCTTTCCTTTGCACAGCCATGGCACGATTGGCATATGAAGAAGGCATGCACATTGATGTTGCCACAATGGGTGAAGCATATGTGGCGTTAGAAGCAGGAGTACCAGCTAGCCATCTTGTCTTTCATGGCAACAACAAATCTGAAACTGAACTTCTGTACGCAATTGAGAATCAGCTAGGCCGTATAGTTATCGATAGTTTTGACGAAATTGACCGCCTCGAAAGACTTTTAGAAGATTCCGGAAATCAAATTCAAGCACTAATCCGCGTAACACCTGGTATTCAAGCTTCAACTCATGAGTACGTCACTACTGGTCAGGATGATTCGAAGTTCGGCTTTACAGTATCAAATGGGATGGCTGAAGATGCCGTAAAACGTGCCGCATCTTCATCATGCATAGACCTGTTAGGTATCCATGCGCATATCGGGTCACAGGTCTTTTCTCTTGACTCGTTCAGTAAAGCGGCTGAAGTACTCGCTAATTTATCAAATCACTTCGACTTGCCTGAACTCTCTGTTGGTGGGGGATTGGGAGTCGCTTATCTGGAAGACGAGCAGTCGCTCACAATACAAGAGTGGGGGCAGGCTATTAAATCTGTCTGCGCAGAAGCTGGTGTAACCGCCAGAGTCACATCTGAGCCAGGAAGAGCGATCGTTGCGAGTGCAGCTATCACTCTCTACAGCGTTGGGACCATAAAGGAACTGGACGGGATACGAACGTATGTCGCTGTTGATGGAGGTATGCATGATAACCCTAGGCCAGCCCTATACGGAAGCGGCTATGAAACGTTCGTGCCAGCTCGTGTTTTAGATTCAAGAACGTCACAAATAACACTCGTTGGCAAACATTGTGAATCAGGAGATGTGCTTGTGTCACAAGGCTATGTCCCAGAGGGATTAGCCGTCGGGGATATAGTAGCTACTCCTGTCACAGGTGCATATGGTCATTCGATGGGTTCTAATTACAATAAAGTGCTCAGACCTGCTGCTGTGTTTGTTAACGAAGGAATCGACCGTCTGGTTATTCGACGCGAGATGTTGTCTGACCTCATGAACACCGACATGGGTTAAGCGTCAAGTTTGTACTAATAGGCCCCACAACCTTGCTACCACAGAGGCAAATTCGTAGTTAGCCGTTCACCTCCTCTCCAATTTTATTTTTTTAGATAATACCGAATGGTTAATTTAAGATTTAATTACTCACTCGTTCATGCGCTACTCAGCTACCGTAGAGAATATGGAAGTAAAATCTATACGAATCGGCCTCCTCGGATGTGGGAATGTCGGCAAAGCGCTAGTTGATTTGTTGGAATCTCAGAGAGAAGCCATTTTGTCGCGCACGGGCTTAGACCTAACCATTCAAGCTATTGCCGTCCGAAACGTAGAAAAGCATACGGATCTTTCAGCGGCCGCCCAGCCGATTACAAACAACCCAGGCGATGTCGTATCTTCCGACGACATTGATTTAGTCGTAGAAGTCATAGGAGGGGTAGATCCCGCAAAAGAGCTCGTAGAAACTGCTCTCCGGTCCGGAAAGCCGGTCGTGACGGCTAATAAAGAGTTACTGGCAAAACATGGTCCTGAATTATTTGAACAAGCCGATCAAGAGAGCCTTGATTTATTATTTGAAGCTGCTGTCGCAGGGGGGGTTCCCTTGATGAGGGTCCTTCGAGAGTCACTTAAAGGAGAACCTATACGACGGGTTATGGGCATCGTCAATGGAACAACAAATTATGTCCTTTCACAAATGACGGAAACAGGTATGTCATACAGCGACGCATTGGATGAAGCTCAATCCGCGGGATTTGCCGAAAGCGACCCCAGCGCTGACGTTGAGGGCCAAGACGCTGCTTCAAAAGCCGCAATTATAGCAATGGTGGCTTTTGGAGTACGCCTCGGACTTTCCGATGTTACTTACGAAGGGATAACTGAGGTATCATCTGAGGACATTGAGTTCGCTAAACGGTTCGGGCATACGATAAAACTTCTTGCTATAGCAGAGAATGACAACGGTGAAGTAGCTGTTCGCGTTCATCCAGCGATGGTGCCTCAGCACCACCCATTAGCTTCCGTTAGAGATAGTTTTAACGCCGTTTTTGTTGAAGGAGACGCCGTTGGTGATCTGATGCTTTATGGCCGAGGAGCTGGAGGAAACCCAACAGCATCAGCTGTCCTAGGTGATGTTATTGCTGCAGCGAATAACTTAACGCAAGAAACAAATAATGGCCTAGGGAACCTTCGAAATGCTCCGATCCAATCCACTCAAGACCTTGAGAATGCGTTTTACATCAATCTTGAAGTTACTGACGAACCCGGAGTTCTTGCTTCCGTCGCTTCAGTTTTCGGCAAACATGGTGTTTCTATCCGATCTATGGAGCAAGAAGGCCTTGGCGGTGAAGCGCGCATAGTATTCATAACTCACTCGAGCCTCGAACGTAATGTTCATTCAACCTTAGATGAACTCCGTGCACTTGATTGCGTCATTCAGATTGGTACGAAAATACGCGTTGTTGAGGGATAAGCCATGCAATATGTAAGCACAAGAGGAGAGGCACCCTTTCTAAACTTTGGCGATGTCCTTCTCGAAGGTCTTGCGATAGATGGGGGCCTGTACCTTCCAGAAGCATGGCCCTCACTGGCTATAGAAAATATCACAGCAAATTCCAGCTCGGAACGAGGCTATGTAGATGTCGCAGTTGAAGTTCTAAAACCGTTTACTTCAGGTTCGCTTGACCAGTTAGAACTCAAAGAACTCGCGACACGAGCGTATGAATCATTTGCGCATCCCGAGATCATCCCGCTTAAAGAGCTCGGTTCCAACACTTGGCTCATGGAGTTATTTCATGGGCCTACCCTTGCATTTAAAGACGTAGCCTTACAACTGGTTGGACAAATGTTCGACCATGAGTTGGCTAAAAGGAAAGAAAGGATAACTATTGTCGGCGCCACATCAGGTGACACAGGATCTGCAGCAATTGACGCTTGTCGAGACCGACCAACAATAGATATCGTAATCCTCCACCCCCATGGAAGGACAAGTGAAGTCCAGCGCCGTCAAATGACCACTGTCCAATCACCTAATGTCCACAACGTAGCCATTGAAGGAACATTTGATGATTGTCAAGATCTAGTAAAAGCGATGTTCCTCGACGTAAAGTTTCGAAACGAGCAAAACCTCTCTGCAATAAACTCAATTAATTGGGCCCGGGTCATGGCGCAAACAGTGTATTACTGGTGGGCGGCGATCACTCTGAGCCCATCTGATAATCAGATAGATTTTTCAGTCCCTAGCGGAAACTTCGGGAATATCTTTGCAGGGTATAGCTCTCACCTCATGGGGTTAGAAGTTTCAAGATTTATCGTGGGAACAAATCAGAACGAAGTATTGAATCGATTTTTCCAAAGCGGGTCTATGACAGCAGCAGCCGTCGTTCCTACGCTTTCCCCTTCGATGGATATACAAATCCCAAGTAACTTTGAACGCCTCCTTTTTGAAATGTGCCGTCGCGATGGGAGTAAGGTCAAGGATGCGCTAGCCGAGTTTCGAAAATCAGGAGAATTAAAGATACCGCCGTCAGAATTAACAGAGATACAAAAAAAATGGTCCAGTGCACGAATCGATGATGACCAGACTCTCCAAACCATTGCTGAGATTTACAAAGAGACAGGTGAGCTGATTGATCCTCATACTGCAATAGGAATTGCCGCAGGAAAGGAAAAGCGTAGTTCAGGGCAAATCCCACTTGTTTGCTTGGGAACTGCACACCCCGGAAAATTCCCTGAAGCAGTGATTAAAGCAACTGGAAGGAAACCTGAGCTACCAAAGCAACTGCAGGATCTCTATGACCGAACAGAGCACTATTCTGTTCTGCCAAATGACTACGGTCTTGTAAAGTCTCACATAGAAAAAACGGTAAGAGGATAGGCCTAATCGTGGGTATCTCGAACTAGTTGTTGCTTATTTGCTTCTAAATACGATACAGTTCCATCTGTTGACGAGATATCAACTTAAGGTATTTTCTTGTTTCTCTTGAAACAGCTTTAGTGGAACTCGCCAGCAATTACAACCAAAATAACAATGAACTCACGTGAACAGACACTTCTGTGATTGGTATAGATGCAATGAGCACAAATGAAGCAGACAGAGCGGATTTAGAATCGAAAGATAAGGATTCTTTGATCCAAATAGCGACGGCCTTAGGAGGAAAGCCATCTTCAAGGTCCCGAAAATCAGAGATCATAGATCTTATCCTTGAGCTTGCTAACGAAGATTCCAATGAAGGATCTCAGAGCCAAGATGAGAAAGAACAACCACAATCTAAAAGTAAGGGATATTCAGCTGATCCCATGGCAGATGCGCGTGCTGAAGCCAACGGTGACAATGGTCAGTCAACAGGTGAGGATCCGCCAGAAGGCCAAGGAAGAGCTAGACGTCGGAGAGGAAGAAGCCGCGAAGGTATGGAGGAGTGGTCAGGAGAACCAGTTGAAGCTGAAGGCTATTTAGACCTTCGAGACGACGGGTACGGATTTTTGCGTGTTAATGGTTTTCTCCCAAGCCGAGATGACGTTTATGTGCCCGTAAAGTTTGTTCGCCAATTCGGCTTACGAAAAGGAGATCATCTTATCGGGGCCTACCGTCCCGCAAACAGATCAGAAAAGAACCCGGCAATGCTTAGGCTCGACGCAGTTAATGGAACCGACACTGCCAGTATGCAAGACCGTCCAGACTTCACGGACCTCACACCAGTATTCCCAGACACTAGATTGAAGCTCGAACGACCTGAGGATTCAGAGAATACCATAGCAAGAGCCATTGATTTACTAGCGCCAATCGCTAAAGGTCAAAGAGCACTTCTCGCAGCTCCTAACAGATCTGGAAAGACAGAAATACTAAAGGAAATCTCCCAGTCAATCGAAACTAGCTATTCAGAAGTCAAATTATTGATGCTTCTTGTAGATGCTCCTCCAGAAGAAGTCACTGAAATGAAGCGTTGGTTAACTCGATCCGACCTAGTTGCATCTACGTTCGATCAACCTCCCGAAGAGCATATTGCTATTGCAGAGCTAACAATTGAACGAGCAAAGCGAATGGTCGAACTGGGTGAAGATGTTGTCGTGATCGTAGATGGAATGACTCATCTTGCACGGGCATACACGCTCGTGTCGCAAGGATCAGGCAGGCTAGTCTCAGGAGACCTTGATGCATCTGCCCTCTATCCACCAAAACGATTTTTCGGCTCTGGACGCAAAGTTGAAGAAGGCGGTTCACTTACAGTTATCGCAACCCTTGCATCTGAGACTCAGTCAAAAGTAGATGAACTTGTATTAAACGAGCTTCAAGGTGGAAGCACAATGGAGCTTCATCTAAGTTCAGAAGCAGTTGAAGCTCAACTGTTTCCCGGAATCAATGTTCGGAAAACAGCAACTAAAAATATTGAATCTCTTTACTCCACAGAAGAGCAGTCTCAAAACAGTAAATTACGCGAAGAAATAAAGAAATCTTCAACTGAAAGCGACCGACTAGCGGAGCTTAAATACGTTCTAAATAAGATCAGCGACACTGAAGATAATGCACAGCTATTAAGAAATCTCTAATTCTCTGAAACGAAACAAAGTAACTAACCTTTACAAGTGTGTGTGAATCCAATTCGCCCGATACCCTCAAATAGTCCCCATGTGGAGAGTAAATAATGAAATCTGACATTCACCCTCAATACAGGCCAGTTGTCTTCCAAGATACATCTTCCGGTGAATCATGGATCACCCGTTCCACGATTGAAACGGAAGAGACAATCACATGGGAAGACGGACAGGAATACCCTCTTGCTAAAGTTCCAATTTCCTCAACCAGTCATCCTTTCTTTACAGGGACCATGACTATTGTTGACACAGCGGGTCGTGTTGAAAGATTCGAAAAGCGCTATGGCAAAAGGAAGCGACAGACTGACGCTACTGAAGAGTAGTCCTATTCTCCACTACGTAGCTCTGGATCATGCGAGATAATCCCCAGCTGCCCTCCCTGATGCTGGCTAAGCTCAGAAGCTTCGCGTCGGCACTTGACCGAGACGACGATTATAACGAGCGAAGCTTCCCATCCGCAGCAATGTTATATAACGCATCTCGGGTATTTGCGTATTCATTCTCTTCTGAGATATCACTAATTTCACTAGTTCTATCTCAAGAAGAAATCGATCCTGAGATGGAAATCCACCTAATTGTAGATGAGGAAGATCCTCTACTACCTACCCAGGTACGCGGCTTAAATTTAGATAGCTATCTTTGGCTGGTAAAAGGTAAAAACCTTGTCGAGCATCCTGAAAGCCCCACATTTCCCAAAAAAGAAACCCCCAGAGAAGTAAAAGAACTCGCAACAAAATTTGCAGATTTGGGATGCGTCATTCTCGAAGAATATGGCACTTTACGAGCAGAATTTCGAGGCGTTGAGGTTGCTCGAATCGTCGAAGACGCAAATGATGGTTTCCAGATCAACGTAGGTGTGGGTGACTATGACCAAAATGCGAACAGTGTGCTCTCTCCATACGATGATCCCGAAATGCACCTAAAAAAGGTTCTGTCAACAGTGCAACACTTTCGAACCAAAAAAAGCCCGCCTCACCCATTAAATCGGATATTAAGATCCAGATGGCTAATGTCCGAAGCTGTCTCAAACATAGAGCTCTTAGATTTACAGGAATTAAATTTTGTTGAATCGCTCCTTCCTGAACATGACCCTCTTAAAAATTGGCCCTGCACCGCTATAGGCCGCAAGGGAAAATCCGTGGTACTGGTCCTATCCGCAACAGGCATAGATTTAAGTTTGGTACCGCATGCTGCAGGCCAAATAAGCCGTCATAACCCAGACGAACTCGTGCTGCTTACGCCCGAACAGGATCGGCATCCTGTAATCCTAAGACAGGCAAGGCACCTCATCCTCAGCCCCGAATTTATTTCCATCAAAGCACCTTGGCCAGAGTTCTCCGAAAACACCTAAAACACTTTGATGAGGGAATATTGCAGATTTGATCCACTTGAGAGGCCCACGGCCGGTAGTCTCGCATCATGACCGATCATTACGCTGAACTTGAGCAAGAATACCTAGACTTGCAAGAACGCCTTGGAGATCAGGACCTTCTGTCTGATCAGCGTGCTTATGCGAAAGCAGCAAAGCGCTATAGCGAACTGGAAGAAATAGTTCAGTGCATACGGAATCTCGAAAAAGCTCAAGAAGACATCAACACGGCAAAGGAACTATTAGGTGAAGCAGTAGGTGAGGAACGAGACATTCTCCGCGAAGAAATGAATGAGATGCAATCGGTTATAGAAGAGACAGAAGAAAAACTTCGAGAGCTCTTAATCCCGAAGGACCCTAATGACGATAAGAACGTAATCGTTGAAATACGAGGAGCTGAAGGCGGTGAAGAGGCAAATCTTTTTGCGCGCGACCTCTTCGAGATGTATTCAAGTTTCGCAGGTAAAAAAGGGTGGTCTCTTGAAGTCCTAACAAGCCAGCAGTCAGATATCGGAGGCTTTACGTCAATAACGTTCTTACTAAAAGGATCTGACGTATGGAGTCAGATGAAATACGAGGGCGGACCGCACCGCGTTCAACGGGTTCCTGTAACCGAAGCTCAAGGAAGAGTGCACACTTCTTCAGCTACGGTAGCGGTCCTACCAGAAGCAGATGAAATTGATGTGCAAGTCGAGGAATCAGATCTCCAAATTGATGTCTTTCGCGCTTCCGGACCCGGCGGCCAGTCAGTAAATACTACTGATTCAGCTGTCCGTATCACCCATAAACCTACAGGCATAGTCGTCTCCATGCAGGACGAAAAAAGCCAACTACAAAACAAAGCTCGCGCAATGGTAGTCCTTAGGTCACGCTTATTTCAGGCAGAACAAGAGCGAATTCAAGCAGAACAGTCAGCGACCCGCAAAGGTCAAACAGG
>Ga0208261_1000328_pt1 | contig 19530 bp, 24 predicted proteins | sample Knorr_S7_td_DCM__FD_185595 | JGI IMG/M metagenome (GOLD analysis project Ga0208261, IMG submission 185595) | Marine microbial communities from Southern Atlantic Ocean transect - Knorr_S7_td_DCM_ad_131m_LV_B (SPAdes) (version 3) | ecosystem: Environmental > Aquatic > Marine > Oceanic | place...
ATGAAAAATTCATGGTACGAAGGTACAACAGGCTTACCTCCTTTAGATTACGCAATTAATAATGCATTACACTATGGCTGGTCACATCATATTGAAAGATTAATGATACTTTCAAACATTATGAACTTATGCGAGCTAAGACCCAAAATTGTTTACAAATGGTTTATGGAAATGTTTGTAGACTCATCTGATTGGGTAATGGTACCAAATGTTTATGGAATGGGTTTATTTAGCGATGGAGGAATTTTTGCCACAAAACCTTATATATGTGGATCAAGTTATTTTATGAAAATGATGGATTTTAAAAAAGGTGATTGGTGTAATACTATGGATGGATTGTATTGGAGATTTATAAATAGAAATAGATCGTTCTTTTTAAAAAATCCTAGACTTTCAATGATGGTAAGAATTTTTGATAAAATGAAACTTGATAGAAAAAAATTAATATTGTCAGAAGCTGAAAAATTTATAAATAAAAATACATATGGCAATTAAAGTTTTTTTTAATGATTCTTGTAGCATTTGTAGACTAGAGATAAATCACTATAAAAAAATTGCAGATAGTAATTTAGAATGGGTTGATATTACAAATAATGAAGAGGCTTTAAAACTAACATCTAAATCACAAGAAGAACTTTTAAGAAGACTTCATGTTATAGATAATGGACAGGTGATAGGGGGAGCAAAAGCTTTTGTAATAATTTGGTCCAAAATTCCAAAATATAATTTTTTAGCAAAAATATTTTCAATAAAACCTCTTTTTTTTCTTTTTCACTATACTTATGAATTTGTTGCATATTTTTTATTTTTAAAAAATAAAAATCAACTTAAATGAAAAAGCAAAATTTGCCCTCTAAAATCTGTCCAATTTGTAAAAGACCATTTGTTTGGAGAAAAAAATGGAGATTAAATTGGGAAAAAGTTAAATATTGCTCTAAAAAATGTTCTTCTAAATAAATTCTTGAACTATTTTTGGTATATAATTTTTAAAATTAAAAAAACCTTTTGTACAATATTTCCAAGAATATTGATCAATTTTTCTATATAAAAAAAAAATATTTTTAAGATTATTTGAATTGATATAGTCAAGATTTTCCCCGATTGATGGATATAAACCTAAAAAATTTTCTTTCATATATTTTAAATCTTGAATATTAATCATTTTACAATTTAATGATTTATTATTTAAATCCACAATTTGATTATTTATAAGAGACTTTTTAAAGTTAAGAACCTTTTCATCTAATTTTATTTGTCTAGTTTCATTTCCATTAAATACAAAATAAATATTTTCGAATGATTGATCGTTAAAATCGGATTGTTCAAAAGATAGATTGTTTTCAAATACCAATAGATCCTTACTATTAGATAAGTTTGAATTTATAAAACTATAATTTTTAATAGAATAACTTCTATTATCAATAACTGGAATTGGATTTTCATTAAGTTTAATATTATTGAATTTATTATTAGTGAACTTTTTTATATTCCATTCAGAAGCAACATAATTTTTACCTTTTGTTTGAACTCCTGCAACCCACCTCCAGCCCAAAGTATTAGATGCACTGTCTCCATCAAAAAGATATTTCATGAAAAATTCAGCACCTAATTGCCAAGGTAAATCAAGAGTAAAAATCCAAATACTTGCAAACCACATTCTCGCATGATTATGAAGATAATTATGATTTTTTAGTTCATTTACCCAATAATTAAAGCATTCAATGTTTGTTTTTCCATTAATTGCATTTAAATAGTTTTGATTATCTTTAAAATTTTTTTTTAATTTTTTTAAATCTTCCAAGTAATCTGACCAAATATTTGGCCTTAATTCAAGCCAACCTTTCCAATAAATTCTCCACAAAACTTCTTGAATGAACTTTTCATTTTTTATGAATGAATATTTTTTTAAAGATTTATCTATTATTTCTTTTTCACTAATTATGCCATGCGATACATATGGTGATAAACAAGAAATATTTGTTCTTTGGTTTGGTCCATAATCAAAGTTTCTTAGCTTAGAATATTCTATAAGATTTTTTTCAATAAAATTATTTAATTTCTTAATAGCAAAATTTCTTGATGGTTCAAAATTCATATTTTGAATTTTTTATTTTATTACTAAATAAGAAATTAGAATTATCCAAAAAAATGTATAATAGTAGTAAATATATTTACTTACAAATAATGATGAAACTGAATTTTTACTTTTATTTTTTTTACTTTTTTTCATTAAATAGATGATCTTCCACCATCCACTCCAATTATTTGACCTGTTATCCAAGAACTTTCTTCTGTAAGTAAAAACTTTGCCATTGCTGCAGCGTCTTTTCCTTCGCCAATTCTTTTCATGGGATGGGCTTTTGCAATACCTTCAGCCACAATATTACTTTTTAATATTGGTTGAGCTATTTTTGAATTTGTTAAGCTAGGAGCTATACAATTTACCCTGATATTTGGAGCAAACTCAGCAGCAAGAGAAACAGTTAAACCTTCAAGTGCTGCTTTAGTTGAAGCAATTATTGAATGATTAGTAAAACCTCTTTGTACAGCAACAGTCGAAAATAATATTATTGAACCTTTATTTTTTTTTAAATTATCTTCATATGCTTTAATAATTTCAATAGCTGAATATAGATTTAACTTCATACATTTATGAAGATCATCCTCTTTTACTTTTTTAAATGGTTTTAAATCAATTGAACCTACACAATATGCTATTCCTTTAACTTCTTGAATTTCAGATTTAATTTTATCAACAAAATTATTTTCTAAAACATCAGCAACAGAATAAGTACATTTAAATTTTTCTGATAGAGATTTAATTTCTTCTTTATTTCTTCCAACAAGATGAACCTCTTGGTTTGATTTGTATAATTGATCTGCTAAATTAGATCCAATATTACCAGTGGCTCCAAAAATTAAGTACTTAGGGGTCATAGTTTTTTTATTTAATTATGATTTTTTTTTCGACTTAAGACCAAGCTTATCGCTATGTCTTAATCTTAAAATTACAATTGCTGATGCAATAAGCACTATAGCTACAGCTTCATAAACTAATCCAGAAGGATCCATTTCTTTGCCTTGTAGTATTATAAACCGCGATAGAGCAGTTATTGCAATAAGCAATGGTAAAGTAATACTTATTGATTGCTGATCCCAAAAAACTCTCACCATTGCCATAACTTCTAAATAAAGAAACATTAACAACAAATCAGCTAAGGTAACTGACTGATTTAAAAACATTCTTTTAATCTCAATTCCAACAGCAATAACTGTGCTAATTAAAATTATTGTTAACAAAATAAACTGAAGATTTTTAGTTATATTTTCCATAGTTTGTAAATATGAGTATTTTAAATCTTATTTTCATTCTTTGTTTTTTTTGTCGCACATATACCCATAATTGTTAAATTTTAAAGCTGCGACAAAAAATGAATGTAAAAAATTTTGAATAAATTTCAAATCATTATAGTTAACATTCGTCTATGTTTAAAATTATAATAATATACGAATTATTCTTTTTTTTATTTTGGAATATAATTTATTTTGGTGCTGATCTTAAAGATTTTGCAGCAAGCGAGTCTCTCGCATTCATATACTATATTTTGACATCTATGGCTTTGGGCTGGGTAATAATTAATGTAATAAGATATTCTTTTGGAGAAATACCTGATCCTCGCGAAGAAGCAAAAAAAAAATAAATAATTTTTTATTTTAATTGTTTTTTATGGAAATTAATAAATTTCTCTACATTTGCTTTATTAAATGTTTTATTTTCCTCAAAAGATACTTTTTTCATTGAGTAAGCATTGCTCTTAGTTCGTCTAGATACAATTATAATATTGCCTTTGTAAAGTTTAAGTTTAATAAAACCGTTTACTTTATTTCTATTTTTATCAACAATTTTTTGAAGTTTAAATCTTGCCTTTGAATACCAGTACCCATTATAAATAAGTTCTGCGTATCTAGGCATTATTTGATCTTTTTTATGCATAGTTTCCTTGTCTAATGTAACCGACTCGATAGCTCTATGAGCACTGATCAATAAAGTTCCCCCAGGTGTTTCATACACCCCTCTTGACTTTATTCCAATAAATCTATTTTCAACTAGATCGACTCTTCCGATTCCATTTTGACCAGCAATAAGATTTAATTTTTCTAAAATTTTTGAAGGAGTTAATTTTTTACCATTAACAGTTACTGCGTCTCCATTTTTAAATCCTACAGTTACAAAAGAAGCTTTTTTAGGTGCTTTTTCTGGAGAGGTTGTTCTTTGAAAAATAAATTCAGGTGCTGAATTTTTTGGATTTTCTAAAATTTTTCCCTCAGTTGATGTATGAAATAAGTTATCATCTACTGAAAATGGTGAAGCACCTTTTTTGTCTTTTGGAATTGTTATTCCATGCTTTTTTGCATAATTAATTAAATCAGTTCTAGATTTAAGTTTCCAAATTCTCCAAGGAGCTATAATTTTAATTTTTGGTCCAAAATAATGATAACCTAATTCAAACCTTACTTGATCATTTCCTTTACCAGTAGATCCATGAGAAACAGCATAAGCTTTAAATTTTTTTGCAACTCTAATTTGGTCTTTTGCAATTAATGGTCTTGCAATTGAAGTGCCTAATAAATAAACACCTTCATAAATTGCATGCCCTCTAATCATTGGAAAAACATAATCTTTAACAAAATTATTTTTTAAATCTTTTATTATTATTTTTTTTACACCAAGTTTTTTTGCATTTTTAATTATTTTTTTTTTATTAATTTCCTGACCAATATCTGCTGTATAAGCAATAACCTCTGCTTTATAATTTTCTTGAAGCCATTTTAAAATAATCGAAGTATCTAGCCCACCCGAATAAGCGAGAACAATTCGTTTATGCGATTTCATTTAAAATAAATTATGTGCAACTTTTTTTTGCGGCATTATAGGCTTTTGTAAAACCTAATAATGAATAATGATCAATAGTTTGAGAACCAGATTTATTGTAACCAGTTACCATTATTCTAGAACCTTTTTTCATAGCTTTGATCATTTTTTTTTCAACCTTGTTACTTGAAATCCATGCAAATCCATCTTGGGTAATATCAAATTTATATTTTTTTTTCCCTGATTTAGCTAATATTGAATTTTGTGAATTAAATTCATAACCAGACGTTGTACTTATTTCATCAGTAATTTTATCATTAGGTCTGAAAGATACAAAAAGTCTTGCTTCTCTTTTATTTGCTTTAGGAGATTGCAAAACAGGTTTAGTTTGAGCAAAACAGGTTAATTCATTATCTTTATTTAAAACTAATGTTTCCCAGTCCTTAAATTTTCCAATTTTTTTTAATTCTTCAGCAGATACTAAAGTTGCTGAAAAAATAAAAATACAAATAAAAAATATAATTGTTCTATTAATTATGGGCATGGATTTGGGTAAATTTTTTGGATTTCATTAATTTCTTTAATAACTTCATCACTTAATTTTACATTTACACTTTCTATATCAGTTTTCAACTGCTCCATTGTCGTAGCACCTATTATTACACTTGTCATAAAGTGCTGTAATTCGCAAAACTTTAATGACATTTGGCTCATGTTAAGATTGTGTTTTTCACTTATTTTATAATATTCTTCTACTGCATTTTTTAAATTGGGCGTATTGTATCTATATTTCCAAAATTCCCAATCTCTTTCCATTCTAGATCCTTTTGGATATTTTTTATTTCTATATTTTCCACTTAAGTATCCACTTGCTAAAGGAGAATAGGCTAATAGGCCAATTTGTTCTCTAATCGAAACTTCTGCAAGACCAATTTCATATGTTCTATTTAATAAGCTATAAGGGTTTTGAACGGACATCATTCTTGGTAGATTTTTTTCTTTAGCAAGTTCAAGATATTTTGAAACTCCCCAAGGAGTTTCATTAGAAAGACCTACTTCTCTAATTTTACCATCTTTTACAAATTTTTGTAAATTACCTAAAACATCCTCAAATTTATTCCAATCATCTTTGTCTTTATGTTCATAGCCCAATTTACCAAACATGTTTGTATTTCTTTCAGGCCAGTGAAGTTGATACAAGTCAATATAATCTGTTTGTAGTCTTTTTAAGCTATCGTTTATAGCTTCTGTCATTTTTTCAATTCCATAATTATATCCTCCATCTCTTAAATATTCTCTACTTGGTCCTGCAACTTTAGTAGCTAAAATTACTTCTTTTCTCTTTTTTGTTTTTTTAAACCAGTTACCTATAATTATTTCTGTATGACCAAAAGTTTCTTTTTTAGGAGGAACTGCATATAATTCTGCAGTATCCCAAAAGTTTACACCTTGATTTAAGGCATAATCCATTTGTTCAAAACCTTCTTCTTGAGTGTTCTGTTCACCCCAAGTCATGGTTCCTAAGCAAATAGTGCTGACTTTAATATCTGTTGTACCTAATTTTCTATAATTCATTAAATATTAAATATTTTTAAAGGTTTTTATGATATCTTGAATAAATAGTAAAAGGCTATTATATAAAGCGTATGGAATTTAATAAGCAAAATATTTTTAATAAAGTAAAAACAGCCACACAATCGACCGTAGTGATGGATGAAGGCTTAAGAGCCTACATGCTTAAAGTATATAATTATATGGCAACAGGAGTACTGTTGACTGGAATTATAGCACTTTTTTCTTTTAAAATGTCAGTAGTAACAGATGCTAGTGGAGCAATAGCTGGATTTACGAGTTTTGGAAATGCTTTATTCTTTTCTGGATTAAAATGGATTGTAATGTTGGCGCCTCTTGGAATAGTTATTTACATGAGTTTTGGCATAAATAAAATGAGTGCTGCTAAAGCTCAAACAGTTTTCTGGTTATTTGCAGCTCTTATGGGGTTATCTTTATCATGGATATTATTAGTTTACACAGGAGTTAGTGTTGCAAGAGTATTTTTTATCACTTCTGCTACTTTCGGTGCTATGAGTATTTACGGATATACGACTAAAAGAGACTTAACTAAGCTAGGTTCATTTTTAATAATGGGTTTAATAGGTATAATAATTGCTTCTTTGGTAAATATATTTCTCAAATCTTCAATGATGTATTTTGTAATTTCAATTTTAGGAGTACTAATATTTGTTGGTCTAACAGCCTATGATACTCAAAAAATTAAAAACATGTATGCGTCATCTGACAGTGGTGAGCTAATGGGCAAAAAAGCCGTTATGGGCGCTTTAACTCTTTATCTTGATTTTATTAATCTATTTATAATGTTGTTAAGACTTTTTGGTCAAAGAAGATAATTTTATAATTTTTTCCAATTAATATTTTTAAGCAAAATCTTTAGTTCGTTTGCGTTTCTTAATATTTTACCTTTAGAGTCTGTGATCAAATATTTTAAATTTTTATTAATTGGTCTAAAATTTTTACAAATTTTGTACGTTGCATTTTCGGTTGAATTTTTAAAAACGCTAAAACCCACTTGTTTACTTGAAATATTTAATCCATAGTCTTTCCAAGAACCTTCCGATACCATTTTTGCGTATAAATCTAATATAATTTTTAATTCATTTTTTTCAAAAAAATATTTATATTTATTATCTGCATAAACATTATTTATTACTAATTTAAGATTTCTATTCATTTAATTTATATTTGTTAATTATCGGTATTTGAAAAGCTGTAAAAATAATTGTTATTGGTAATATTCCCCAAACTTTAAAATTTACCCATATATATTCTTGTTCAGGACAGTAAATTCGCCATATAATTTCATTTATCAAAGCTAAACTAAAAAAGAAATAAACCCACCTTAAATTTAATATTTTCCAACCCTCATCAGTTAATTGCATTGATTTACCCAACATTTTTTTTAAAATTGGTTCTTTTGTAAAAAATTTTCCAACTAAAAGACCTAAACCAAACAAAATATTTATAATTGTTGGCTTTAAATAGATAAATATTGGATTGTTAAAATATATAGTTAGTCCCCCAAATAAAGTTATAAATATTCCTCCTAATAATGGAACCATTGGAATTTTTTTTTCCAATATCCATACAACAATTAAGGCTATTAGAGTTGCAACTATGAATGGAGGAATTGCAACTATCAAATTTTTTTCATTTTTGTAATAAAAACTAAAAAAAACTAATAGAGGTCCAAAATCAGTGATAAATTTAATAAATGATTTATTCACAGCAAATATATTAACATAATAAAAAAACTTTAATAATTTTTTTATTGATTTTTTTATTTAAATATCCATATTTAACTTTGTGAGTATTCAAAAAGCTAAATTTTCAATCGGAGACATTGTAAAACACAAGCACTTTGATTTTAGGGGTGTTATTTATGATGTTGATTTTGAATTTAATAATTCAGAAGAATGGTATCAATCGATACCAAAAAATGTAAGACCAAGAAAAGACCAGCCTTTTTATCATCTTCTGGCTGAAAACGATGATGTAACCTATGAAGCTTATGTATCTGAGCAAAATTTACTATATGATGATTCAGATGAACCAATTAAACATCCTCTCATAAATGAGATATTTTCAGGAAAAAAGGGTTCAACTTACTTTAAGCCTTCAAATTAATATATAGCCAACATTCTAACACAATTAATTCAAAACTTAGACATATCCTATGTTTATAAATAATTATATTCTGATCAAGGATACCTTATTAATCCCTTATTTATCTCCCTCTGTATTCTTGATCGGAATAGTCTCAAAAAAAAATTCAACAAAGTAAATTTTTATATATATAATTCTTAAATGTTAAAAAATTTTGAGCCAAATAAAATCTTTTCAATAACATCCAAAGCACCAAAATATGTATTGATTGCTTTTATAATTATAATTTCTATTGGTTTAGTTGAAGCACTATTTATTTCACCTGAAGATTACATTCAGAGTCATTCAGTAAGAATAATGTATGTTCATGTACCTTCTGCATGGATTTCATTAGGTACTTTTTCAATTATTGCAATTTTATCTTTTGTAATAATAATTTTTAAAAATAAGTCCTTTATATTAATTGCGAAAAGCTTAGCTCCATCTGGTTTAGTATTTAATATAATTGCTTTAGTAACAGGATCTATTTGGGGAAAGCCAACCTGGGGAACTTGGTGGGCATGGGATGCAAGAATTACTTCTATGTTAATTTTGGCTTTATTTTATATTATCTATATCTTGGCTTGGAGAATTTATGATGACAATGAAAAAGTTTATAAAATAACTTCATTGATTGCAATAATAGGAGTTATTAACGTTCCAATAATTAAGTATTCAGTAGATTGGTGGTCAACATTACATCAACCTGCCTCTATAAATATATTCGCCAAAACTTCAATACACAGTTCTATGATGATACCTTTGGCTTTAATGACTGCGTCATTTGCACTATTCTCTATCCTGATTTTTTTGATGAAATATAATACAGAACTGATAAAAATTAAAAATAAAGGATTAGATAGATTATGATAAATGACATTATTTCAATGAATGGTTATGGGATTTATGTTTGGTCTTCATTTGCATTTACATTGATTAGTTTCGGAGTTCTATATACAGCAATTAAAGTTCAGCTTATTAAAGAAAAAATTAAATTTGATGCTAAATATTTAAATTTAAATTCTAATAAGAAAAAAGCTTTTAGAGCACAAGAGGCCTATAAAGGAATTTTAGCTAGCAATTCAGTTTCAAAAATTTAACTTTAATCATCCATGTATGGTAAAAAAGTTAAATTAAGGTTATTGTTTTTATCATTTATTTTTATAATTGTAGCTCTCTCTGTTTTTTTAATCCTAAAATCATTGGAAGAAAATGTAGTTTATTTTATTTCTCCAACTGAAATTAAAAATTTACCTGAAATTGATAATAAAAAAAGAATTAGAGTTGGAGGAATGGTTAAAAAAGAAACAATTCAATTAAATCAAAATAAAATTAGTTTTGTAATAACTGATTTCAAAAATGATATAAATGTTACTTATTCTGGCGCTGTACCCAACTTATTTGCAGAGGGAAAAGGAGTTGTTGCAGAAGGTTACTTAAATGATCGTAGTTTTTTTGATGCTAAAAAAATATTAGCCAAACATGATGAAAATTATATGCCACCAGAAGTTAAGGAAGCCTTGGAGGCAAATAAGTGATTTCAAGTCATATAGGATACTATTCACTTATATTAGGCTTTGTTATTTCAGTAAGTTTACTTTTTTACTCAATTTTTTGTTTAAAAAAAAAAAATCAAAACATAAATCAAAATATTTTTTCACTATTATTTATGCAGTTTTTTACTGTCGTAATAAGTTTTATATCACTGGTTTATTCTTTTGTTATTTCGGATTTTAGTAATGCAACTGTTTACAATAATTCACATTCAACAAAGCCGATATTTTATAAAATTACAGGGACATGGGGTAATCATGAAGGAAGTTTATTGCTTTGGCTGTTAGTTTTAACTTTATTTATATTATTGTTTATTATTTTTTCAAAAAAGCAACCTACAAAATATAGAATTCTATCTATTTTTTTTCAACAAATTATTATTTTAGGATTTTTTTTATTTTTACTCTTAACCTCAAATCCATTTAATTTTTTATTTCCAATCCCAAACGAAGGACTTGGTTTAAATCCAATTTTACAAGATCCTGCTTTAGCAATTCATCCTCCAATTTTATATTTAGGGTATGTTGGATCATCAATAATTTTTTCTGCCTCTTTGGCATCATTAGTTCAAAATAATGTTAATAGAGAATGGGCACAACATATAAAAAAATGGATTTTGGCTGCATGGTTTTTTTTAACAATTGGAATTTTACTAGGTTCCATATGGGCATATTATGAATTGGGTTGGGGAGGTTTTTGGTTTTGGGACCCTGTAGAAAATGTTTCTTTAATGCCGTGGTTATGTTTAACAGCGCTTCTTCATACAACTTTAGTATTAGAAAAAAGAAATCTTCTTAAGTCATGGACATTAATATTATCTATTTCAACATTCACATTTAGTATGATTGGAACTTTTTTAGTTAGATCTGGGATTTTAAATTCAGTACATACTTTTGCAAATGATCCAGAAAGGGGAATTTTTATTTTATTATTTTTATTTTCTTTAATTATTTTGTCTATAATTTTATTTTTTATTTATGATAGCAAAGAAAATGATTCACAAAAAAATTTTTTTTTAATTAGTAAAGAAACATCAGTTTTAATAAACAATTGGTTTATGATATACTTTTTATCTGTTGTTTTGATAGGAACTACCTACCCAATATTTTTAGAAGTTATAGCGAATGAGAAAATTTCGATTGGACCTCCATTTTTTAATAAACTATTAATTCCATTTTTAGCTCCATTTTTAATTTTTATGGCGGTAGGCCCCGAACTAAACTGGATTAAAAATAATTTTAAAAAAATAGAATATTCAAGAATTGTTTTATTTTTTATATTTTTATACATATCTTTTTATATAATTAACAAAACATCATCAGAAATTTTATTTACATCTATTTTGGGTGGAGCTAGTTTGTATTTATTATTCACTACTACTTATGAATTTTTAAAAAAGAAGCAAAATATCCGCCAAACGATTTCACATTTTGGATTTGGTTTATTTATATTAAGTATTTTATTTAATAGTTTATTTTCTAAAGAATTTTCTGCAAATATGAAAATTGGAGAGGAGTTAATTTTTGAAAAAGAAAAAATAAAATTTTTAAAAGTTACAACTTTTGATGAACAAAATTTCAAGTCTGTTGTAGCAAATTTTAAAATAACTGACGAAAAAAAAAATATAGTTTCTTTATATCCAGAAATTAGAATTTACAATCAACCAAACATATTAACAAGTGAAGCAGATATAATTTCCACCATTTTTTTTGACAAATTTATAACAATAAATTTATTAAAAGGAGATGAAACTTTTAATGTTAGATACCAAATAAAACCATTTATGATTTGGATTTGGTTATCAGTTTGTTTAATTTCATATGGAGGATTATTAAGTTTATTTAAAAGAAATTAGCATATGAAAAAAAATATTTTTTATTTAATTTTATTATTGTTTTTTACGTTTATTTTTACAGTATTTTACAAAGGTTTGGATAAACCTAATTTTTACACACCAAAAGAAGTAAACAATAAAAATTTTGAAGAATTTACTAGTTTTGAACTATTTTCAAACAAACAATTTGATTCACAAGATATTATTGAGAATAATAAATTTACATTAGTAAATATATGGTCTTCTTGGTGTGTTCCATGTAGACAAGAACATTCAGTACTTATGAATTTAAGTAAAAAAACAGACTTAAATATTGTTGGTTTAAACTATAAAGATAAAAAAAATAATGCAATTAAATTTTTAAAAGAATTAGGCAACCCTTTTTCAAAAATTTTAATAGATCCAGATGGAATTATATCCATTTCACTAGGAGCTTACGGTGTTCCTGAAACTTTTCTTTTGAATAATAAATCAAAAATTATAAAAAAATATATTGGTCCTTTAACAGAGAATAATATTTCAGAAATTATAAAAATAATTAAATGATAAGATTGATTAAATTTATTTCATTAATACTGTTTTTAATTTTATCACTTCAAAAATTATCAAATGCAAATAATAATTCTTTATCTGTTGATAAAATTTCTAAAAATCTTAGATGCCTAATTTGCCAAGGTCAATCTGTTTATGATTCACAATCAGATTTTGCAATAAGCATGAAAATATTAATTGATAATAAAATAAAAGAAGGTAAATCGGAAAAACAAATTTATGATTATTTAAAAAATCAATATGGCGAGTGGATTGTATATGATCCTGAGTTCAATAAAAAAAATCTAATACTATGGGCATTTCCATTGATTTTATTTATTTTTGGGGGTCTGTTAATTTATAGAAAAGTGTTTATTAATTAAGGATAAATGAAACAAACATTAAAAATTATATTAAATTTATTTTTATTTTTTTTACTATTAGTTCCTACGCATAGTGAAGAAAAAAAAGAAAATTTTGATGAACATCAACTAAACTTTTATACTGGTATGTTTGATTTTAGTGATGATGGACAAAGAGCTGCTTTATTTGGGTTTGAACATCAAAATGAAAATTTAGTTAGGGATAGTTTTTTGGGAACTTTGTCTCCTGTATCAGGTTTTATGTTAACTGAAAATAATGCAGCTTATGCATATACGGGAATTCAAGCTCAATATAGTTTGGGTAAATTAAATATTATTCCCTCTTTTACACCAGGTATATATGGAAAAGGTGATGGAAAAGATTTAGGACATGCGATTGAATTTAAAAGTGAAATTCAACTCTCTTTTGACATATTCTCACAAAGTGAGCTAGGAATTTCATATAACCATATATCTAATGCGAGTTTGGGTGATAAAAACCCAGGGGCAAATAGTTATATATTCAATTTTCTTAAAAAGTTTTAATTTTATTTATGAAATTAAAAGACTGTTATAATTTTAATGATTTTAGAAAATTAGCGAAAAAAAAATTACCCTCTCCGATTTTTCATTATATCGACGGAGCTGCTGACGATGAAATTACATATAAAAGAAATACAAGTTCATTCAATGATGTTGATTTAGTTCCAAATGTATTAAGAGGAGTTGAGAATGTCGATTTATCAACTACAATTTTTGGAAAAAAACTTGATCTACCTTTTTATCTTGCGCCTACAGCACTTCAAAGACTTTTTCATTATGATGGAGAAAGAGCTGTTGGAAAAGCTGCACAAAAATTTAATACAATGTTTGGCGTTTCAGCATTAGCCACTGTGAGTGTAGAGGAAATATCTTCCATAATTGACACTCCAAAAATGTTTCAGTTTTATTTTCATAAAGACAGAGGTTTAAACGATTCTTGCTTAGAAAGAGCAAAGGCGGCTAAATTTGATGTCATGGCTTTAACAGTTGATACAATAACTGGTGGAAATCGTGAAAGAGATTTAAGGACAGGTTTTACTTCTCCACCTAAACTAACATTATCAAGTTTATTTAGTTTTGCCACAAAACCAATGTGGGGAATAAACTATTTAACAAAAGGTAAGTTTGAATTACCGCACCTTCAAGATTATGTACAAGAAGGTACTAGCACCAACACTTCAATTGGAAATTATTTTTCTACTATGTTGGACCAATCTATGAATTGGAAGGACGCTGAAAAACTTTGTTCTCAATGGGGCGGTCATTTTGCTTTGAAAGGGGTGATGAGCGTTGAAGATGCGAAGAGAGCAGTTGATATTGGTTGTACAGGTATAATGGTTTCAAATCATGGAGGAAGACAACTAGATGGATCTAGATCACCTTTTGATCAATTACAAGAAATAGTAGATGCAGTTGGTGATAAATTAGATGTTATTTGTGAAGGTGGATTCCAAAGAGGAACTCATATGCTTAAAGCTTTATCTTTAGGAGCTAAAGCATGCTCTGGGGGTAGATTATATCTTTATGCTTTAGCTGCTGCGGGCCAAGCTGGCGTTGAAAGAGCTTTAGGACAGTACAAAGCTGAGTTAGAGAGAGATATGAAATTAATGGGTTGTAACAAAATAAGCGATCTTAATAGAAATAATTTAAGATTTAGAAATATTTAATTTATCAAATGAGTATCAAGAATTGTCATAATTTTGAAGATTTTAGAAAATTAGCAAAAAAAAAATTACCATCTCCAATTTTTCACTACATAGATGGAGGAGCAGATGATGAGATTACTTTAAAAAGAAATACAGACTCATTCAACAATTGTGATTTAATTCCAAATGTACTTGCAAATGTAGGTAAACCAGATCTAACAACAACAATTTTTGGAAAAAAAATTAATCTACCAGTTTTTTTATCACCAACTGCTATGCAAAGACTATACCATTACGAAGGTGATAAAGCTTCAGCAAGAGCAGCTGAAAAATTTGGAACATTTTATAGTATGTCATCTATGGCAAATACATCGATAGAAGAAATATCTAATATCTCAAGTGGTCCAAAATTATTTCAACTCTATGTTCATAAAGATAAAGCAATAACTGATGATTTAATTGAAAGAAGTAAAAGAGCAGGATTTGATGGAATGTGTCTTACTGTTGATACACTTGTTGCTGGAAATAGAGAAAGAGATCATAGAACAGGATTTACTACACCGCCAAAATTAACACTTCAAAGTCTTATGAGTTTTGCTCTTCATCCTAAATGGGTTTTTGATTATTTAACTCATGAAAGATTTGAACTATCTAATGTTTCAAAAAAAACTGACAAGGGAACAAATATTACAACATCAGTTATACAATATGTTAACGAACAGTATGACCCATCAATGAATTGGAAAGATGCAGAATACATTGTAAAAAAGTGGGATGGTCCATTTGCATTAAAAGGAGTTATGTCAGTTGATGATGCAAAAAGAGCAATTGATATAGGCTGTACAGCAATAATGATATCTAATCATGGAGGAAGACAACTAGATGGATCTAGATCGCCCTTCGATCAATTGAAAGCAATTTCAGATGCTGTAGGAGATAAATTGGAAATTATATTAGATGGTGGAGTAAGAAGAGGAACTCATGTTTTAAAAGCGCTAGCTGCTGGAGCTAAGGCATGTAGCTTTGGAAGAATGTTTTTATTTGGTTTAAGTGTAGGTGGTCAAGATGGAGTTGAAAAAGTATTACAAAATTTACACGATGAAATAAATAGAAATATGATATTGATGGGATGTAAAAATCTTAGTGAGTTAAATAGTTCAAAACTTATTTACAGAAAATAAAAAATGAAACTTGCAAAAAATCTTGAAAGATTAGGAACTGAGTCTGCATTTAAAATATTAGCAGAAGCAAAAAAATTAGAAGCTGAGGGAAAAAAAATAATTCACTTAAGTATAGGCCAGCCAGATTTTAAATCACCAAAGCATGTAGTAGATGCAGCAAAAAAAGCATTAGATGAAGGTCATCACGGATATGTTCTTTCAAATGGAACAATTGAATGCAGGCAAGCTGTTACAAGAAAAATTAAAAAACTTTACAATGCAAATATTGATCCTGAAAGAGTTATTATTATGCCCGGAGGCAAACCAACAATGTATTATGCTATAACATTATTTGGTGAGCCAGGAGCAGAGATAATATATCCAGATCCAGGCTTTCCAATATATGAGTCTATGATTAATTATACTGGTGCAAAAGCAGTGCCAATAAACATGCTTGAGAACAAGGATTTTTCAATTAATCCTGAAAAAATATTGTCCTTAATTAATAATAATACTCGTTTAATTATATTAAATAATCCCAATAATCCCACAGGTGCTTTTACAGAAAAAAAACAAATAGATAAATTGGCAGAAGGTTTAAAAAAATTTCCAAACGTTGCAATTTTGAGTGATGAAATTTATAGCAGACAAATTTATGATGAAAAATCAATGCCAACTTTTTTTAATTATCCAGATTTATACGATAGATTAATTATTCTTGATGGATGGAGCAAAGCTTATTCAATGACAGGTTGGCGCTTAGGTTGGGCTGTATGGCCAGAAAAATTAGTAGAACATGTTAATAAATTTTGTGTAAATAATCATTCATGTGTAAATGCTGCAATTCAATTTGGAGGAATAGCTGCCCTGGATGGTCCAGACGACTCAATAAATTTTATGATGGAAAAATTTACTAAAAGAAGAAAGTTAATATTTGACGGATTAAATAGTATTAAAGGAATCGAATGTAGTTTGCCTGGTGGAGCATTTTATGCTTTTCCAAATGTTATAGGAACTGGAATGAATGGACAAGAATTTACAAAAAGATGCCTTCATGAAGCAGGAGTAGCTATTGTACCAGGCACATCTTTTGGAAAAAAAGCTATAGATTATGTACGTTTTAGTTTTGCAGCTTCTCAAGATAATATTTCTCAGGCACTAGAAAATATTAAAAAAATGTTAAGTTGATATAGTAAAATTTATTATATAATTTTAAGATTATTAAAAAATGAATGAACAGATACAAAAAGAATTAAAAAGTATATTTAATGGTAGGTTTTCAATGTCGGAATCTACAAGAGCTAACTATGCTCGAGGTGAAGACACTTATGATCCCGTCTTATCTAAAGCGGTAATTTTTCCAGAAACAAATGATGAAGTTTCAAAAATATTAAAATTATGTAATGAACATAAAATTCCTGTTGTACCTTTTGGAACTGGAACATCATTAGAAGGCAATGTAGTAGGAAATGAAAATGGCATTACAATTTCTTTAGAAAAGATGAACAAAGTATTAAGTGTTAATGCAAGTGATTTTGATTGTAGAGTGCAAGCTAACGTAACAAGAAAACAATTAAACGAACACTTAAGAGAAGATGGAGTTTTTTTTCCAATAGATCCAGGCGCTGATGCTGCTTTAGGTGGTATGGCATCAACTTCTGCTTCAGGAACTATGGCAGTTAAGTATGGCACGATGCGTACTGTAGTGTCGGGATTAACTGTTGTTTTAGCAAATGGAGATATAATTAAAACAGGAACTCGATCTAAAAAATCTTCTGCAGGATATAACTTAACAAACTTATTTATAGGTTCTGAAGGAACTTTAGGAATTATAACAGAAGTTCAATTAAGACTTTCTCCAATCCCAGAAAGTATAATGAGTGCAGTTTGTTATTTTCCTGATCTTGATTCAGCAGTTTTAACCTCACAAGAAGTAATTCAATACGGAGTTCCTATTGCAAGAATTGAAATGCTAAACAAAGAACAAATGGAAATAAGTATTAAATACTCAAAGTTAGAAAATATAAAAGCTTCACCAACTCTTTTTTTTGAATTTCATGGAAGCGAAGCATCAAATAGAGAATCTATAAAAATTGTTGAAGAATTGTCAAAAAATAATGGTGGAAGTGACTTTAAATGGGCAGATTCAATTGAAGAAAGAAATAAATTATGGAAAGCAAGACACGATGTATATTATTCTGTAAAAGCCTTGGGTCAAAATATGAAAGTATATTCTACTGACATATGTGTTCCAGTTTCAAATTTAGTAGAATGTATTTCTTGGGCTGAAAAAGAAGTCAAAAATAAAGGTCTCATAGCTCCAATGGTTGGACATGTTGGGGATGGTAATTTTCATTCTATTATTTTGTATGATCCTAATGATAAAGAAAAGCAAAAATTAATTAGAGAATATAGTGACAATCTTATTGCAAAAGCATTAGACCTTGAAGGAACAATAACAGGAGAACATGGTATTGGGCTGCAAAAAAAACACTACTTACTTAAAGAACATCCAGATAACTTACCAGTCATGAAGTCAATTAAAAGAAGTATGGATCCAAATAACATAATGAATCCTGGAAAAATCTTTGATATTAACTAATTAAAAAATCTAATTAGTGAAAAAAATTCAATTAATTTTAAAAAAAAGACCTTTGGTTTGCCTTACAGCAAACAATATCTATACAGCAGAAATATTAGATAATTTTTGTGATATTATTTTAGTTGGGGACTCACTTGGAATGGTTGTATATGGTGAAAATACAACAAATAAAGTTACTCTAGATATGATGATTAGCCATGGTAAAGCTGTTAGAAAAGGAATTAAAAAAAGTATTATGGTAGTTGATATGCCGAAAGGAACTTATGAAAAGTCATCCTTATTAGCACTTAAAAACGGAAAAAAAATTAAAAAATTAACAAGATGTGATGCTCTTAAATTAGAAGGTGGATCTAATATTATAAAATCAATTAAAATTTTAAAAAAAAATAATATACCAGTAATGTCTCACATTGGTCTTCAACCTCAAAAAATATCTAATAAAAAAAAATTTAGGATATTGGGAAGAAAAAATGCTGAGGCAAAACAAGTTATTAAGGATCTTGTATCTGTTGAAAAAGCAGGATCTTTTGCAGTTGTTTTAGAGTCAGTTACTCAAAACTTATCAAAAAAAATTAACAAAATTTCTAAAATTCCTGTGATTGGCATAGGAGCCTCAAAAAATTGTGATGGACAAATTTTAGTAACAGAAGATTTACTTGGGTTGGTTAAAAAGTCTCCAAAATTTGTAAAAAGATATGAAAATCTGAGATATAAAATTCAAACAGCAGCTAAAAAATATCGCAGTGAAGTTATAAAAGGTGTTTTTCCTGGAAAAAGTAATATTTATAATTAGGATATTTCTACTTAAAGTTGAATTTAATTTTTTTTCTAAGACTCTATAACAATAATATGTTTAACTATTATTAGTTAATTAACTAATAGGGAGAAAAAATGATTAAAGAAAAAAAATCATTGAAGGTAAACAAAACACCTTCAAGACGTAAGTTCTTTAAAGCTGCTGCTGCAACTGGTGTTGCTGCTGTTGCTGCATCATCTTTAGCTGCTCCAGCAGTTGCTGCTGAGAGAGTAGAAGCAGCTATGGTAGCTACTTGGCCAAGAGACTTTCCTGGTTTAGGTACTGGTGCACAAAGACTTGCAAAAAGACTTAGCGATATGAGTGACGGAAGAATACAAGTTACTTATTATGCTGCAAACGAAAGAGTTAAAGCATTTGACTCATTTGATGAAGTTGCTTCTGGTAACTCA
>Ga0208261_1000329_pt1 | contig 19408 bp, 26 predicted proteins | sample Knorr_S7_td_DCM__FD_185595 | JGI IMG/M metagenome (GOLD analysis project Ga0208261, IMG submission 185595) | Marine microbial communities from Southern Atlantic Ocean transect - Knorr_S7_td_DCM_ad_131m_LV_B (SPAdes) (version 3) | ecosystem: Environmental > Aquatic > Marine > Oceanic | place...
ACGTTTTAATTGATGGTGTAGATCAAGATCTATCTAATAGATACGAAGAATTGACCGAAAGGTATACAAAAGAAAAAGAGTTACCTAACTCTTATAGATCACGAGAGTAATTCTTTAACAAAAGAACTAGCTTCAGACATTTCAGCATTGGGATGTCTGGATCTAAGTTCTTTCATCACATTACCCATTTCTTGCATGCCTGAAAAACTATTTTCAGAAATTATTTTTTGTATAGCTTCTTTCAGGGCATCTCCAGCTAATGCTTGTGGTAAATATTTTTCTAAAACTACTAGCTCGTTTTTTTCTATCTCTTCTAAATCAGGTCTTCCGCCTTGAGAGTATTGTTGAATAGAATCTTTTCTTTGTTTCGCCATTTTTTTAAGGATCGCAATGACATCCTCATCTGTAGGCTCTTGTCTATTATCAACTTCGAATCTTTTTACATCTGCCATAATTAATCTGAGGGTATCTCTTAAAAATACATCCTTTTGAATCATAGCCTCTTTTAATTCGCTATTAATTTGATCTTTTAATTGGGACAAGTTACTTGAGTTTGGCAAAAGAGTCTTTCATAACTCTTTTATAGTTTCTTTTAACTGCAGCTGCAGCTTTCCTTTTTCTTTCTTCTGTCGGCTTTTCGTAAAACTCTCTTTTACGTACTTCAGTTATAACGCCAGCTCTTTCACAAGCTCTGCGAAATTTTCTTAAACCTACATCGAAAGATTCAGTTTCTTTAATTTTTATACTTGGCATAATGTAGTGTGTATTGTAAGGATAATTAAAAAAGAATCAATGTTAGTCTTAGGTATAGAGAGCTCTTGCGATGAAACTGGTTTAGCTGTTTACTCCGAAAAGGATGGTCTTTTAGGACATCTTGTTAACTCACAAGTTGATCTTTTTACTGAATATGGCGGAGTGATACCTGAAATTGCTGCACGAGATCATAGTGTAAAAATAATTCATATTCTCAAACAATTATTAAAAAAATCTAAGCTAGATGTAAACGACATCTCTTTAGTCGCTTATACAGCTGGTCCAGGTCTTATAGGATCTCTAATGATAGGTGAGACAGTTGCTAAGACTATATCTGCAATACTCGATAAAGAATTATTACCAATTAATCATCTAGAAGGCCATATACTAGCTCCTGCCTTAGAAGATTCTGAGATCAAGCCGCCATATTTATGTTTACTTGTTTCTGGAGGCCATACACAGATCATTGAATGCAAAGATTATGGTGAATATCAGATTCTTGGAGAGACCATTGATGATGCATGTGGAGAAGCATTTGATAAAGTGGGAAAATTATTAGGACTTGAGTATCCAGGTGGTCCAAAAGTCTCAAAATTAGCTGAAAATGGAAATCCAAATAGGTTTAATTTTCCTCGAGCTATGTTAAAAGATAGAAGTTTAGATTTTAGTTTTAGTGGGTTGAAGACAGCAGTCCTGTATGCCCTTGAAGATTTAAATGAAAAAGATTATCCAGATGTAGCAGCATCATTTCAAGAAGCTGTAATAGATGTTCTACTACATAAATTAAATTGGGCAATTGAGGATACTGGAATAAAGACTTTAGTTTGTTCTGGCGGAGTAGCTGCCAATACGATTCTTAGAGATAGATTAAAAAGGATGGCAGATGAGAGGTCGCTTAGCGTAAGTTATCCGAGCATAGAGTTTTGTACAGATAATGCAGCTATGATTGCATTCGCAGGTTATGTCAGAAAGAAATACAATTTAAGAAGTTACAATACATCTTTTGCGAGACCAAGATGGCCGTTAGGAGAACTTTATGATTAACAGAGATAGAATTTATGTAGAAGATTTAAGAGTCGAAGGGATAATCGGTATTTTTGAGTGGGAAAAAGAGACCAAACAGGAAATAAGTATTTCTTATGAAATTGACCAAGACAATTTAACAGCAGCAAATGAAGACAAGATAGAAGCGGCAACTGATTACAAATCAATTAATAAAGCAATAATTGCTTTTGTTGAAAATAACAAATTTGAGTTAGTGGAAACTTTTGCTGAAAAGATAGCCGCTATGGTTATTTCAGAGCATAAGGTTAATTGGATCAAGCTTAGAGTCTCAAAACCGGGTGCTTTAAGATTTTCAAAAGATGTTGGAGTCATAATTGAACGAACAACAGAAGACTATAAATAATTTCTATATTCTTATAGGGTCAAATATTGAGCCAACGGAGAATATTAATAAAGGCCTTAATCTTATAGAGCAAGAAAACAAATTGTCTCTAATTAAACAAAGTTCTGATTATCAATCAAAAGCTGTAGGAATGGAGGGAGACGATTTTATTAATAAAGTTATTAACTGTTCTACTGATATGAACTTCAAAGAGACTCTAAATTATTTAAAAAGTGTAGAAAAGCGTTGCGGAAGAATAAGAGAAGATAATAAATTTATTCCCAGAACATTAGACCTGGATATTATAGATTGGAATAACTATGAAGGAGTTATAGATGGGTATCAATTACCTGATCCAGATATAGAAAAGTTTGAATATATAGCAATTCCATATAAGGAATTGCTTAATTGTTAACAGCCGTATATACCGTAATTCATATTCCAAATTGATTTTAAATCGTCATCTTTAAGTTTTGAAATATTTCTTTTAGCAATTTTACACATTCCTCGTGAAGGGTAATCTGGTAAATTTCCTATCAATGCATAAGTAATGACATTGGCTGTCCATATTTCTTTAAGATCCTGATCACTAAACTGTGCAACCATTCTCTCAACTCTATTAACTTCTGATTCTGACCAACTTGATTTAGCTCCATACTCAGCAAAGGCAAGCAATTCACCAGAAAGTTCTAAATCTTTCATATAATCAGTTTTTGCTTCTAGGCTAAAAAAAGCTATTAAGGTTATTAAGATTATTTTTTTCATATTCATCAATTTATCATTTATTTATTCGTACTTTCAAATATTTTATCGGCAGATTTTGCTACGAATCCTTGGTACAGATTTCCACTTTGGTCAGCGTAGCGTTTAGCAAACTCATAATAGCAACTTGGTACAGATTCAGCTCCTGATTCAAAAGTTACCTCCATTTTGTCTGCCATAGTTGATGATTGTTCTAGCAAGTCATTCTGACTACCTTTAATCTCACCACCTGAGCTGTTTAAGATATAACCATTATCTTTAATCATTTCATTAACTTCCTGCACTTCAGAATATCGCTCCAAGTGATTAATAGAAACAGTGAAATGATTAGGGCAAAATCCCCAGACATATAGCCAAGAAGCGTATTCTGATTCTTCTGCTAATTTTGAATAAATTTCATAATCAATATCCCATGATCGACCACCTAAGAAGAGATTTTCTTTATTATCTATATCAAAATCAGGCGAGATTTGTTTAATTACAGAGTTAAGCTCATCAGAAAAGTCTTCAAGCATTAATTCAGACAAAAATATCTTTGGATAGTCTGGGTCTTCATTCTCAAGATGAATAGCTTTTAGTCTTTTTTGTTCAAAAAAGTAATCTCCTCCAAATTTATAACCAAATTGTTCTAGAAATTCCTTTTGTTTAGCAACGTTACAATGGGATAAATTAAAAGTTCTAAAGGCTATGTGATCATTAATTACTTCTTCACCAAAAAGTTTTGAAATATTTTTAGCTGAAGGTGTGTATGAAGTATATTGATTCCAAAGTTTGTCGAGAAATAAATCTAATTCTTTCATGATATTTTTTTTGCTTTTTCCCAACCTAAATCAGCAAGACTTTTAGCTCTTTTCCCCATTTCTACAGCAAAATCACTCGCTGCTGTTCCATCCCTTACTCTGCCAAGGATACCTTGGCTTATAGCAGCAACCTTAAACAATGAGAATATAATATAAAATTCCCATTCGCTCTCCAATTCCATCTTTGTTCTTGATAGGTATAAATCTACGTATTCTTTTTCATTATGAATGCCTAAATCTGAAGCGACAGTGTCATTTATATTGCCAACATGCCAAAGTAAGCAGTGATAACCAAAATCTGCTAAAGGATCACCTATTGTTGATAGTTCCCAGTCTAAGATTGCCATAATCTTATCTTCATTATTCATAATTAAATTATCTAAACGAAAATCGCCATGAACTATTGATGTGTATTTTTGTTCTGGCATTCTCTTTGGTAACCAATCAATAAGTTTATGCATAGAATCTAATACTTCTGTCTCAGAATCAAAATATTGCCTACTCCATCTAGATACTTGTCTTTCAATATAGTTACCAGACTTACCATAATCTTCTAAACCTAAAGCTATATAATCTTGAGAATGTAATGAAGCAATTCCATAATTCATCTGATCAAATATTACTTTTCTTCTATCAGCCGAAACCTCTGATGCAACAGGATCCCAATAAATATTGCCATCACAGCATTCCATGATATAAAAAGCTGTCCCCACCACACTATCGTCTTCACATAAATGGAAAGTCTTAGGTGTTGGCACGGGAGTTTCAGATAAAGCGCTTAATACTCTATATTCTCTATCTACTGCATGGGCAGATTTTAATAATTTTCCTGGAGGTTTTCTTCGCAAAACATATTTTTTATTTTCTGTGATTAATTGATAGGTTGGATTCGATTGTCCACCCTTAAATTGTTTGTAATCTAATACTCTTCCAATTTCAGATGATATCTCTTCTAAATATTGGTTTAATGCATCTAAGTTAAAAGCTAGATTTTCTGCTACTTCTTTAGTTCCTGAGAATTGTTCATTCATTATTCTTTTTTATTAAAAGCTTCTGATTTTCTTTCTTTAGAGCACTAATTTCGTTCTCTAACTCTGTAATTCTGTTTATTTGTGACTTGTATTCTGTCTTTAACTTATAGTTCTGTTCTATAAGTTTGTCTAAGAGACCTGATAATTTTTTAATTTTTTCGTGCATAATATGCGTCTATGACAGATTTAAACATAAACATATTTGAGGCTCGAAGAGCTAAAGTTGCTAGCAATATGGAGGAAAACTCCATTCTTTTGCTCAGCTCGTCTCATATTGTTTCAAGGAATAATGATACTACATTTCCTTTTAGGCAAGACAGTAACTTTTACTACCTCACAGGTCTTGAAGAGCCTAATTCCGTATTAATGCTTAAAAGTGATGGCAGCTCAACTATTTTCTGTAGACAGAAAAATCCAGATTTAGAAAAATGGGATGGGTTTATGTGGGGATTCGATGAAGCCACTAAACATTTTAAATTTAATAAGGGCCATGACATTTCCGACATTGATAAATTGCTGCCTTCCATGATTAAGGGCACATCGGTCTTATATTCTTTAGTAGGTAAGGATAAAAGCTTTGATGCAAAAGTGGTTAACTGGGTAAATTCAGCTAATGGCATGGAAAGACATCAGACTAATATTGATTTAAAGAATTTCTCAAATATTTTAGGGTTTATGAGACTTATAAAAGAACCAGAGGAAATTTCTTTGATACGAAAGTCTTGTGAAATAGCTGCAATTTCACATAAAGAAGTTATGAGAAAGGCAAAAGTTGGAATGACAGAGTTTGATCTTGAGACAATGTATCTTAATGAATTCAAAATTAATGGTTCTAGAGAGCCATCATATACACCAATAGTAGCTGGCGGATCCAGAGCATGTATTCTGCATTATGTAGATAATAATCAAGCAATCAATGATGGCGACTTAGTATTAGTAGACGCAGGATGTGAATTTGGACTATATGCTTCTGACATTACACGAACCTATCCTATTAATGGAAAGTTTTCTGGAGAACAGAAAGCTGTTTATGAAGTAGTTCTAGAAGCACATAATGCAGCATGTGATGCAATCAAAGTCGGCGAATCATGTATTGATCCTCAAAGGACATCAGAAAAGTCTTTATCACAAGGATTAAAAGATCTAGGTCTATTAAATGGCAGCTTAGATGAAATTTTAGATAAAGAACTTTATAAAGAATTCTATTATCACAAAATTGGCCATTGGCTAGGTTTAGATGTGCATGATGATTGTCCGTATTCCATAAATGGAGAAGACATTAAATTTAAAGAGAACATGATAATGACTATTGAGCCAGGAATTTATATAAACGAAACAGCGCAAGTAGATGATAAGTGGAAAGGCATAGGTATTAGGATTGAAAATGACATTTTGGCAACTAAAGAAGGTTTTGAAAACCTAACCCCACAAGTTCCAGTAGAGGTTGATGAAATAGAGCAACTAATGCAAGGCTAATGTCTAAAGAAGTTGTAATAGTAGGAGCTGGAGTAGTTGGCTGCTTAATCGCTCAAGTTTTAAAAAAACACAATATTCCATTCAAAATACTAGAAAAGAGCATAGAAGTAAGAAAAGATCCAAGAAGAACCGTAGCCTTAACTAGCGATTCAATTAAATTTCTCAACTCATTGCAAAAAGACTTAGATTTGAATGCATGGGCAACCCCTGTCCATAAAATGCATCTTTATCAGAAATCTGATTTAAATTTAGTGCTTGAATCAAAAGAAGACAAGAAAGTTACCTCTATATGTTTGTTAGATGATTTACATGAAAAAATTTCTTCTGGTTTGGAATCAGATATATTTTGGAACCAAGACATTAAGGACATAGAATTAAGCTCAAAAATCCAAGTAAAAACCCAGGAAAACAATTTTGATGCTGATCTTTTATTTGCTACAGATGGAATGAGCTCAAATGTTAGGAAAATAATGCATTTTGATACGGAAGAATGGTTCTATGGTCAAAAAGCTTATGTTGCTGTTGTCAAAGCAAACCATGAAAATATTGCAAAACAATATTTCTCAAAATTTGGCACTTTAGCTTTGCTTCCCTTTAATCAAGATTTACAACATTACTCAATTATTCTATGTACTAATTCAACATCAGATGCAAAGGCTCAGTTGGAAAGTCTAAATCAAGAGTTTAATTTGTCATTAGATCTTAAAGATATTGAATTAGGTTCTGGTTTTGAGCTCAAACATGTAAGAGCTAAAAAAATGTTTAAAGATCGTATTGTTTTATGTGGTGATGCAGCTAATTCTTTTCACCCTATGGCTGGACAAGGATTAAATCTTGGAATCGGCGATGTTATGTACATAGATAGTTATATCAATAAACTTATGGAATCTGATCCAGATACTTTAATGAATTACAATTCAACTCGAAATCAAAAAAATATACAAATGACTTGGATAATACAAAGCCTTTATGGAATCTTTGGCAATGCAGAAGGTTTAGGAGAGAAGATTATTAAAGGTGGGATGAAATTTCTAGATCGAATACCCTCGATTAAAGAAAAGATCATTGAATTTGCTAATAAGAATTAAATAAGCTCAAAATTTCTAAGAATTTCATATGTTTCATGAACAGGAAGACCTACTACATTTGTATAACTGCCACTAATACTAGTTACATATTTTCCTGCAGGGCCATGAATACCATAAGCACCGGCTTTACCAACTCCCTCTTCTGATAAAACATACTCTTCTATCTCTTCTTCTGTCATTTCTTTAAAAGTAACAAGAGTCTCACAGGTTTCTATTTGTGATTCCCCTTTAAAGCTGAGCATTACAGTTGAGAATACACTATGAGTAACACCTGAAAATTCTCTTAGAAGTACTCTTGAATGAGCATGATCTTTCGGTTTTCCCACAATTTTATTTGAAGGTGTAAAAACTAGAGTATCTGCTGTTAATATTGGCTCATCTGACTGCTCAGTATTTACAACTAGTTCTCTAGCACTTTTATTTTTCCCTTCTACTACTAATTTTGAACAAATTGCTGGATCTTCTTCAGTAACTGAATCTTCATCAAAATCTTGTGGTATAACTTTATGTTCGACCCCCATGAGGTCTAAAAGTTCTGTTCGTCTTTGTGAGGCCGAAGCAAGAAGGAGCACGATTAAACTTTTTCGCCTTTAGCTCGTATATCTTTAAGAACAGCATCAATACCATTCTTATCAATTATTCTCATTCCTTTAGCTGAAACAGTAAGAGTTATAAACTTATTCTCAGAATCTACCCAAAATTTATGTTTATGTAGATTAGGTTTGAACAACCTTTTAACACGGTTCTTAGCGTGGGAGACATGATTGCCTACCATAGCTTTTTTGCCTGTTACTTGACACACCTTACTCATAAGAACGGATGATAATAAAATAGTAATGCATTTTATGCAATAATTAATCTTCTAAGCATGAAACTAAAATATAAGATTCTTGATTCAAGAATAGGCAATGAATATGATGTGCCCAAATATCAAACGAAAGGGTCTGCCGGATTAGATTTAATAGCTTGCTGTGATGATTCTTTTACCCTAAGTCCAAATGAAGCAACAATAATACCTTCAGGCATTTCTATTTATATTGATGACCCAGGGTATGCTGGAATAGTCATTCCAAGATCAGGACTTGGTGCAAAGAAGGGTTTAGTATGTGGCAATCTTATGGGATTAATTGACTCAGATTATCAAGGACCTCTTAGCATTTCTCTTTGGAATAGGTCTTCTGAACCCATAGAAATTAACCCTGGAGAAAGAGTTGCTCAGTTAGTTGTAATTAAGGTGAATCAAGTAGAACTAGATTTAGTTGAAGAATTTGAAACTAGCGAAAGAGGTTCTGAAGGGTTTGGAAGTACAGGAGTTAATTAAGAAGATTTTTTACCAAATTTTTTCTCAAATTTTTGGACTCTTCCGCCTGTATCAAGAATCTTTTGCTGCCCAGTATAAAAAGGATGAGAGGCAGAAGAAGTCTCAATTACAAAATATGGGTATGTTTTACCATCTTCCCATTCTTTGGTTTGATCAGTTTTTAATGTCGAACGAATTAGGAAGTACTTATCCACACTAGTGTCATGGAATAGCACTTCACGATATTCAGGATGTATTTCTTTTTTCATATCTTCCAAATGAGTGTGAAATAATATCAAATAAATTTTCTATTACAATAAATTAATGAATTTTGTTGATGTCGCAGTACCTTCGCCTTTACGGTCTGCTTTTACCTACAGGAACAATACTGGTGAAAATCTAGTTGGAAGAAGAGTATTAGTAGAATTCGGAAGACGTAAGCTTATTGGAGTTGTAACCGCAGATAGGGATGATTATAAAGGCGAATATAAGATAAAAGATATTTTACAAACTCTCGACTATGCCCCGACTTTTAGTAAAGCCCAATTATTAACAATAAAAAAAATATCAGACCATTATATGCATCCCATAGGTATGGTCTTAGAAGCTTTTTTGCCAACTATGCTAAGAAAAGCAAAAACCCAATTGGATTTAAGTAAATACTCTTCAGATACATGTGATTTAGATATAAATGAGGATAATTTTCATGAACTTACATCCGACCAGAAATCTTGCTTAGAAAAAATTAAGAATAATGACAGGGAGTCCCTTTTATTTGGTGTAACTTCGTCTGGCAAAACAGAGATTTATAAACATTACATTAAGTTACTTCTTCAAGAAGGAAAAAGTGCTTTAGTCTTAGTTCCTGAAATATTCTTGACACCGCAAATACATGATGATTTTAAAAAGAATTTTAATGATTCAGTTTATATACATCATTCCGGTTTAACTGAACTTCAGAGATTCAAGATTTGGCTAGCAGCTCAAGATGATAAACCAAAGATAATTATTGGAACCAGATCAGCTATTTTTTTACCAATTAAAAATCTTGGTACAATTATTTTTGATGAAGAGCATGATCAATCTTATAAACAACAAGATGGATTTAGATATGATGCTAGAACTTTAGCAAAGATTATTTATGCTAATGATGTCAAAATTATCTATTCTTCTGCAACTCCTTCTCTAAATACTCTGCAGTCTAGTAAAGATGATGTAATTCAACGTCTATCTTTGAAAAAAAGAATATCCAAGAGCAAGATGCCAAACATTGAAGTACATCCAATAAATAAAAAGAATTTAGTGGGTGGAATTTCCCATGAGTTAATGGATGAAATAAAGAAAAATGATGAAATGGGCAATCAAACATTAATTTTACTAAATAGAAGAGGCTATGCTCCTGTATTTTTATGTAACTCTTGTGGATGGATAGCAAAAAGTAATTGTTGTGATACTTCATTAGTTCTTCATCAGGAGGTTAGGAGGTTAAAATGCCATAGATGTGAAAGTGCATGGGGTATACCAGACTGCTGTCCAAGTTGTGGAGCATCAGATTTTAGCTATAAAGGTGTTGGTACTCAGCAAGTAGAAGAAGCAATAAAAGATATTTTACCTAAAGCAGAGGTTATCAGAATTGATAGAGATTCAGTCGCTGGTAAAGCCAGAAGAGAGAAAAGCTCGCTAACGATAAAAGATATTGAGCCAAAAATATTTGTTGGCACACAACTTTTGGCAAAAGGACATGATTTTAAAAAAATAACTTTGATTATTATTCTTAATTTAGATTTTGGGTTATTTGGAGCGGATATACATCTTCAAGAACAGACTGCTCAATTGCTAATTCAAGTTGCAGGACGAGCTGGCAGAACAGGAATGGATAATAAAGTTTATCTACAAACTCGAGTTGCTGACCACCCAATGTTTAATTTAATAAAGACTGGAGATTATGAATTAGTAGCAAATGAGATATTAAATGAACGTAAAAAACTTGATCTATCTCCCTATATCGATGTTGTCTACTTAAAAGCTGAAGATGCAAACCAAGCTAGACTAAGAAAATTTTTAGTGGAAGCAAAAAAATATCTCTCAAAAGAACATCTTGAGGTATACGGACCGTTTGAGGCTCCAATTACCAAAGTTGGGTACAAACATAGAATGTTTTGCATAATCCAAAGCTCTAAGAAAGAAATTATGCTTAAGATACTAGATGATTTTGTTTCTCATTCAGATAAACAAAAAAAAGAAATTTCAAACTGGGTTGTTGATATTGACCCTATCAATGCATCTTAAAAATTCTTCACATTCAGTTCTAATTTCTAGGGCTCTTTCTTGTTTATCTATAATAAGAGAAAGAAATATTTCATTTCCTAAATTAAATTTTGATATTTTATTTGGCCATTCAATAAATAATGTTGCTTTCTTATTTTCACTTATCTCAAGCCCAAGCATTTCAAAATCATTTTCTCCATCTATTCTATAAAGATCAGCATGGAAGATTTCATGATCATTTATGGCATATTCCTCTAAGATACTAAAAGTAGGACTTTTAACTGATCCAGTCCACCCCATATGTCTAAGCACATAACGCACAAGTGTAGTTTTGCCTGCACCAAGATTCCCTTCTAAGTAGACTATATTTAACTCATCAGAAGATTGAATATAATCAGCAAGTATTTTTGCAAAACAATCTGTTTGTTCTAATTTTGTAATATTTATTTTCACTAAAAGAAACTAGGAGATAAGTTAATAAATTCTTTGCCTATGATGTCTCTTTGTAGACAATCTCTAACTTTTTCATAATCAATTTGGTTTGTTACAAAATCAACATCATCTACATTGAGAACCAATAGTGGAGATTCTGAGTAATTAAAAAAGAATTCAGTATATTTTTCACATATTTTTTCTAAGTATTCTAAAGATATTTGTTCTTCATAAGCTCGACCACGTTTTTTTACTCGTTCATAAACTCTTTTTGGTGAAGCTTGTAAGTAAATTAATAGATCAGGCTTGGGGTACGAATCATAGAATTTAGACTTAACTTCCTTAAAAATTTTTAGCTCATCAGCACTGAGGTTTAATTCTGCAAATAGATCTTCCTTTTGAAAAATAAAATCTGAAACAATTTTCCCTTCTATTAGATCATCTGAAAAATATGTATTTATCTGTTGTGATCTTTGCATGACAAAATGAATCTGTGTCGCAAATGCATATTTCTGACTATTTTCATAAAAAGATTGTAAGAATGGATTGTCGTCTGGATCTTCAAGGCAAAGGTCATGCCCAAATTCTAAAGCAATTTTTCTTGCCAAAGATGTTTTTCCAACGCCTATTGGGCCCTCTATGGCAATATATTTAGGCATATTATCTTTTTCCATCTATTCCCTTCTTATATTTATTTAAAAGTTGCATCTTTTTATCATAGTTTGCAGCTTTGAACTCTGTCCACCAGTTAATGGGGGTATCTAAATTTCTTTCCATTGAATTTCTAAGCAAAAGAAAATCATATGACGCTCGAAATCTGACATTATTAGTAAAGTTAATGGATTTTTTTCCTACCTTATTAAATCTGATTTGATTCATCCAAACATCTCTTATAAAACTGCTATATCTCCTTGGAACAGCAGTAATATTTTGTTGTTTTTGCATTACTGCTGCCATTGTTCGGTAGAAGCTCTTGTAATTTATTCGATTAGATATTCCAGATTTAATATAAACTTTTGGCCATAATAGTATTGCAAACAAGAAGCCAACATTTAATTTTTTATTTTCTTTTAATCTTTGATCTGTATTTTTAAAGGCATTTTCATAGAATTCATTGAAATTTTCTTTGCTATTTTCTAAATGAGGAAAAAGAAGATCAAATAAATCATATTCTTGTAAAAGTTGATAAGTTTTTAAAGCATATCCTGCTAGAAACATTTTAATTATTTCTTCATATATTCGTGCTGAAGACATATCAAGTAATTGATTCTTATGTTTAGTAATTGCTTTTTTTATAGTTGGTTCTATTTCAAAATTTAGTTTTGCAGCAAATCTTATTACTCTTAGAATTCTTACTGGATCTTCGATTATCCTTTTCTCTGTATCTCCAACAAATCTTATTTTTTTACTTTCTAGATCTTTTACACCCCCAGTGTAGTCGACTATTTTGTCTGATAGAGGGTCAAAATAAATAGAGTTAATTGTTAGATCTCTTCTTACAACATCTTCTTCTTGTGTTCCCCATTTGTTATCCCGTATTATTCTGCCCTTATCATTTATTTCAATTGAGTCAGATTGTGAATCTTGGCCTGATCTAAATGTAGTAACTTCAATAACTTCATTAGGAAATGTGATATGTACAAGCTTGAATCGTCGACCAATTATTCTTGAGTTTCTAAATAGTTTTCTAATTTCTCTTGGCTCACAATCAGTAACAATATCAAAATCTTTAGGGTCTAGACCTTCGATTAAGTCTCTTATTCCACCGCCAACAATATATGCTTTAAATTTTTTACTTTGAAGTCTAGAAATTATAGATAATGCATTCTTTGACAAAGCATCTGCTTTAAATTTAAATTTTTCGGCACTAAAAATTTCTGGTTTCACAAAGATCTTTTATAGTTTTCTAAAAGACCTTTATAACCATCTCTAGTTAATCTTGGACTTTTTTCTTGTACGATTATTGATGATGCATAATTACCAAATTTACATGCTTCTAAGAAGCTCTCACCTTCATTAACTTTATGCAAGGCAGCTCCTGCAAATATGTCCCCCGCCCCATTTGAATCTAATGCTTCAACTTTATATGCATCTAACTCATTGAATTCATTATTTTCGAAGATGATCGAGTTTCTTGCACCGTTCGTTACAACATAGTTTCTAGCAACTTTCTTTAATTCTTGGTTAAAGTCTTCACCTGCTAAAGCAACAGCTTCCTCTTGATTACAAAAAAGATAGTCAATACTTCTTATACTGATGACCTCTTCAAATCTCTCTCTGAACGCATTAACAACACCCGGATCAGATAGGCTTAAAGCAAATCTTATTTCTTTTGAACATCCTTTCAAGATATTAAGAAAAGCATGATAGTTTTCATTTGAAGTAAATTGATAGCCTTCAGAAAAAATTATTTTTGCATTATTGGCATGAGATATAAACTCTGCATTATCAACCAATCTTTCAGATGCACCAAGGTATGTGCCCATAGTTCTTTCACTATTAGGTGTAATGAAAACTAAACATCTACCTGTTTTTATACTTTCATGATGAAAGTCATTGAGAGGTTCTATTCCGTTGTCTTTCAAATTATCCACGTAAAGCGAACCTCTATCATCATTGCCCAATTGGCAAATTAATCCACATTTCGAACCAAGATTAGATGCTGCAGCTAAACTATTAGTTGTTGACCCTCCACACATAACTTCCGGCAATTGATTGCCAGGGATAGAAGATATAATTTGTTCTTGCTCCTCAAAAGAGAATGGTTTAAAGGAGTTAAAATTTAGTCCAGTTGAATCTACAAATTCTCTATTAACATAAAATGTTTCATCAACGAGAGCATTACCAACGCCTAGAATATCAAACTTCATTATTTATCTTATCTAAAACCTTTATTGCAGTTTTAGCCGCTTTTACTAGTTTATCCTCATTATGCTCTGTTGAAATAAAACAACTTTCATAGGCTGAAGGAGGAAGATAAATATTTTCTTCCAACATGCCGCGAAAAAACTTTTTAAAAAGCTCAATATTTGAATTTTCGACATCACTAAAATTCATAGGAAGGTTTTTACTAAAGAAAAAACCAAACATACCACCTCTTACATTAAACGAAAATGGTATTTTATTTTGATCACAATAGTCCTTTACTATTTGCAAGAAAACGTGAGCATTTTCTTCAAGTTTTCTGTAGATATTTTGATCATTAAGCTGCTTAAGTAACGCTGTACCTGCACTAACTGCAATAGGATTACCCGATAAAGTGCCTGCTTGATAAATCGGTCCATCAGGAGCGATATTATCCATAATTTCTTTCTTGCCACCATATACTCCTACTGGTAAGCCACCGCCAACAATTTTTCCTAAGGCAGTTAAATCCGGATTTATATTAAATAATTCTTGTGCTCCTCCTCTTGCAACACGGAAGCCTGTCATTACTTCGTCAAAGATTAATATTGAATTATTTTCTGTGCAGATTTGTCTTAATTCTTTAAGAAAATCTTCACTAGGTTCAATAAATCCCATATTTCCAGCTATCGGTTCAACAATGACAGCAGCAATATCTTGCGCATGGTTATTAAAAGCCTCTTTTAATGCATTTATATCGTTGTATGGAATAGTGATAGTAAGTTTAGATAGTTCTTCTGGAATTCCTGGAGAGTCTGGTACTCCAAGTGTTGCTAGACCGGAACCAGCTTTAACTAAAAGAGAGTCTACATGACCATGATAACAACCAATAAATTTTATAATGATATTCCTTTTTGTTGTTCCTCTTGCCAATCTTATGCAGCTCATTGTTGCTTCAGTGCCAGAATTGACCATTCTGAGTTTTTCTATGCTTGGAACATATGACTTTATAAGTTTTGCAATTTCTAATTCATTTTTTGTTGGTGCTCCAAAGCTTATACCCTTGCTAGATTGCTTTTTTATAGCATCTGCAATTTTTTTATTGGAATGTCCTAGAATCATTGGCCCCCAAGAACCTACAAAATCTAGATATTTATTGCCATCTTCATCATATAGGTAACAGCCTCTAGATTTTCTAAAAAAAATTGGCGAACCTCCTACACTTTTAAATGCTCTTACAGGAGAATTTACACCTCCAGCTATATGATTCTTAGATTTTTCAAAAAGTTTTTCAGAATTTTTAGTTTTCATTCCAGATTTCTATCAGTTTTCGGCAGTTCACTTCAATTTTTTTGAGATCATTATAGATGCCATCACAAATAGCTGCCATATTAAATTTATTTTGTTTTACTAATCTTAGATTTATTTCACTTATTCCACCAATCGCGATATTTATTTTTTCTTTATCCATTTTTGATGAAACATCGACAATATCTATAGGCCCGTTTATATTTTTTTTAGTTTTTGATTCAAATAAAGGGCCAAATGAATAATATGAAAATAACTCTGAATCTTCCCTTGCTTGTTGTTCTGGCTTATTTTTGCAGCTTAAGCCAACAAAACTGATATTCTTAGCTTCTTTTAAAAAGCTTGTATCTTCAATATCTTGTCCTATATGCAAACCACAACCAATTAATTCAGCAACCCTATGATCATTATTTATTACCAGAGTTGCACTCCATTTATTACATATGGTTTGAATCTCTTTTGCCGTCTCATACCTTTCCTCAAAATTAATTTCATCTTCAAATCGATATTGAATTAATCTTATTTCTGATTCTAATGTTCGCTCAACAGCATCAAGAAGTTCATTTTTATAAATATATGTTGGAGTAACAGCATAAATGGGCGATTCAATTTTTTTGAACATACTTTTGCTTTGAATAACTAACTAATCTTCTTTGAGAATTCATCTACATCATTCCAATTTGTAAATTCATAGGTCTTTTCTAGATCAGTTGGCCCCTTTGTAATCCACATTATTAATCTAATCATATGCTTATCTAAAAAATTATATTTTGGATAGTCTATTTTCCCAGCAAAAACCCCAATTTCATTTGGAATCCAACCTGTACGCTTTAAAAACTTCTTTATGTATGGATTAGTTTCTGGCTTGTTCTTTTCTGGCTTTCGTGCAACCGCATTAACACTAAAAAAAGCATTTTCTTTAGCTTCAATTATATTCTTATGACTTTTTACAAAGTTATAAAGCTCTTTGCTATGATCTCCATATCTTATACTTGCGCCGATTAATATTTTTTCAGCTTCTTCCAGATTAGATTGCGTAATATTTTTTAGATCTACCAATCTTGGACAATGGGCGTTTTCTAGATTTTTGAAAATATGTTCACAAATATTAATGGTATGACCATCAGTACTTGAGTAAATTATTAGAATATTTTTTGCCATTAGTTAAAGAAATTATAAGACATTAAGTATTTTTGTTAGAATTATGCCCATATATATTATTTATGGAATTAAAAACGAATAAAGCAACCCCATTTCAGGTCACTAAAGATGCACTGAATAGACTTTCTTTGCTTAAAGAATCTGAAAAAGGAAAATATTTTAGAGTCTATGTTACAGGTGGAGGTTGCTCCGGGTTTCAATATGGATTCAAATTTGATGAATTTGATAAAGATGAAGATTCACTACTTAATTTTGATAGCGGGGTATCGATCATTTTAGATCAACTTTCTTACCCATATTTATTAGGATCAAAAATTGATTTTAAAGAAGACTTGATGGGCGCAAAATTTACAGTTGAAAATCCTAATGCATCTAGTACGTGTGGTTGCGGTGCCTCTTTCTCTATTTAAATAAAACTCCTTTGTCTGCATAAGCTAGATAAGCAAATGCTGAAGATTCCATATATCTAGAAGGAACAATATGATCGGTAGTCTGAATATCAGTCTTCACTTTTTCAGCAATACTTTTCATTAGTGTTTTATTAAGCGTACCACCCCCATGAAAGATTACTTCATCAGGATAATCACAATATTCATAGAATTCTTTTATTTTTTCTGCTGTTACTTCTACTAGAGTTCTCAGAAGTTCATTAACAGGAATTTTCTTATATTCTTTAAACCTTATGAGTAGTGGTTCTGTATAAGCAGTTATATCATCTGCTCTTGGATACCCCATATTCATGAAACAGGACATTAATTCATCTTTAATTAAATTATTTATTGTCCCATTAGATGCTATTTGTCCATCTTTATCATAGTCACCTAGTTGTGAGCTTGTCATGACAAAATCTAATAAGCAGTTACCAGGCCCTATATCTGAAGCAGCAGCTATTTTTTCTCCATCTAGATATGTTCCATTTGAAATACCACCTATGTTGATAATTAATTTACGCTTTCCAGTTTCAGAAAAAATATATTTATGAAAATCTGGAATCAATGGAGCACCACGACCACCTTCAGCAATATTCTTATTTCTGAAGTCTGAAAAGACGTTAATTTTTGTTAATTTAGAAATTTTTTTTGGGTCTCCAGCTTGCAAACTATGATGATCATCATGAGAAATGGTTTGCCCTGAAAAACCTATGCCAACAATTCTACTTTCAGATATAGAGCTCTTATGAATTAAATTTTTTACTATTTCTACACTTTTATTAGTGATTTCGGAACTAATAAAAGGTATTTCAACAGAAGTCTTATAACTAGAATGAAAATTTAAAGTTTCTGTAGCTATTATTTCAAAATGATCTGTAAAATCGACTAAACATGCATCTAGGGAATCTCTGCTGGTCCCTGACATTATCCCTATGAAAAGGTTACTCATTATATGCTTGTTATATTAGCTATTATTTCTGTTCTTTCTTTAACTAACATATCAAATAATTTTCTATTGTATGCATTTATTGATTGCGCATTTGGCGGTTCAACTTTTACTGGATCTGTATGCTTGCCATTAATATGAAACTCATAATGCAAATGAGGGCCAGTTGCTAATCCGGTAGATCCAACATAACCAATAGTTTGTCCTTGAATTACTCGCGAGCCTTTTTTAATCCCTTTAGCAAAATCCTTTAAATGTGCATATCTGGTTAAATACTTGTTGTAATGCACTATGTCTATGTAATTTCCATATGAACGAGAAAATTTTGCCTCTTTAACTATTCCGTCTCCAGTGGCAACTACTTCAGTGCCTGATTTTGCAGCATAATCAGTACCTTTATGAGCTCTAATAGTATTTAGGACGGGGTGTTTTCGGTTCGGATTATAATGCGAGCTAATTCTAGCAAATTCAATTGGCGTTCTTAAGAAAGCTTTTCTAACATTAGTGCTGTCTGTCGTATAGTAATCTTTTCTTCCTCTTTGACTGAATCGAATGACAGCTATCTTCTCTCCTCTATTTACGAATTCTGCAGCTAATATGTCACCCGTGGCTATTAATTTTCCATTAGAATCAGAATAGATATCTTCATAGAGTATTCTGACCACATCTCCATTTCTTATGTCATAAGCGTAATCAATATCCCAACCAAAGATATAAATTAAATCACCGAGAATAGAATCAGGAACGCCAGATTTTTTTCCTGAAGCATATAAAGAGTCTGTTATAACAAATTCCCTATACTGTACTAGCTTTTCTAAGCTATCTCTTTTTCTAGAGAATTTATAATCCCCATCTTTTATTGTTAAAACATCAATAAAGTAGTCATCATCACTAAAACGTTTCATTTCAACTTCTGTGCCATCTGCCCTGATGTATATTCGATCATTAACTCTGAAACGTATAAATTCTCTAAGATCCTTATCTAAAGCCATTTTATTTATCAATATAGAACTAACCCCATAACTTATTAACGTCGAATAGAAGGTATCGCCAGATTTCACTACCATTTTAGTTTCTTCCGGTATGGAGAACTCATAATCTACTGATTCTAAGGAGATCTCTTCGATTGTAAGTTCTAATTCATTTTCAAAGTCTCTGGTCTCTGCATCCGTGGCAATAAGAAGAATAAAAATAGCAGGAACTATTAAGATAGCGAGAATTAATTTTAAATGCGAGCCTGTGTACATGTTCTGATATTATATTAAAAAGCTTATGAATGACTTTAAAAAACAATTAGAAATTATAAAACAAGGTATTGATGAAATCATCGGTGAAGATGATTTAATTGAAAAGCTTAAATCTGGTAAAACATTAACGATTAAAGTTGGTTTTGATCCAACAGCACCTGATTTACATGTTGG
>Ga0208261_1000330_pt1 | contig 19388 bp, 13 predicted proteins | sample Knorr_S7_td_DCM__FD_185595 | JGI IMG/M metagenome (GOLD analysis project Ga0208261, IMG submission 185595) | Marine microbial communities from Southern Atlantic Ocean transect - Knorr_S7_td_DCM_ad_131m_LV_B (SPAdes) (version 3) | ecosystem: Environmental > Aquatic > Marine > Oceanic | place...
GTGTTGACCCATGGTACAACTTCCGCTCATTGGACAGGTATAACCGTTGATGAAATGAAAGCGATTGCAGACAAAGGAGCGTTTGTCGAGCACTGCATACATGTAATGATGCCCACAACTTATAGACTAGACCCAAAAGAGTTAATTTCAGCGATGGATATAATCGGAATGGATCGTTCTATTATCAGCACCGATTTTGGTCAAAATTATCATCCAATGCCAGCGGAAGGTTTTAGAATGGGCATGGGTATGCTTAGAGAAAGCGGCATGACAGAGGATGACATATATAAAGTGGTTAACGCTAATCCGAGAGCTCTCTTGGGCATTTAGTAATTATTCTGAGAAGAATTGGATGAATTCTTTGATAATCTCATTTGGAAGTTCTTCAGGGATGAAATGGCCACAATTTAACGATTTCCCTGATACGTTGTTGGCGTAATTCCCCCATACTGAGATTACGTCGTTATTTCTTCCCATATGTCCCACACTACTCCATAGAACTCGTAATGGCATATCTAATTTATTATTGAAATCTTCTTCGTCATGTTCTAAGTCAATCGATGCACCTGCTCGGTAATCTTCACACCAAGCATGGATGGTTCCAGGATTGATACCACATCTTACATATTCTGATATGGAATCAGCGTTGAAACAGTCATCGTTTACGGATTTAAGTCGGGATTTTACGTAATACTCTGCTGAGCCTTGTATTAAGGTTTCAGGAAAGGGTTCTTCTTGGATTAAAAAGAACCAATGATAACTACTAGTGGCCATGGATTGGTTGACTTGTTTAAACATTTCTCTGGTGGGAATGATGTCTAGTAATAACATCTTTAATACTTTGTCTTGGTTGTCTTTTGCTAATCGATGGGAAACCCTTGCCCCTCTGTCATGACCTGCTACGTAGAACTTGGTATGACCTAGGTGTTCCATTACTTCCACTTGGTCTTGAGCCATTGTACGCTTGGAATAATTATTGTGCTTTGGATCACTAGAGATCTTTTCACTGTCCCCGTATCCTCGTAGATCTGGAATGACCAAAGTATAATATTTTGATAGTTCTGGAGCTACTTTATGCCACATTGTGTGAGTTTCTGGAAATCCATGTAGCATTAGTAAAGGGGGGCCTTCACCGCCGACTACAGCGTTAATTTTAGCTCCTGAGGTGCTAATAGTATGCCTTGTGAAGTTATCAAACATTTAATTCTCCTTTTTTAACAGTCGATTACCCAAATTTCTGTTTCACCCGGTATGGTCGTCGCGTTAATTATAAAATCGTTGGTTATATATTTTTTGGGTTCTGGTCTGGAATTCAGCCATTCATTAATTCCTAATAAAGAATTTTCCTTGTGTGAAATATTATCAATAAAATAATGCATTGGGATAACCACTTTGGGGCGAATGATTCTTATCAGTTCTTCGATTTCATCGAATGAAAGTAGGTGTCTAGTGTCATCAGAAGGTAGGAACAATATATCAGGTTCTTTGATGGATTCTTGGATAGAATCGGCAATATTGGGCCGATTATCTCCCCAATGCACGAAAGACATATTGGCTGCTTCAATTTTAAATATCGTATTCGGGAAATTTAGTTTTCCAGATCTGCCTGCATGTATGTCTTTAAATCCGTGTATTTCCACTGAATTGGTGATAAAAGTTCCTGGGACCCTAAGTATAGAAGAAGTTTCTTCCAGAATATGAATCTCGTCGTGGTCAAAATGAGCGTGTGTTATGAGGCATAAGTCACAATTGACCTCGGGCATTAATGTTTTGAACCATAATCTATCTTCTCGGTTTCGGTAAGGGTCAATCAGGATGCTGAAATTACTATCAAATGACAAAAGGAAGCAGCTGTGGCCATAATAATGAATCTGTACTTCTGTGGGTGTGTCCAAACTATGCCTCGTTATGTTATCGTGGTTTAGCCGTTACAGTAGGACGTATTGTAACCATGGATGATGCATTTGAATACACCTTATAAGTTTAGAATCTTAGTTTCGTGTTCAGCCACTGAATTCTCTAATGTGGCCACAGCTATGATTACATTGGCTGTATTTATTGATGCTATGACTCAGGATCTGAATTGGTCCAGAACAGTAATTTCTCTTCCTCCTACGATAGGTGCTATTTTAGGAGCATTATTAGCTCCTGTTTCTGGTCAGATAAATGATCGTATCGGATCTAAATATTTGATCATGATAACCACCGCAATTGTAGCTATGTGTTGCGTTGTGATGTCATTTGTGCAAATCGGCATCATGATCGCTGTTGCTTTAACTGTTATGAGGATGGTAGACCAGGGCGGAACTAAAGTTTTTACAGCGTCAACTGTCACTAAGACGTTTGTTGCTAATAAAGGGATGGCTGTATCAATCGTGTTCTTCGCGGGTTCTATTGGATGTATGCTACTTGTTCCAGTGATTTCATATGTGATTAATGAGTTTGGATGGAGACAGGCTTGGTTTGGTCTTGGGATATTAATGTTTTGTGGAGGGACCCTGGTTACGTTTGTGTGTGTTCCCTTTAGAAATCGACAAGAATCTTTTGAAACTGGGCAAGAAAATAGCTTGAAATTTGACCGTGATGACCTGAAAAAAGCTCGTAAGTCGTTGTCTTTCGTATTGGTATTTAGCTCTCTTTTCTTAACTGGTATAGCTACGGCAGGGACAATATTGCATGTGGTCTCATATTTAGGTGACAAAGGGTTTTCAAATAACGTTTCAGTGACTGCAATGAGTTTGGTAGCTTTTTCGAGTGCCGTTGGTTCGATTCTATGGGGTAGGCTGGGCGACAAATATAACACCAAATTGATCACGGTCATGACTTATTTGAGCTTAATTGTGGCGATATTATTTGTAATATTTCCTTTTAATAATTGGGTTGTCTATTGCATGGGATTGGCGTTTGGGCTAGCAGGAGTAGGTATAAATACCTTAAGCGCGATTTTATTAGCGGATTATTATGGCCGTAACATATTGGCTTCAATATATGGTTTGAGTAGGACAGCGCAGGTGCTTGGCTTCGCCATTGGAACTCAGTTTTCTGCTTTGGTGTATGACCTTACCGGGGCGTATGAGTTTGCTTTTATCACTTTCCTCATTATTTGCACGTTAGGTTTAGGACTTTTAGTGATTGCCAGAAAGCCAATTTAAGTTAACTTGAGAATGTAATTTTCTAGGTAATTGCTTATAATAGTCTCAAATATAGCAGAAGAAGACTAAGGAGTTGTTATGGCATTAGGACTACGAACTCATAGACCACTGATCCAGGCATCAAGCCACTTAATATCTGCAGGGCATAATTTGGCAGCAGTAGCGGGTTACGACATGTTGGAATCTGGAGGCAATGCGACTGATGCAGGTGTTGCTGCTGGGTTAGTTCTTAATGTTGTATTACCCCAATTTACTAATTTTGGTGGAGTTGCTCCTATATTGGTCTATGACAATAAAAGGAATGAAGCTAAGAGTATTACAGGATTAGGCAATTGGCCTCAAGCAGCTTCTATTGAATATTTCAATACTCATCATAATGGAACTTTACCTAAAGGTATCTTGCGTACAGTGATGCCATCAGCCGCAGACGCATGGTTAACGGCTTTAAGGATTTATGGCACGAAAAGTTTTGAGGAAGTATCTGCAGCTGCTATCAGGATAGCTAAATCGGGGTTTCCGATACATCATTCTTTGCATAATTTGTTTGTCAAATATGAAGATAAGAACTCTTTGGATTTTTCGATACGACAATGGGCGAGTACAGAGAAAATATTTTATAAAGACGGTAAGACGTTGGAAGCTGGTGATATTTTAGTGCAACCAGATTTAGCCAGAACATTCGAAAGACTTGTGGTAGCTGAACAATCCTGTAATGGTACACGAGAAGAGAAGATTTTAGCTGCTAGAGATCTTGTATACAAAGGTGACATAGCTAAGGAAATGGCACAATTCTCCTCCGACAACGGAGGATTATTAACATTCGAAGATTTGCAATCTTTTAGTGTTCAAGTAAAAGATCCTTTAAGTGTAGATTATAAAGGGACCAAAGTGCTTTCCTCTGATACTTGGACCCAAGGCCCAGTATTGCTTCAAGCATTGAATATAGTGTCTGGGTTGGATTTGAAAAAAATGGGACACAACACTGCTACGTACATTCATGCTGTGGTGGAGTCATTAAAGTTATGTTTCGCAGATCGACATCAATATTATGGAGATCCTGATTTTGTGGATGTCCCTATCAAAGGGTTGCTGGATTCTAGCTATGCTGATTTAAGACGCTCATTAATAGATTTTGACCGAGCTATACAACGAATGCCGGATCCTGGAAACCCTTATGACTTTATGAATTCTAATAGCGGTCCAAAACCTTTTTTGCATCCAGAACCGGTCTCTGGAATAGCGGAAACCGATACAAGTTATATATGTGTAATTGATAAATGGGGTAATGGTTTTTCAGCTACTCCTAGTGATGGAATTGAAGGTGCCCCAGTGGTTGAGGGACTAGGTTTTTCGATGTCAGCTAGGGGTTCTCAGGCTTGGTTAGACCCTGAACATCCTGCCGCTATAATGCCGGGCAAGCGTCCTAGGTTAACACCGACGCCAGGGATGGCATTCAGAGATGACAATCTTTGGATGACTTTTGGCACTCCTGGGGCAGATGTCCAATGTCAATCTATGTTGCAATTGCTAATGAACGTTATTGAGTTCGATATGGATGTGCAGGAGGCAGTGGAAGCTCCTAGATTTGCCACTTGGAGTTTTCCAGCTTCTCATGTTCCTCATCCATACGAGAAGAATGTTGTAACATTAGAAGGGAGAATAGAAGATAACTGCGCTGAGAATCTTGGAGCCCTAGGCCATGAAATCCAGGTTTTAAATGACTGGGTGCCCAGATTAGGATCATTGTCTGCGATTGAGATAGATAGATCTCGTAACACACTAAATGGTTCTTCTGATCTGAGACGTGAAAGTTATGCTATCGGTAGATAAACTAATTCTTATATATTGAGGTAAAAGTGCAAACAGATTTTTTAGATAATAATGTGTTAGATCAGGCAATATCAATTTCCGATGGGCTTGCTGAACGCGCATATGAGGCTGATCAGGTCAAAAAATTATCCCAAGAAACCGTTGATGACGTTATAAAAACAGGCATGTTGTCTATGTCTACCCCCAAAATATTTGGTGGTTCTGAGGCGAATTTACTGACACGGTATGAAGTATTCAAGCAGTTGGGATCTGCTTGCGCTGCTACCTCTTGGTGCATTGGTAACCACAACATGGCATGTGCTAGGCTTTATTCTCTTATGGGAGAAAAAGCTTCTCACTATCTGAAAGATGTCAGTAGTAATGGATCAGTAATATCTCAAGGAGTGGTGCCATCAGGGCAAGTGGTTAAATCTTCTTCAGGGTACACATTATCAGGACATTGGCAATTTCTAAGCTTTTCCTTATATGCTAAATGGATGTTGCTATGTACTAAATTACCTACAGAATCGGATACTCCCAAGATAGGATATGTGATAGTTCCGGCGGACTTGCCAGGATTAGAACTTCAAGATACATGGCATACAATGTCATTGAAGGCCAGTATGAGTAATGATTTGCTAGTACAAGATGTGCCTATAGATGAAAATTGGATTATGGAAAATAAACCTGCAATTTCAGGGGATGATGTTCCATTTGCATTGCGGAATCCTGCTGGTTTCAGCTTAGGGCCTGCGGCTACAGTATTGGGTGTGGCTGAGGCAGCTATTGAAGAGACAATTCAAGTTGCTAATTCGACAAATGTCTCTACTGGAGGACTATCAAACACAGTAGCTGCGGATCCCATTAAAAGGTCTGAAAAAATAGGCAATCAATTTGTGATGGCTGATTCGGTGATTGAATTGGAATCAGCAAAAGCTTTCTTAAATCAAGAGCTATATAATTACACCTTTGAGGTTTATAACGGATTACCACTTGCAGAAGATCGATTAATTAAATTACAAATGGCTGGTAACTTGGCTAGGGAGAATGCTCAGTCTGCTGTTGAAAGATTGTTTAAAATTAGAGGCGCGAATGGTTTATATGAAACTAAATCTTTCGAGCGTTACTATAGGGATGTCAGAATTGGGACACTACCTTCACCTTCAAACCCAGATATGATCAGGGAACGAATAGGCCGGTTTATGTTTGGGATTAAATAAATAGATTTTGGAGATTTCTTATGCCTTACGGAAATAATGATTGGCTAGCTTTAACAGATGAACCCGCCTTAGAACCCAAATTGCCAATTTGCGACCCGCATCATCATTTCTGGGATTATCGGATGGTACGAATGCCCTATCAGCGCTATTTACTACATGAACTTGTGTCTGATATTGACAGTGGTCATAACGTTACATCGACTGTGTTTATAGAGGCTGGAGCAATGTATAGAGCTGACGGCCCGGATGAAATGAAGCCGGTTGGTGAAGTTGAATTTGTGCAAGGCTTGTCTGCTGCCAGTGCTAGCGGTCTGTATGGAGAATCCAGAGCAGCGGCGTCGATTATTGGTCATGCAAATTTGTTGTTGGGAGACAAGGTAAAACCTGTATTAGAGGCGCTTTCTACAGCTAGTCCCAGTAGATTCAAAGGAATAAGACATTCTGTTACTTGGGATCCTCACCCAGAAATAGAAAATAAAGCTGCTAGAGGTAGAGCTAAACAGAATCAACTGAGCGATCCCGAATTTAGAAAGGGCGCCAAGGTACTTAGCGATATGGGGCTTTCTCTAGAAGCATGGCTTTTTTTCCCTCAATTGATAGAATTGGCGGATTTTGCAAAATCATTGCCTAATCTAAATATTATTCTAAATCATGTTGGTGGATTATTGAGGATTGGTCCTTACGCTGGCAGGGACGAAGAAGTTATTGGCCAATGGAAAGCAGGAATAGCAGCAGTAGCTGAATGCCCCAATGTATACATAAAACTGGGAGGATTAGGCATGCCTCAGACAGGGTTTGGATGGGACGCAAGAGAGACTCCTGTTGGGTCTGAGGAATTAGCTCGTGATATGTCACCGTTTTTGGACTATTGTATAGATCAATTTGGTCCAGGCCGCTCAATGTTTGAAAGTAATTTCCCGGTTGATAAAGTGTCGTTTTCCTATAATGTGTTATATAACGCCTTCAAAATTCTATCTAGAAAATATGATTCAAGAGAACGAGCACAGATGTTTAAAGATACAGCGTGTTCTGTTTATGGGATTAATTTTTAAGTGGTGGGCCGTGCGGGGCTCGAACCCACGACACCCTGATTAAAAGTCAGGTGCTCTACCAACTGAGCTAACGGCCCTGAATGATGCATCAAAGCATCGGGAAAACATTTTAGCACATACAGTTGTATTTAGGTAAGAAATTTGATGTTGCGTTATTTATAAAGATGTCGCATAATTGTTTTAGGTGATTCTAGCGAAGTGGTCCCACCCGTTCCCATCCCGAACACGGCAGTGAAACGCTTCAGCGCCGACGATACTGCTCGGGCAACTGGGTGGGAAAATAGGTCATCGCCCACTATATAAAAAGCAGGAACTAAACCTTCCTGCTTTTTATTTTTTATCGATACGTGAATGCCCAACTTACCTTTACACTTGATACGTCCTAAATTATAATTTAAACAATTTAAGTGAGCACTGAGTTCACCTACATTAAGTGATTAGAATAAATCCACTAAGGAGCCTGATATGGGTAGTAGATTTGAAAAGTTTTCCGAACGAGCTAGAAGAGTGCTGTCTCTGGCACAAGAAGAAGCTCAGAAATTCAACCATAATTATATTGGTACAGAACATGTATTATTAGGTTTGGTTAGAGAAACTGAGGGCGTTGCTGCTAGAGTTTTGTCTGGATTAGAACTAGAACTAGCTAAAGTACGATCTGCGGTGGAATTTATTATTGGAGAAGGCGAAAGCCCAGTAGAGGCTGAAATAGGATTAACTCCTCGTGCTAAGAAAGTTGTGGAATTGGCTGTTGATGAAGCCCGTAGAATGAATCATACATACATTGGTACTGAGCATCTGTTGATTGGATTGCTCAGAGAAGGGGAAGGAGTTGCGGCTGGAGTTTTAGAAAGTCTCAATGTCACTCTAGATAAAGTAAGAGCGCAGACTCAACAGATTTTGAGTAACACTAAACCTTCTAGCGGACAAAGCCAGAGGAGTGGTACGAAAACTCCAACTTTAGATCAGTTAGGAATCGATTTAACAGTGGCTGCTAGGTCAGGTAAATTAGATCCTGTAGTAGGAAGAGACTCAGAAATCGAACGAGTAGTGCAAATATTAAGTAGGCGTAGGAAAAATAACCCAGTGTTAGTAGGGGAACCAGGTGTAGGTAAAACTGCCATAGTAGAAGCTCTTGCTCAACGAATAGGCAGCGGAGACATTCCTGAAACGTTAACTGGAAAGAGATTAGTGACTTTAGACATGGGTTCACTAATCGCAGGCACAAAGTACAGAGGGGAATTTGAAGAACGGCTGAAGAAAGTGATTGAAGAAATCAAATCAGCGGGTAACTGTGTGCTGTTTATTGATGAAATTCATACAATAGTTGGAGCTGGAGCAGCCGAAGGTGCTGTAGATGCCTCTAATATTTTAAAACCTTCTTTAGCTAGAGGAGAGATACAGTGCATTGGAGCAACAACGTTGGACGATTATAGGAAATATGTCGAACGAGATCCCGCCTTAGAAAGAAGACTACAACCTGTAAGAGTAGAAGAACCAGAAGAAGAAAGTTCTGTGCAAATTCTTATGGGTATAAGAGAAGAATATGAAGAACATCACCAAGTTAACATAACTGATGAAGCAATTAAAGCTGCATGCTCTTTGGCAACGAGATACATTGCGGATAGGTACATGCCAGACAAAGCGATTGATGTGATTGATGAAGCGGCATCAAGAGTTAGGTTGAGGGGCAATGTGACTCCAGTAGGTATTAAAGAAGTTCTTGAAAAACTGGAAGATGTTAGAAGTCAAAAAGATGAAGCCATAGCATCTCAACAATATGAACATGCTGCTGAATTACGAGATAAAGAAGTGCAACTAAATGATGAATTGGAAACCATACGTAGAGAATGGGATGAAGATAAATCCAAGAATCGAGCCTCAGTTGTAGAGGAAGATATAGCTGAAGTAGTCAGTATGTGGACAGGAATCCCTGTTACAAGATTGGCTGATGAAGAAACCGCTAGGTTGATGAAAATGGAAGACGAGCTTCATAATAGGATCATAGGACAAGATGAGGCTATTGTCAGTATATCTAAGGCCGTCCGCCGTGCGAGAGCTGGATTGAAAGATCCCAGACATCCAATTGGTGCATTTATGTTTTTAGGGCCTACTGGAGTAGGGAAAACAGAATTGGTTAGAGCTCTTTCAGAGTTTATGTTTGGTAATGAAGATTCAATGATAAGACTGGATATGTCTGAATTCCAAGAAAGGCATACTGTCGCTCGACTTACTGGAGCCCCTCCCGGCTATGTTGGTTATGATGAAGGCGGGCAATTGACTGAGGCAGTTAGGAAAAAGAGTTATTGCTGCATCTTGCTTGATGAGATTGAGAAAGCCCATCCTGAGGTATTCAATATACTGTTGCAAATATTTGATGCAGGTCAATTGACTGATGCTCGAGGCCGCAAGGTGGATTTCAGGAATGCTATTATCGTCATGACTAGTAACTTGGGATCTGACTTAATCAAGAGGGACTCAGCATTAGGGTTTGAATTGAAATCAGACCAATCACAAGAAGATGAGAATCGACATCAAAGAATGAAAGATAAGGTAATGGAGGAAGTTAAAAGATTCTTCAGACCAGAATTCTTGAATAGAATCGACTCAACAGTTGTGTTCCATCAGCTAACAGAATCTGAAATAATTAAGATTGTCGATCTGATGATGGACATGGTGAGATCTGAATTAAAAGAAAAAAATATCAGTCTTAAAATAAGTGCTAAAGCAAAGAAGTACTTAGGAGAAAAAGGTTTTGATCCTGTTTTAGGTGCTAGGCCACTTAGAAGATTGATTCAAGACGAAATAGAAGACGCTCTATCTGAAGAGCTCCTTTCGGGCAAATTAAAAGAAGGGTATACCGCCAAGATAGATATAAAGAAAGATGGGCTTAAGATTACTTGTGAAGGCCCACAACCAGAAGTAGTGCCTACTGTTTAATCTTGACCAATAGGTCAACTAAAAGGTGAGTTTGAATGGCTTCATCAACGCATATCGTATGGATTTGTAATGATTGCGGTAATGAGGCGGATCGTTGGCAAGAGTACTGCCCATCTCCATGGTGTAGATCTCAGAATACTATGCAAGAAACTAAAGTTTCTGTTCCGGTTGCCAAAACAAGCATAATAAATTCTAAAAACTCTGAATTAATAGATTTGTCTTCTGTGAGTGAATCTGTAGGTAACAGAATTACTTTGGATAATACTGAGATTAACAGAGTTTTGGGTGGCGGGATTACCTCCGATTCGGTGATTCTGATTACTGGTGAGCCGGGTATTGGGAAATCTACGATGCTACTCCAAATCGCCAATGACTGCTCTAATTATGGATCTGTGCTATATCTTAGTGGAGAAGAATCCGACAGACAGATTAAATCTAGGGCTACTAGGTTGGGGATATCTGGCGATAACTTAATTTTATCTTCGAACACATATTTGGAAGAGTTTCTGAAAGATATCGAGAATTACACTCCTTCATTATTGGTCATAGATTCTATACAAACGTTAGAAAGTACTTCTAATAATTCTCCTCCTGGTAGCGTCTCACAGATTAGAGACTGTGGACTCATTCTTATGAATTGGGCTAAATCTGCGAATGTACCAGTGATAATTGCGGGCCACATTACAAAGGATGGCACGGTGGCAGGTCCCAGGCTTTTAGAACATATGGTGGATGTTGTTTTATACTTGGAAGGAGAAAATCTAAATGATTATAGGGTACTTAGAAGCACAAAGAATCGTTTTGGTTCTACTACGGAAATAGGTGTCCTGAGCATGGAAATTTCTGGTTTAAAACCCGTTGAGGATCCATCAAAGAATCTGATATCCAACCGACTTGAAAGTACTTCAGGTTCTTGTATAACACCTGTCATCGAAGGCAACAGAGCTTTGATGATGGAAGTGCAGGGTTTAACCTCCCCGACTTTTAGTACATCTGCTCCTAGACGTATAGCAAGCGGTATAGATTTTAATAGGCTATTGATGTTAACCACAGTATTGTCCAAGAAAACTAACATATCTATGCTAAGTCAAGATGTGATTGTGAACGTAGTAGGAGGATTCAGAATTAATGAACCTGCTGTTGATTGCGCTATATTATGTGCTTTAGCTTCTAGTTACCGTGATGTACCATTAGACCCTCATTTGGTGGTTTTTGGCGAGATTGGATTAACAGGCGAATTACGGCCTGTTTCTAACTTTGCTAGGAGGATTGAAGAGGCTAAAAGATTGGGTTTCAAGAAGTGTATAATCCCTAAATCAGACAAGACGCTACTGGATTCTTATGATGAAATGGACATAATATATGCTGGCGATATAAACGAAGTGTTGTTCAATATTTTGGGATAAATCTCACAAATTAGACAAACATCATCCAGTAAGTGTAGATGGGAGTCTAGACTTATAATATGATTAAAATCTCCCAAGAAAGATGGAAGAGGTAAAGGTTATGGTAAGAAAGAGTTTTAAAGAACTTGAAAGAGTTTACGGATTTGACGAAGTGGCAATTGTGCCTGGAGATGTAACGATTAATCCGGACATGACTTCCACTGCCTTGAATATAGGTTCCCTAACTTTTGATATCCCAATCATGGCTTCTGCTATGGATGGCGCTGTATCACCTGATTTTGCGGCGCTGATGGATTCCCACGGAGGTTTGGGCGTTCTGAATGGGGAAGGTATATACGGAAGATACGAAGACCCAGAAACGGTGTTAAATGAAATTATTGATATGCCTCAAGAAAAAGTGACTTCTTATCTGCAAGAAGTTTACTCAGCTCCTTTACAAGAAAAATTAGTGGCCGAATGTGTTGAAAGAATTAAATCAAAAGGATCCACGTGCGGTATATCATTTACCCCTCAGAATACTAAAACTATGGCCCCAATAGCGGTGGAGGCAGGAGCAGATTTGATATTTGTTCAGAGTACGGTAACTACGGCAAGACATGTTTCTAGAAGTTATAGAGGCCTCATTTTTGGGGAATTATTGGATAATCTCAATGTGCCTATAGTGGTGGGCAACTGCGTTTCATACAATGTAGCTTATGAATTGATGGAGACAGGAATAGACGCGGTTTTAGTAGGTGTTGGACCAGGTGCGGCCTGTACTACCAGAGAAGTGGTAGGAGTAGGAGTACCACAAGTGTCTGCTACTTTGGAATGTGCTGCTGCTAGGGAAGCCTTTTATAAAGATACTGGTAAATATGTATCGATTATTACTGATGGCGGGTTTAGAACAGGAGGAGATATCTGTAAAGCTTTAGCGAGTGGAGCTGATGGGGTTATGATAGGTACTCCTTTTGCACAATGCGAGGAGGCACCAGGTAAGGGATTCAACTGGGGAATGGCTAATCCTCATCCAGAATTGCCCAGAGGAACGAGAGTTTCTGTCGGTACAAAAGGGACACTAAAACAAGTTTTGTATGGGCCTACATCAATGACTAATGGTACACAAAATTTTGTAGGAGCATTACGAGTAGCGATGGGAATGTGTGGTTCATACACTATTAAAGATTTTCATTCCGTTGATATGGTGATAGCTCCAAGCATCAAAACTGAAGGTAAATTTTTCCAGATGACTAACTAGGAGGTGTTAAATGATTAAAGTTTTATTTCCAAAATCAGAAGAAAGTAATGCCCAAAATAAAACCACGGAACGCATCACTAGTATAGAGGACAAGGTAGTTGGATTACTTGAAAATAGAAAGCTACACGCAGATACATTTATGATGGAACTGGAGCAGGTTTTGGTCTCTGATTTTGGTGTCTCCGAAGTGATATATAAGAAAAAGAGAGCATACAGTGAAGCTTGTGATTCTCAGACACTTGAGTATTTGATAGAACATTGTGATGTCATAGTACATGCAATAGCTGATTGAGGCTCCTGTACTGCGTGGGGTCTTCACGATACAGTAATAACTGAAGAAGCAGGAATACCATCGGTATCGATAGTTAGCAGCACATTCACTACGGCTGCCCAAGCTCGAGCGGCAGCTTTAGGTATGCCAGATGTGAAATTAGTGATACTTCCTAGTCCTTTAACTCCTAAAAGTACAGAAGAAATCAAGCAATTAGCTCAGGTGCATGCTTCTGAAATTGCCAATGCATTAATAAAGTGAATTAAGTATATGCGGTTAACATCTAAACAAATAGAATTACAGGATTCCTTTTCTCAGATACAAGATTATTATGAAGCAGAGGGATGGTCAGATGGTTTACCAGTTGTTCCAGCTACCGAGGATTTGGTTTTAGAAATGATACAAGGTGCTGATCTACCTCCTGAATTCGAGTTAGGAGTGATTCAGCCAAGTAATAAAACCGTTACAGTAGAAAAAGTAGCAATAAATTCTGTAATGGCAGGCTGTAAACCTGAATATTTTCCTGTGGTCATTGCAGCGGTCAAGTGTGTTTTGAGGCCTGAATTTAATGTTGGAGGAGTTCAGGCAACTACTGGAGGTGCTGCGTGCACTGTGGTTGTTAATGGGCCAATTTGTAATGGAATAGGTATTCATTCTGATGCTGCATGTTTCGGCCCGGGGTTTCGAGCTAACGCAACCATAGGTCGTGCGGTAAGATTAGTTATTAGGAACCTAGGTGAACTCCTTCCAGGGATAATGGATAAAGCTACTTTATCTACTCCTGGTAGATTTAGTTTTTGTTTCGGGGAAAATGAGGCAAGGAGCCCATGGGAAAGTAGACAGGAAGAATTAGGTTATTCGAAAGAGACCAACATGGTAACTACTATTGGAATAAGAGGGGTCTACAATATTTTTGATTCTAGTTCTAGCGGTACATTAGCTCTAGATACGTTAGTGAAATCCGTGGTAACAGAAGGTTTTGCGAATTACTATCAGATAGGTTCGGGAGCTCAGATGACTTTAGTCCTTAGTCCTGAGCATGCTAATGAGATTGCTAATGAAGGATTTTCTAAAGCTGATATCAAGCAATTTATATTTAAAAATGCACGAATGCCCATTTCCAGATTAAAAGAGAAGGCTCACTGGAGTAACAGGGTGTGGCCTGAGAGTATTAATGTTGATAACGATAACACCTTAGTTCCCATCGTTACTTCTGCAGATGATATTGTGGTCTTGGTGGCAGGTGGAGATGGTAGGCATTCAGCCTGGTTAGCAGGATGGGGTGTAACACGAATTGTTTCAGAATTGATATAATTAATACATTGTTTACACAATGTCCTATTCGAAGTTTAAAAAGTGGTTAAAATATACCCTCTCTTGTATTGTAAATAATTAGATGAATGTCTAATCTTTAGGATATATAAAATCTTAATAAGAGTTACGATTGTTCGGGTTTGTTTAGATCTACGGAATGGGATAGCTGTACAGTGAGGAGAGATTAATGGCAAAGAAGTCAGATACTGAAAAATGTGTGCATCACTGGTCAATTCAAGCAGCTACAGGTCCACAGAGTAAAGGTGAATGTTTAAACTGTGGTGAGCAAAAGCAATTCCAGAATTATGTAGAAGCATCCACTTGGGGAGAATCCTCAGGAATTAGAGGAGCTAAGAAAGCCCCAGCTGAAGGGAAAAAAGACTAAGCGTTAATAGCGGGGCTGCCACTTGTTCTGTTGCAGAATACGTGGCTCCTGATCAATCAGAATAAGTTTTGGAATAATAATTGGAAAAGAAATTTACCCATCTACATATCCATTCAGAATATTCTATGCTGGATGGTATAAGCAAAATACCAGAAATGGTGGCCACGGCAAAAAATGCGGGAATGGACTCCTTAGCAATTACTGACCATGGATCAATGTACGGTGCCGTGGAGTTTTACTCAGAATGTAAGAGAGAGGGTATTAAACCCATTATTGGTTGTGAAGTATATATGGCCCATACCTCACGTTTTGAAAAAGGCCAATCAGAGCGTAGTCCATACCATTTGGTTCTGTTAGCTCAGAATCATGAGGGATATCAGAACCTAATGTATCTGGTTACGAAGTCTCATATAGAAGGATTTCATTACAGGCCTAGGATCGATAAAGAGTTGTTGAAAGAAAGAAGCGCTGGGCTTATTGCATTGTCTGGTTGTCCGTCTGCTGAGATACCAAGATATATATTAGATGGTAATTTAGATAAAGCAGAAGAGACTGCTCTATGGTTTAATGAGATTTTTGAAGGCAGGTATTTCTTTGAGATTCAGAGACACGCAGATGTCCCTGGGTTAGATGATATAAATTCAGCTTTAATCGAAATGTCCAGCAGATTGAATATTCCGTTGGTAGTGACCAATGATTCTCACTATGTTCATAAGCATGAACATCATCTTCAAGATCTCTATATAGCTATTCAAACGAATACAACAATTCATGATGAAAAACGTCTGCGTATGGAAGATGACTCTTATTACATAAAATCACCTGATGAAATGTGGGAATTATTTTCTGATGTTCCGGAAGCATTGGAGAACACTCAAAAAATAGCTGATATGTGCGACTTGGAATTAGGATTTGGGCAAACACATTTGCCTAGGTTCGATACTCCTGGCTATGACAATGCAGACGATTATTTGAGGCATTTATGTGAAGAAGGTCTAGAAAAGCGTTATTACGATATAACGGAAGATATACAAGCTAGACTCGATTATGAATTGGATGTTATAAAGCAAACCAATTTCGGTAAGTATTTCTTGGTAGTGTCAGACATCAGTCATTTTGTTAGACGAAATAATATTATGTTTGCTGTCAGAGGAAGTGCTGCTGCGAGCCTAGTGCTGTATTGCCTTGGAATTACCGATGTCGATCCGTTGAAATACAATCTGGTGTTTGAGAGATTTCTTAATTTAGAACGTAAAGAAATGCCTGATATTGATATGGATTTTCAGGATGACCGTAGAGACGAAGTACTTAATTATGTCACGGATAAATATGGTGAAGATAAAGTAGCTCAAATAATAACATTTGGACGTATGGCTGCTAAGGCTTCCTTAAGAGATGTAGGTCGTGGGTTAGGGATCCCCTACGGGGAAGTAGATCGTTTGGCTAAACTAGTACCGTTTAAAGCAAGAACGATACAAGAAGCACTAGATAGTAGCGATGAATTTAAACAAATGGCTGAATCTAACCCGAGCATGAAAGCTTTGGTGGAACAGGCCCAAGGTTTAGAAGGAACAGTTTCTCACGTAGGAACTCATGCAGCAGCAGTTCTAATTTCAGAGAGGCCTTTAACAGAAACGGTTCCGTTACAACGGCCGTCAAGGTCCTCGGATGATAATAAAGTATTAACTACGCAATACTCGATGGATCCAGTTGCTAAATTGGGCCTTCTTAAAATGGACTTTTTGGGATTAACAAATCTGACTATATTGGATAAATGTTTACAATCAATTGGGGAAACAATTGGTGAAGAAATAAAATTGGCAGATATACCCTTGGATGATGTCGCTACTTTTGAAACGCTTGGTACGGGTAAAACCACGGACATATTTCAGCTGGAAAGTGCTGGAATGCAGAAATATATAGAGAAATTGAAACCATCAAATTTAGGTGATATTGCTGCGATGATTGCTTTATATAGACCTGGTCCTATGGAGCATATTGATACATTTATTGATGCTAAACACGGTAAAACTCCGATTGTTTATCCAGATGAGAGTTTAAAAGAAATATTAGATGAAACTTATGGCATTATCGTTTATCAGGACCAAATTTTGAAAATCTTCCAACAATTTGCAGGCTACACCTTAGGTGAAGCAGATATTGTACGTAAGGCGATGGGTAAGAAGATTCAGAGCTTAATGGTTGAGGAAAAAGAAAAATTTGTAGCTGGTGCCATTGAAAAAGGATATACCCAGCAATTGGCAGAAGAAATATTTTTGTTGATAGAGCCATTTGCAGGGTATGCATTTAATAAAGCACATAGTGTAAGTTATGGATTGATATCTTATTGGACTGCGTATTTAAAAACCCATTTCAAAATGCAATATATGGCATCTGTGTTGAATGCTAAAAGCGATAATCCAGAAAAAATGCTTTCTTCTATTATGGAATGTAAGAATCTTGATATAAAAGTTGGACCGCCAAACATTAATGTTTGTGAAGCCGAATTTAGTATTAGTAAGACGACAGAGTCCCAAATTGATTTTGGATTGTCAGCAGTGAAAAATGTTGGCTATGCTTCAGTAAAACAAGTAGCTTTAGAGCGTTCAAATAATGGTGAATTCAAGTCCGTAGATGATTTCTGTAACAGAGTGGACTCAAAGTATGTTAATCGCCGAGTTCTAGAGAGCTTAATAAAAGTTGGGGCGTTTGATGAATTCGGTGAAAGAGGGGCATTATACGATGCTCTGGAATCTATGCTGGCTACTATTCAGTTGGAATCAAGGATTCGCGACTCAGGACAAACTAGAATGTTTGAATTAGATTCAGGTCCTAATGAAAATGCGTCAGCAGCTGGGATTGTGTTATCGGATTCGCAAACCCCGTTTTCTGAAATTATTGAATGGGAAGAGGAATTGTTGGGATTAAAATTATCCGCGATGACTCAAACCGCGGCACCGGTGATTAATGGTATTTCATTAGATTCGTTAGATACTATGACAATAGGTTCAGATGTGTCAGTGATTGGGATCATACAAAGTAAATTTAAAGGCGTTACAAAAAGTAAAAATGAAGAATATTTAAGACTTGATATTAAATTTGCAGATGGAAACATGACTGGTTGGGTTTGGCCACAAAATTTGAAACAGACGGAAATTCAATGGGTAGAAGGAATTCCTCTGAGGATCTCAGGGAAAATAAGGCAGAGGGGAGATGAACCCAACTTCCAATGTGAAAGAGCAGACAATCCTGTAACTACCCCAGAAGAAGTTGATAGACATATTGTTCCTATTGCAGAGCAACCCGAAATTAATACAGGAGAACCAAGCTTGGAAACTATAACGGACGCACCTATTCAGAATGAAACAATAAGAACTGAAATTATGATGATCAAATTAGAAGAGACCGAGGATAGTATTGAAGATGCCCATAAATTGAGGGAGTCAGTCAAAATCATGCTTGAGTACCCTGGGCAATGCAAGGTGAATTTCAAAATTAAGACTGTCGGAAAAGTAGTAATTATGGATTTGCCCGTGGTTACTGTAAGTTTAGATAAAGGGTTAATCGCTAGGTTAAATGATTTGCTAGGAGAAAACTCTGTTGAAAGTATTGTGGATGGTAAATTGCTTCAAGAAGTGGGTTAAATTAATCGTCTAATTTATGCAAAAACACCCTGGAAATTTCCAGGGTGTTTTTGCATGTGCCTTATTTGAAGTGTGTGGTGTTGATCAAAATTCTTCGTCCACCAGGCATATTGGTGAAGTCCAAATTCTTGTTAACTCCCCATACTGCTACGATTTCCATGATCGGTATTTGGTACAACCGGTCAGAGAAGACATCGTAAACTTCTTCCATAAGTTGCCTACGCTCATCTCCTGCAGCAGCGATAGCTTTCTGTCCAAGAGTGTGAGTGTCAGCATCACAGTTAGAAGATCTAACAGATGCACAGTTCATATAGAACTTGATTTGTCTACCGAAGTCAAAGTATTCTCCGCCAGGAGCGAAGTACACTAGTCCAGGTGATACACCAGGATCTGCTGGTGGCTCCCCTGCATGTACATCGGCAACAGCTTCTTCATGGGATTTACCAGCATCGATTGAAGCGCTGTATATATGAGCAGGTCCTGCTTTGTGGTATTTGTTCCAAATTGTTGACTCAACAACATTTACCTTGATGTTTAATCCGACCTGATCGAAGTAAATCGCAAGGGATTCTGCTAATTCAACGTCTTTAGCCCAACGTCCAGAACGAGTCCAGTAACTGATCTCGTTTGCAGGATCATAACCAGCTTCAGCTAATAATTCTTTAGCTTTCACTGGATCGTAGGTATATTTTGGCTTCCAGTTAGTATCATTAACTCCGAGTGTGCCAGGGATACCGTTAGGTCCACTGGAACATCTGCTTTGCTCGCCAAAGAGAGCTAGAGCAATCTCTTCGCAGTCAATTGAATGAGCTATAGCTTGTCTAACCTTAAGCTTTTTAAGTTCTGGATGCCAGATAGTATCAACGTCTAAGGTGTTTACCTCACCGGATACGATTTTGACCCAAGCACCGTGATCACTATTGTCTAGATCTGCAGCCATGTCACCAGCCATGCCCCAGGC
>Ga0208261_1000332_pt1 | contig 19359 bp, 3 predicted proteins | sample Knorr_S7_td_DCM__FD_185595 | JGI IMG/M metagenome (GOLD analysis project Ga0208261, IMG submission 185595) | Marine microbial communities from Southern Atlantic Ocean transect - Knorr_S7_td_DCM_ad_131m_LV_B (SPAdes) (version 3) | ecosystem: Environmental > Aquatic > Marine > Oceanic | place...
CCAAGAGTTAGTTTAAAAAATGTTCAAATAAATGCAGACAATGATAATGCTTCATTTGATGCTACTATTACATATAGTATTATAGGTGCAGATGTTGCACCACAGCAACTACAATTCGCCTTACAATCAACTCGATAAGATGCCGTTAGTTAATTTTTCTAACCTCGATTTTGATGAGGTTAAGACATCACTTAAAGATTACCTTAGGTCAAACTCCGATTTTACGGACTATGACTTTGAAGGATCTAATTTATCATCCATTTTAGACGTATTAGCATACAATACCTACATTACTTCATACAATGCCAACATGGTAACCAATGAAGTATTCATTGATAGTGCTACTTTAAGGGAAAATGTAGTTGCATTAGCAAGAAATATAGGTTATAACCCAAGATCTAGAAAAGCATCTACTGCAACTATCAGTTTTTTCGTTGATTTGACGGGTGTTACCCCTGCTCCTGCAACTTTAACCTTAAATAAAGGTCCAGTAGCATCAACCGCAGGTCAAACAGGAACAAATTCTTATGTTTTTTGCATCTTAGAGGACATTACAGTACCTGTTACCACTGATTCTGATGGAAATGCGACTGCTTTCTTCAATAATATTAAAATTTCCGAAGGAACTCTGATAACAAACGCATTTACTTTTACGTCAATCAACCCAAATCAGAAATTTATACTTCAAAATACAGGAATTGATACATCTTTAATGACTATAACTGTAAAAGGCAACTCATTTGCTACTACAGGGACAAAATATAGTGCTCAAGACAGTCTTTTTGATATTACATCAGGATCTACAGTGTATTTTCTTCAAGAAGTAGAAGATGAAAGGTATGAACTTTTCTTTGGAGATGATATTTTTGGTAAAAAGTTAGAAGAAGGCAATTATATTACTGCAGAATACATTGTATGTGATGGTGAAGGGGCAAATGGTATTAATAACTTTACTTTTGCAGGAAGATTATCATATATTAGAAATTCTCAGTCTTATTCTGTGACAACAGGTGTTTCTTTATTAACCACAGACCTTAAATCCTCAGGTGGAGAGACTATTGAGACTGTAGAGTCAATTAAAAAGTTTGCACCCCGCATTTATGCCTCTCAAAATAGAGCCGTTAGTGCTAGTGACTATGAAACTTTAATTCCAAGTAAAATATATCCCGAAACTGACTCTATTTCTGTTTTTGGAGGAGAAGAAATGATTCCTCCTCAATACGGCAAGGTCTTTATTAGTATAAAACCACGAACAGGAGACTTTTTACCAAATTTAATTAAAGAAAATATAAAAACTAAACTTAAAAAGTATGCAGTTGCAGGGATTGTCCCAGAAATCCTTGATTTAAAGTATCTTTATATTGAAGTTGACTCAAAAATTTACTATAACACCAATTTAGCACCCTCTGGTGAGTATGTTTCTACTTTAGTCCAAGAAAATGTCGAATCTTATGCAGAATCTACTGAATTAAATAGATATGGTGCAAGATTTAAGTATAGTAAATTCTTAAAAGTGATTGATGAGAGCAATGCTGCCATTACATCCAATATCACAACTCTACAGATGAGAAGAGATATGAGAGCAGTATTAAATAGTTTTGCAGAGTACCAAATTGGGTTTGGGAATGAATTTTATATTAAAAGCATGAGTGGATATAATATTAAATCTACTTCATTCCGTATAAGTGGTATTGCTCAAGATATTTACTTATCCGATGTTCCAAATTCTAATAGATTAACAGGATCAATCTTTTTCTTTACCCTTCCTTCTCCTAATTCTACCTCTCCAACTATTATAAGGAGAAATGTGGGTACTATTGATTATAAGAACGGTGTTATTACCTTAAATCCTGTTAATATACTTTCTGGTAAATTAAAAGATGGACAAACTATTATTGAATTGTCTGCATGTCCTAAATCCAATGATGTGGTTGGATTACAGGATCTTTATTTGCAACTAGATACTAGTAATAGTAATTTTGAAATGATTGTTGACGACATTGCTTCAGGAATGGATCCCGCAGCATCAAATTATACCGTAACATCCAGCTATCACAACGGGAACTTAGTAAGATAATAAAATGCCACAATCTAGAGTTAAGTTTAGCAACATTGTACAAAATCAACTTCCTGATTATGTTCAGGATGAATTTCCTTTAGTTGCAGAATTCTTAAAGAGTTATTATCAAGGTCAAGAGTATCAAAGTGGTCCTCTAGATTTAATTCAGAATATTGATGAATATATTAAAGTTAGTAAATTAACTAATCTTACTAAGTCTGTAATATTAGACACTGAATTAAATTATAGTGATGATGAAATTGCTATTGATCTAGTTAAATCACCTCAAGGAACAAGAGGATTTCCTGAAACTTATGGTTTATTAAAAATTGATGATGAAATTATTACATATACTGAAAAAACGGATACAAAGTTTACTGGATGTGTAAGAGGTTTTAGTGGAGTTACATCTTATGATAAAAAGGGAACCACAGATGAGTTAGTTTTTGAAACCACGGATATTGAGACTCATGAATCTGGATCTACAATTACTAATTTAAGTGATTTATTCCTTGAGCAATTTTTAACAAAAGTAAAACGTCAATTTACTCCTGGATTAGATACTAGAGATCTTCATAGTGATTTAGATCAAAATATTTTTATTAAACAATCAAAAGATTTCTATTTAACTAAGGGTAGTGATAGATCATTTGAAATATTATTTAAAGCTTTATACAATGAAGATGTAAGGATAGTTAGACCTAGAGACTTCCTTTTCACGCCTTCTAACGCCCATTGGAGGGTCACTGAAGACCTAGTAGTAGAGGCTATTAGTGGAGATCCAAATCACCTTGCTAATTCTACTTTATTCCAACAACCTTATGGCGAAAATATTAATAAAGCATATGCACCCATAACAGATGTTAAACCTATAGATGTTGGATATGGGCAGACCTATTATAGACTTAGTATTGACGCAGGTTATAATAGAGATATTAGAGTTGCTGGTGCAATTTACGGAGATTTTAATGTACAACCAACAACTAGAGTAATTGGTGCAGTATCAGCAGGATCTACGGTACTTAATGTAGATTCTACCGTAGGATTTGCTGCAACAGGAGGAGATTTATATATTCCTTATTCTGATGGAACTACAGGAGTGGTTTCTTATACTTCTAAGTCATCAACACAGTTTTTTGGGGTAGGTGTAGCAGATGCTGGAGTAGATTTAGATATTTCTGATGCAACTACTATTGGAATTAATACTTTTGCATATGGTCAATCAAATATAGATGAAAATGAAACTGTAACTGTCAGAATTAACTCCGTATTAAATAAATTTAATTATTCTGATGATACTCATTACTATTCTTCAGGGGATACTGTTAAATTAAAAACTTTAGGTATTTCTGATAATGAATTTAAGGCAAAAAATTGGTTTTATAATATTTCTCCAACTTATAAAGTTAAAAGTATCGAATTGATCGATTCTTCGGATAATACTTATAAATTTAATTTATTTGTAGATCATTGTTTTAGGTTTGGTGATAATGGTGTTATAATAGATGATACTGATGTTGAGAAAGTAACAAGTATTGTCAATATAGATTCTAGTAAGTCCATAGTTGTAAGAGGTCAAGGAAGTTTAAATTCCGCAAAGACATTTACAATTAAACGTTCATTATTAATTGCAGATTCTAATAGTTTCCCCGAAAGTTCCATTTATAATACCAATGTTCAAAATGTTTATAAGAAAGAAGATACTCTTTTAGTTGCTTCTCCTTCATTACCCACATATAATGGTCAACCCATTAATGTTTTCGGTCAAACTGTTAAATTTACAGGTACTTTCCAAGGAAGTGAATTTAATATAAAACCAGTAGGTGATCATGGTTTCTACACTGGAGATGAAGTATATTATATTCCTGAAAAAGTTAATTATGAGTATTTTGATTCTTTAGGAAATAAAAAAACAGGTGTAAAAGTAAATTCTTCTTTATTTGCAGGTGATATTGGTTATATTATTACTGGAGAGGCAAATGGCGAAGATGTTGAAGATAGAATACCTCCAAACGAAGGATTATTCTTCATTTATAGAATTGATGAAAATAATGTAAAAATATCAAAAAGTAGAGTCGATCTTTTTAATGAAACTTTTGTTTCTATTGATAATTCTATTTCTGTAACCAATTGCAAGTTTATACCAAATGATTTTAAGTATAAAACATTAGAATCTCAACAAATTTTAAGAGAAGTTGCTCCTCCTGTAAATGACGGAAATGTAAGATCTACAGAACCAGGATTTACTGGAATTTTGATAAATGGAGTTCAAATCTGTAACTATAAGTCGAGAGATTTTGTACATTATGGAAAAATTGAAAAAATCGATATAAATGCTCCTGGTGATGATTATGATATTATTAATCCACCACTTTTAAATATTAGTGATAGTATTGGAACGGGTGCGACTGGATGTGTTGCAGTTTCTGGTAATCTTAAGGAAATTAGACTTTTAGATTCTGGATTTGATTATAAAAATATTCCCACTATAACAATTGAAGGTGGAAATGGATTAGGAGCAGAAGCTTCTGCAAATATGAAGGATGTGGTTTATTCTGTTTCCTTTAATTCTCAATCTGATGTTGGTTTAGGTACTACTGCATATAATTCTTATGAAATTGGATTTGGAACATATCATAAATTTAATAATTTTGAAGAAGTTGTATATAAGAATGATGGTCAGAAAAATGTTGGAGGATTAAGCACAGATTCTACATATTTTGTTTCTAACGTAGGATTAACAAGTGCTAAACTTTTCCCTACTCAAAAAGACGCTCTTTCAGGTATTAACACTGTCGAATTTACCTCATTCGGTATAGGAAAGCAATTTATTAATCCTGTTAAGAAAAAAACAGTTGTAGATAGTATTACTGTTACTTCTACAGGATCTGGATATGAAAATAAGAAGAGAACTGCTTTAAGTTCAGGAATAAGCACTGCTTCTAATGAAATTAGTATTATAGGTCATGATTATAAATCTGGCGAAATAGTTAATTACGTAGAATTTTCAGATACAGTTATTGGTGGACTTTCTACAGATACACAATATTATATCACTTCAGTAGATAATAATAATTTTAAATTATCCCAAGTTGGAGTTGGAGTTACCACTAAATCTTTCTACTATGATAATAAACAGTATATTGATTTTACAACAGCAGGGGTAGGAACTCACACCTTTAATTATCCTTCAATTTCTGTAAAAGTAGTAGGAGAAGTTGGAATAGCATCTACAGGGACTGAAACTTTTGGATGTAAGGTTCAACCAATATTCCGAGGAGAAATAACTTCTATACATCTTATAGACCAAGGTGTGGGATATGGATCTTCTGAAATTATTAATTTTAATAGACAACCACAAGTTACTTTAGTATCAGGAAAAGAAGCTCAATTACAACCAGTTGTAGTTAATGGATCTATTACTGAAGTTGTGGTAATGAGTAAAGGGCAGAAATATAATGCTGCACCTACTTTAACTTTATTGGGTGATGGTATAGGTGCTGTAATAACTCCAGTTTTTGAGAATAATGAACTTACTGATGTAAAGGTTATTCATGGGGGAAATGGATATGATCAAGCATCTACTTCTATTAGTATTGATTTTCCTGGATCTGGAGTTGATATAAAACCCATTCTTCAGAGTTGGAGAGTTAATTTATTTGAGAGAAATTTTGATAATGTTACAGGAGATGATGGATATATTGCTCATGAATTTAATCCAGGATATGGTCTTCAATATTCTCATCTATATGCACCTAGAGTGTTGAGGGAATCTGTATTTGCAAATAATCAAGAAGGACAACCTTTATATGGAGATAAAGATTTAAAACAACTTAATGGATTAGAAGTTGCATCTGATCAACACTCTCCTATTATTGGATGGGCATATGACGGTAATCCAATTTATGGTCCTTATGGATATGTGAAAAGATCTGGTGGAATAGTGACTCAAATGAAGTCTGGTTATTCTATAGATTTACAATCACAAAGACCTCCTGTTGGAAATTTTCCTGAAGGATTTTTTGTAGAAGATTTTTCTTATAAGAAAGTAAGTGATGAAACTATTCTTGATGAAAATAACGGAAGATTCTGTGTTACTCCTGAATATCCCAATGGGACTTATGCATATTTTACTTCAATTGATTCAGGTGCTACCGAAAGTTCTGGTCCTTTTGACAGATATAAAAAACCAGTATTCCCATATCTAATCGGTGAAAATTATAGATCAATTCCTAATGACTTTAACTTTAAAAATTTATCAAATCAAACTAGTATAGATTTACAGAAATCTGGATGGAAAAGAAATACTGCTTCTTACAATTTAATTGAAGGAAAAACACAATATGATTATGTGTATATTCCTGATGATTTATCTCAAACCATTGATATTAAGTCAGTAAGTCCAGGTTCAGTTGAAAAAATTGGAATTGAAACGGGAGGAATTTTATATAATGTTGGAGACAGTGTTAATTTTGATAATGATGATACTTCAGGAAGAGGTTTGGTTGCAAAAGTTTCTGTTATTGAAGGAAAAGCAGTTGATACTATAAGTGTTGCTACAAGTTCTATTAGTGGTGTTGAAGTTTATCCTGGCGAGAAGAGTGGGACTTATCTTTTTGTTTCTGACAATCCTCATAATTATAAGAATTTAGATGGTATTGTTGTATCTGGATTATCAACTACTTCATCTAACATTGAAGGATTCTATAATGTTGGAGTAAGAAGTGATCGTTTTGTAGTAACTGGTGTTGGAACTACCTCTTCTGGAATAGGAACAGATGGAGTAACAGGATTAGTTACTTATGTTAGTGTTAATGGAAACCTAACTTACCCTTCTATCTCTCCTAATGATATTTTAGGAATTGGTACAGAAAAGGTAAAGGTTTTAAATGTAGATAAAGAACGTTCTAGAATTAGAATATTAAGAACAGCAAGTGGAACAGTTTCTGCTGCTCATACAGTTAGTTCATTCTTCTTCCAAAATCAACGTAGATTAACTGTTGATGCAGGATTTAAGACAACCTATTCATCTAATAGGAATAGACAAATTTACTTTAATCCCACTGAAACAGTTGGATTAGGTACAACTGCTGGTGTTGGTATTGGAACTACTTTATCCTTCTCAAATCCAGGTGCTGGAATTAGCGAAATCTTTATACAAACAAAAGCACTTTATATTCCAGGACATGATTTAAATACTGGTGACAAATTAACATACTCTCCTAATACTGGATCTGGTATTGTAGTTCTAGAGGAAGGTGCTTCTTATCCTAGTGGGATAACAACATTAGCAGATGGAGATACATTATATGCTGCTAGAATAGATGACAATCTAATTGGGTTATCCACTGTTAGAGTTGGTTTAGGTACAACAGGTAATTTTGTTGGAATAGCAAGCACTCATCAAAGTTCTAGTACTTTATTCTTTGCAGGTAATCCTGTAGGAACAGGAATTGGTACTGGAGTCTACCATAGTTTTAAAACAAATTATGAACCCATTACAGCAGAACTTACTCGTAATTTAATAACAGTATCTGCTGCAAGTTCTCATGGATTAACTAATAATGATGAAGTAACTGTTGATGTAAATCCTGGTATTTCTACCACCTTTACAGTCAAATATAATGACTATAATAGAAGGTTTATTTTAACTCCAAAGTCATTTACTGCTGCTGGAGTTAATACCACCACAGATACCTTCACATTGACTGACCACGGGTTTGTAAGTGGTCAAAAGATAATTTATACATCTGATAGTCCTATAGAAGGTTTGGTGGATGATGGTTTGTATTATATTGTAAGACTTGATGATAATAAATTTAAGTTATCAGATAGTTACTACAATTCTACTTTATCTAAACCAATTATTGTTGGTATAACTAGCACATCTGCAGGTGTAATTAATCCTGTCAATCCACCATTAGATGTATATAAAGATTCTACGGTTTCGTTTGATCTTTCCGATTCTTCGTTATCATATACAGTTCAAGGTACTCAATATTCTGCTTTTGAGTTAAATTTTTATACTGATGGTAATTTTACAAATGTTTGGGATAATGATCCAGAATCTACAGGATTTAATGTTACTAGAACAGGTAATGTAGGAATAACTGCTGATGCAAAAGTTACTTTAGAAGTAACTAAAAATATTCCAGAAATTTTATATTATCGTCTTGATCCTATTTACGAAGCAAATCTTCCAGTAGTTAAAAAAGAAATCATTGTAGATAAAGAAGTTATTTCTAATAATGAGGTTATATCTAAAGTTTCTCTTTATAATGGAAACCAAAAGATCACTACTGCCTCTACAACAGCATTTACTTATACAATTGCAGTAACTCCAGAGCAAGTATCTTATGCAGGTACTATAACCGATGTAGAATATACTACTACTTCAACAAGTGCTTATGGAACTATAAAGGACATTGAAGTAAAGAATGGTGGTACAAATTATTATTCTTTACCTGGCATAACAACTATTACTTCTGCGGTAGGTAGTGGAGCTGTTATTGAACCAATAAGCACTTCTATAGGTAAAATAAAAACTACAAAAATTGAAGACATTGGATATACTTTCCCATCCGATTCTACACTAGAACCAAGTGCATTATTACCTCAAATTATTGATATCGTATCTCTTGCTTCTTTTGACTTTATTGGAATAACATCAGGTGGTCGTGGATATGGAGTTGCACCAAAACTTGTTATTCGTGATGGAAGAACTAAGAAAATTATTACTGATGCAGATCTCAAATATTCTTTAGGTGATACAAATGTAACTATACTTAAAAATCCTACTGGAATGAGTAGGTCTTATAATCCAACATTAATTCCTTATCAGAATAGTAATGGTGTTGGAATTAGCACTGTTGGATTTAACACAATTACCAAAGATGCCTTTGTTAAATTATCAGTAGGATTTAGTACTGCAGATATGTTCCCATTTGTAGTGGGTGATACGGTAATGATTGAGAATGTGAGTATTGGTGTTGGATCTACAGGTAAAGGATATAATTCTGCTGATCATGATTATAAGTTATTCACTGTAAATGCAGTTGATGCTAATATTGGTGGAATTGGTGCAACTATTAGTTATAGCATGTCTGCAGAGTATCCTGATGATGGTACATTCCCAGGAACTTTTGATGCTAATAATTCAGCAGGAAGAATTATTCCTGAAAAATATTTCCCACAATTTGATATACAATTAGGAACTAATGATTATCTAGAAGGAGAAACTGTAACATCTGGATCTGCTTCTGGTACTGTAGAGTCTTGGAATTCTGAAATTGGAATATTAAAAGTTTCTTCCAATAAAGATTTCGCCGTTAATGATATTATTAAAGGAGAAACATCTACAACTCAAGGAATAGCATCATCCATAAGATCTTTTGAGTCTAACTTAGATTTGGAATCAACTTCTAGAGTAGATAATGGATGGCAAACTGATTCTGGTGTTCTTAATTATAATATGCAAAGATTGCAAGATAGTTTATATTATCAAAACTTCTCTTATGCAATAAGATCTAGAGTTGAAGAAGAGAAGTGGGATAATGCAGTAAGTACTTTAAATCATACCTTAGGATTTAAAAAATTCTCTGATTATCAATTAGAATCAAATTTAACTAATCCTAGAGAGTTAAGAGTTGGTGTAAGCACCGAACTTACTTCTATTGACATAGTTACAGATATTATTGGAGTTGGTGATTTGAATTGTGTATATGATTTTGATTTAGTAACAGAAAACTCCCGTGATATTGGTTCTACTTTCTTCTCTGATGAAATAATATTCTCTAGTAGAATATTGATGGATTATCAAGAATCAGTTGGTAACCGTGTTCTTTCTATTGATGATATGAGTGGATCATTCAATAGTAATCCAAGAGCAACCAAGTATAGTGTCGCTAATACATTTAAGTTAGATGATGTAAGAGCACAAAAGTATATTACTTATGTTGTAGACAAGAGATATACTCAACAAAGACAGTTGATGCTGGTTACTCTTCTTCATGATGGAACATTTGGTTATATGAATCAATATGGAAGAGTTGAGAGTGTTTATGATCAAGGTTCATTTGATTTCCAAATTGCAGGATCAGAAGGTAAATTATTATTCTATCCTACAAAATCTGCTGTAAATGATTATGATATTACTGCTTTAGCATTTAATTTAAATGATAATTATTTGGGAATTGGAAGTACTGCTTTAGGTGGTATTGCTGATATTAATACATCAAGTGTAAAGGTTCCATCAGGAACTCAGACAACAGTTGTAGGAATTGCAAGCACATATCGTTCTGTTAAAGTTCTTGTCGAAATTAGTCCTGATATCGCTGCTGATGAAGGATTTAATAGTACTGAATGGGAGTTTACCGAACTCAACGTAATTCATGATGGATCAACTGTTGATCTATTGGAGTATGGTGAATTAACTACAACTCAAGGAGGATATTCGGATCCAGGATTTGGAACTTTCTATCCTTATCTTTCAGGAAAAGATTTAAAGGTTGACTTTATTCCTAATGCAGGAATAGGTACGACTTGTGTAGTTAATACTATTCAGGTTGCTATTAGTAGTGAGTCCTCTTCTGGCATTGCTACTGTTGATATGAATCATGCTCAGATAGTAGCAAAGACAAAGAGTATTGCTGCTTCAGGAACTCCTATTGCAGTCCCAGTTGCGGAATATTCAAATGATTATGATGCAGCATATTTCACAGCTCAAGTATCTGATACAACTAATAACTTCTATCAGATGTCTGAAATTATAATTGTTGATAATTATATTGAAGATCCTTCTGAATCTGTCACAACCTATGATACACAATATGGAACTGTTGTTGTTAATAATGCTTCTGAATTAGGAATATTTACTAGTGGAGTTAGCGGTCTTGGAACGGTTTCTTTATACTTCCAACCTAATGCAAATATTGACGTAGAAGTTAAAACCGTTATGAATGCATTAAAGAATGTTGTTGCTAATAAAGATGAAATTAACTTTACTAATGCTACAATTACTAGTGGTCTTGAAGAGTACTTTGGTACTGAAAGAGATATTAAGAGAGCATTTAACTTAACTCATGATAATAAGAATATTTTTGAAAGATATTTCTTAGCAAATGATGCCAGCATTGTTAGTGTTGCTAATGACACTATTACTATTCCAGATCACTTCTTTGTTACTGGAGAGGAGGTTACATATAGACATGTTGGATCTGCAGCTTCTGGTATTGGAATAGCAGCTACAGATGGATTTGCTGGTGTTGGAGAAACTACATTCCTTCCAGAGACGCTTTATATTGTCAAGGTTAATGCTGATACCCTTAAGATAGCAGAGACCGCACAGAAGGCGTTAAAGGTCGTTCCTGAGACTGTAGATATTACTAGTGTAGGTATTGGAACTTCTCACCTATTCATTGCTAAAAATCAAAATGCAAAGGCACTCATAGCTCTTGATAATATTATACAATCTCCTGTTGTATCTACGGCAGTAACCACTACTCTTTCTAACAATGCTTTTGCTGTAGATAATATTATAGAATTTAGTGGAATTACTTCATTCTTTGGTGCTGATTTAATTAAAGTTTCATCAGGAAGCACTTCTGAAATAATGAAGATTGAAGGAGTTGGTATTGGTAGCACTAACTTTATAAGAGTACGTAGAGAATGGTTGGGAAGCACTTTATCTGGGTTTGCTACAGGTTCTTTGGTGACTAAGATTTTTGGTAATTATAATATTGTTAATAACGTATTAACTTTTGCTGAAGCACCTTATGGTAATGTTCCTTTAAGTAGCACAACTAATCCACCTGATTCTAGGGATTGGGTTGGAATAGCAACTGGTTCTCATTTCCAAGGAAGAACATTTATGCGTTCTGGAGAGACTGATTCTTCAAATGAAGCATATACAGAGAATTATGTATTTGACAGTATTTCATCTAAGTTTAATGGAATAGACAATACTTTTGCATTAGAATCGGATGGTGCAGCAGTCACAGGAATTCAAACTGATACTGTAATTCTGGTTAATGATATATTCCAAGGAAACGGAAGTACTTATGATTATACAATCTCACAAGTAGGTTCTGGTTCCTCCATTGTCTTTACAGGAACTGCTACTTCCATTAGTTCCGATCCAAATGGTTCTAATCTTCCTCTCGGTGGAATAATTGTTTCTGTTGGATCTAGTGAAGGATTTGGATATCAACCATTAATTTCTGCAGGTGGAACAGCAATTGTAGGTTGTTCGGGAACAGTTAAGTCTATTAGTATTGGTAACACAGGTTCTGGATATAGATCTGGAATCCAAACAGTTAATGTTTCTATTCAGCAAGAAAGTTTAACAGGAACAGATATTGTTGCGATTGGTACTGCTACTATTGAAGGTGGTTATATTACAGGAACTGCAGTAACTAATCCTCACATATTCTACAAACCAAGAACTATTGCTAATGTAGGATATAACTCTATGACAGGTCTTACTACAGTAACAACTGCAACTGCTCATGGATTAGCATTAGGTAATGAAGTAAGTCTTTCTGGTATTGCCTTTACTTGTGATTATTCGCCACGATTAGGAATTAGTGCGGTAGGTTATAATACTATGACAGGTATTATGACTGTTACAACTCCTACTGCACATGGTTACAAGACAAGTGGTAAGACAAGCGTTGTAGTATTCACTGGATTAGCATTTACTTGTGCATTAGATGGAGGTACTTCTACTCACTATTACCCTCGTGGACAGGACTTAGCATATGATACGTCTGTTGCAATCGCTGCAACCGATTCTACGACCATTACAGTGGACGTTGGTTATAGTGGTCGTGCTGATCAATATACTCATAGTTTTGTAGGTGTTGGAACAAGTGCTGTAATTGTTGGTGGAGACTATAATCATCAATTTGTAAGTGCTGCAAGCAGTGCAGTTATTAGTGGTGGTGACTATGAACACACCTTTGTGAGTGTGGGTGTTGGTACTATTACAATTGCAGGTATTGGATCTACGGTTGTTACAGATGCATCCTACACTGCCTCAACTGGTGAGTTGGTATTAACTATAGGAACTGGTCATACTTACACTACTGACAATCTGGTAGGTATTGGAACAAGTGCTTTAATCTTTACTTGTTCTATGGATAATAATTCAAGTCAGAAGAATTATCCAAGATCTACTGATCCAATTATTAGTATCGGTAATACTGCAATTACTGCAACCACAGATACTACATTTACTGTGAATGTTGGTGCATCTCCATTAGTATACTTTGATGTATCTAATGCAACTTACGATGCTAATAGTGGAATTTCTACTCTTACTATTGGTTCTCATTCATTAACTACATCAACAAGTATTAGGTTAGCTAATGATAGTTTGACCTTTAGATGTGCAATGGATGATTATTGTTCCTTACATACGTATCCAAGATCTACCGATCCTGGATTTAGTACTGCTTTAGGAATTACAACAACTACTGCAGATACAATCAGTATTAATGTAGGTGTTTCTACTATTGTTAAGTATAGTGTAACTGATGCTGATTATAATGCCACAACAGGTATTATGACCATGACAATTGGATCTCATACCTTAAAGACTGGTACTAATATTAAGATAGCAACTGAATCTTTAACCTTTACATGTGCTAAGGATGGTAATTCTACTACCCATCGTTATCCTAGAAAACCAGATCCTACTTATGGTGGAACTCCAGTAACTAAGGTTAATAGCACTACTCAGTTTGAGGTCAATATTGGTATATCTACTGTAGAATCTTTCTATGTTGGATTAGGATCTGTCCAAGCAGCAATAATTGCTCCTAGAGCAAATAACAATTCTGCAAGTAAGACTGATCCTGCAGCAAACAGTGCTACTGTATTGGATGTTATTGATAGTAAGACATTTATCACAAATACTGGTATATCCACTCTAGCTCACTATTACAATAGAGGTGGAACTTTAGAAAAACCACTAGATGTTATATTTGATGATCCAGAGTCTTATTCAGATCTTGCTTTAGAATATGCATCTAATTCTTCTGGAATTGGAACTGCTGCAACTATTGATGTGGTAGTAGGTCAAGGATCAAGTATTGTATCATTTACTGTTCAGGAGACTGGATATGGTTATGGGGATGGAGAAAGTTTAACTGTACCTATAGGAGGCACAACAGGAATTCCAACAACTTCTGGTTATAAAGAATTCTTACTTGATATTAACGAAACCTTTAGTGATGAATTTACTGGTTGGTCAATTGGTCTTCTTGATATGCTTGATAACTGGGATGATGATTTTGATGGTTCGACCAAGACATTCCAATTAAGTGATAATGGAGATTTAATTTCTATTAGAGCTGCTAAAGGATCTCAGATCAATGTTCAGGATATTATTCTTATTTGGATTAATGATATACTACAAGTTCCTGGAAAGTCATATACTTTTGATGGAGGTAGTGTAGTTACCTTTACAGAGGCTCCTAAGAAGGATGATAAGTCTAAAGTTATCTTCTATAAGGGAAGTGGTGATCAAGACGTTGTTGCTAGAGAAATTATTGAAACAGTTAAGACTGGTGATAATTTAACTATTGAAAGTAATTACCCACAAGATTGGTATTTACAAGAAGATAAGAGAATTGCTCTTAGTGTTGATTCTACTGATATTGTTAGTACTAATGCATATTATGGTCCAGGTAACAGTGCTGACGAAACTTTTGAAAGACCTGTTGTATGGTGTCGTCAAACAGAAGATAAGATTATTAACGAGAAACCTATAGGAAAGGATAGAGAGTTATATGAACCTCAAATTGCTCCATTTGGATATATCACAAAGACTGTTGGTATAGGATCAACCACAATTTACGTGGATCAATTAAGACCGTTATTTAATCCACAAAATGAAAGACAAGATACTACTGATCTTGGTTTCCAAAATAAAGTTAAATTCTTTAACCAAGGAGTGAAGGTTGGTGCTGCAGGAACTGCTATTGTATCTGCTGCAGGTACTATTTCTTCTGTTGACATTACAGACGGGGGTGTGGGTTACACTACTGCTACAGTAAGTTTTGCTTCTACTGTCGGTGTTGGTACTACTACGCAAGCATTTGGTAATGTAACTATTAGTGCTACAGGAACTGTAACTGGTATTGCCATTACAAGTCCTGGTGTTGGATATACTCATACTAATGTACCTTCTGTTCTTATAAGTCCTCCAACTTATGTTGAGGAAATTAATCAAGTAGGTGCTTATAGTGGAGATCAGGGTGTTATCGTTGGATTTGGAACTACTACTATCAGTTCTAAAGATCAAATGATCTTTGATTTCTATATTCCCGAAGATTCATTCTTAAGAGAAGGTGCTATTACAGGAACTGCTGTTACAATTAGTGGAATTGGAACTAATGATATATTTGTTGTTAGGGGATCTAATGTAGGTAATGCAAGCACTTCAATTACATCTGTAGATTCTGGTTCTAATACAGTAGGAATAGGAACATCCTTTATAGATAATGTATATTCTGTAAATACATATGAAATTGTTAATAGACCTTCTTCTGTTAATAGTTCAGGTGTAGGTATAGGAACTACTTATTGTGCTAGAGTATTTGCTACAATTACCAGTGACTTCTCATGGGGAGGTACAGGAATTGAAACTTCTAACTACTATGGTACATATAGTTGGGGAAGAATTGATTTAACTTCAAGAGCAGGATTAAATTCTTATACTGCATATACTGAAGGGGGAATTGGTGGAATTACTACATCTACAATCGTAGAAAGAAATGCTCCTCTTAAATTTAAAGAATATAAGGATATATAGTCTATCAATCCTTAATAAATAACTAAAAAAATTCTATCAAAATGGCCGCTATTATAACTGATCAGATTAGAATATTAAATGCAAAGAATTTTGTTGCTGGCGTAACTTCTACTGCTAACGCATATTATTCTTTTATTGGATTGCCTAATCCTACTGATGTACAATCTGATTGGGATAGTGATCCCCCTTCTCCAAAAGACAATTTTGAAGAGGAAGATAGTTATTGGGATACTATGGTTGCACTTAAGAAGATTAATTCTTCTGATGCAAGAAGAGTAGTTCCTCGTAGAAAGTGGACTTCAGGAACCACCTACGATATGTATCGTAATGATTATAGTAGAACAAATACTGCTGCTGTTTCTGGTGCTACTAATTTATATGCAGCAACTTATTTTGTAGTTAATAGTGACTATAGAGTATATGAATGTCTTAGGAATGGTATGGATCCTGATAATCCTAATGGAAAACCTTCTTTAGACGAACCTACTTTTACAGATTTAGAACCTAGAAGTGCAGGTACTAGTGGAGATGGATATCTTTGGAAATATCTTTATACTATTAAACCTAGTGATATTGTAAAATTTGAATCAACCGATTATATTCCTGTTCCATCAGATTGGGAAACAAGCACTGACAATTCTGCAGTGAGAGCTAATGCTGTTGATGGATCTATTAAGGTTGTGACCATTGGTAATAGAGGTGTGGGTATAGGTACTGCAGATGCAGTGTATACAAAGGTTCCTATTAAAGGAAATGGATCTGGAGCAGAATGCACCATCACAATAGATTCTTCATCTCAAGTTTCTGATGTTACAGTATCCACTCAAGGTTCGGGTTATACTTATGGTAGTGTAGATTTAGTTGCAGGAGGTGTTCCTACAGGAACTACAAGACCAGTCTTGGATGTTATTATATCTCCTCCAGGTGGTCATGGATCAAACATCTATAGAGAACTTGGTGCATATAATGTTCTTTTATATTCTCGAATTGAGAATGATAATGAGAATCCTGATTTTGTAACAGGAAACCAAATTGCAAGAGTTGGTCTTGTATGTAACCCTCAAGCATTTGATAGTACATCTTTATTATCGGTAGATAAGGCAACTGCGTGTAGTGCTTTAAGATTATCGGGTGCTGGTTATAGTAGTGCAACTTTTACTGCTGATTCTTATGTTACTCAGACAATTGCAACAGGAACTACTGCTGCAGGAAGAGTTGTAAGTTATGATCAAACTACTGGTGTTCTTAAATATTGGCAGGACAAAGCACTTGCTGGATTTAATACTGTGGGTGCTGCTGTTACAGAACCTACATATGGATTTAACTTAAATGCATTTACTTCTTCTCCAGATACGGGAGGTGCTTTAACTATTGTTCCTTCTAGTGGTTCTAGTTTGGCAATTGATACTTCTTTTACAGGTGTATCTACGGTAATAAATAATAGAACCTATTACTTAGGTCAAGAGTTTACAAATGGAATTGGAAATCCTGAAGTTAAAAAGTATTCAGGAAATATCATTTATGTTGATAATAGACCATCTATCACCAGATCCTCCACTCAGAAGGAAGACATTAAAATAATCTTGCAGTTCTAAGAAATCATGCCCCAGTTAACGAATTTAAACGTATCACCATATTTTGATGATTTTGATCCTGCTAATGATTATTATCGGGTATTATTTAAACCTGGATATCCTGTACAAGCACGGGAACTGACTGGACTGCAATCTATGTTGCAAAACCAAATTGAAAAATTTGGTCAACATTTTTTTAAAGAGGGTGCTAAAGTAATACCAGGTAATACTTCATTTACAACTAACTATACTTGTATTCAATTAAATAATGAATTTCAAGGAGTTCCTGTCGCTGCTTATGTGGATCAATTAGTTGGGTCTACAATTACAGGACAAACTTCTGGTGTAACTGCTACTGTTGATAAAGTATTATCTTCTGAAGATTCGGAAAATAATAATCTTACTTTATATGTTAACTATAGAGGGTCTAATACTTCAAATAATCAAACAGAAACATTTTCAGATGCTGAAAATTTAACATCTAGTGTTATTATTTCTTCAGGACTTTTAGGAAATACTACAATATCTATTGGTGCTCCTTTTGCATCTACTGTAGCACAAAATGCAGCAGGAAAAGGAGCTGCTTTTCATGTAGAAGAGGGTGTATATTTTGTACGTGGACAATTTGTTAATGTTTCTCAGGAAACTCTTATTCTAGATCAATATACAAATACTCCTTCTTATAAAATAGGATTTAATATATTAGAAGAAGTAATTACTGCAGATCTTGATGAGACTTTAAATGATAATTCACAAGGATTTAATAATTATTCTGCTCCTGGTGCTGATAGATTAAAAATTACTTTAAATCTATTTAAAAAAGAGTTAACTGATATTGATGATTCTGCATTTGTAGAACTTGCTAAAGTTGAAGATGGTGTTTTAAGATCAAAAAAACAAAATACTGAATATAATACTTTTGCAGATGAACTTGCTCGTAGAACTTATGAAGAATCTGGAGATTATTATGTTAAACCATTTGATGTTTCGGTTGTTGATTCATTAAACGATAATACTGGTAATAGTGGTATATTTCAAGCAAATCAATTTACTTATACTGGTGGGACTCCTTCTAAAGATTTAGCATTATATAATATATCTGAAGGAAAAGCTTATGTTCGTGGATATGAAATTGAAACTCTTTCTTCAACTTATCTTGATGTACCAAAACCTAGAACTACATCAACTTTAACAGATCAAGCAATAGAATATAAAACTGGTCCTGCATTAAAACTCAATAGAGTTTATGGATCACCAACTATTGGTATTGGTAATACTTATACTGTAAGTTTAAGAGATCAAAGAACTAATACCACGCAACCTGGATCTGCTAATTTACCAGGAAAAGAAATTGGTCAAGCAAGAGTATATGATATAGCATTAGAGACAGGTTCTTATAGTGCAAATAATGCTAATTTAAATGAATGGGATGTATCACTTTATGATATCCAAACAATAACAGAACTTTCTATAAATGAAAGTCCTACAGAGGCATTGAGTGCGGGAACTTTTGTTAAAGGAAATAATAGTGGTGCTACTGGATTTTTAAGATACGCAGTTTCAGCAGGTGTTGCTTTAACAGTTACTGAAACTTCAGGTAATTTTATTAAGAATGAAGCACTTATATTTAATGGTATTACTAATGGAAGAGTTGCGGTAGCAGTTACTGAATATGGTGTATCTAATATAAAATCATTATGGGGAACTAATAACGGTGTGGTTGGTATTAATACTTTCTGTGCTGATGTAATTCAAACTACTAAGTTTAGTGTAGGAGTTGCAACTATATCACCTGCTTCTGGTGCTGGTACTATTAGCACTATTAGAAGTACTAATCCCCTTTTTCCTGGAACAGGAGAATTGGTCAGAATTAATGATTTAGTTCAATATAGTGATATTTCTTCTGCTGA
>Ga0208261_1000333_pt1 | contig 19341 bp, 17 predicted proteins | sample Knorr_S7_td_DCM__FD_185595 | JGI IMG/M metagenome (GOLD analysis project Ga0208261, IMG submission 185595) | Marine microbial communities from Southern Atlantic Ocean transect - Knorr_S7_td_DCM_ad_131m_LV_B (SPAdes) (version 3) | ecosystem: Environmental > Aquatic > Marine > Oceanic | place...
ATTCCTTTCAGTCTAACAGATGGAGCATTTACGTGTGCTTATTATAGTTTAAATGATACATACATCTTTTTCTCTTCAACGATGCAAGATGGACCTGAGTGTCCAGAGATATATCAACATCCAAATCCACGTAAATATATTTGGCCATTACGCAATTATGAAATATTCCGTTGGGACGGATCTGAAGCTATTCAAATAACAGACTATCCTGGGTATAATGCTGAGGCAACCATTCATCCCACAGAAGAGAAAATTATCTTCACTTCATTACGTGATGGTGATATTGATTTGTATGAGATGGACTATAACGGAGAAAATTTAAAGCGTATTACGACAGAATTTGGATATGATGGAGGAGCATTTTATTCTCCCGATGGTGATAATATTGTATGGCGTGCTTGGTATCCTCAAACTGATGAAGAAAAAGAACAATGGTCCACAAATTTAACTAATCTTTACATCGATGCTGTCCCATTAGATATTTATATTGCAAAACGAGATGGATCAAATAGAAAACGACTTACAGATAATGGCGCTACCAATTGGGCTCCATCTTGGCATCCTGATGGAGAACATATTGTATTTTCTTCAAATATGGATGATTGGAGGGATGATTATAATGCCTTTGGTAGCAATTTTGAACTATATATCATTAATATCCATACATCAAAACTTACACGCCTTACTCACAATGATACATTTGATTCATTTCCAGTTATTTCTGATGGTGGAAAAATTGTATTCTCATCAAACAGAAATGCAAACAATCCGCGTCAAACCAACATATTTATTGGAAAAATAGATACATTTGTCGACTAAGAATACCCTTTATTGAGATTTATTCTCAATAACTATTGTTTTTTTATTTTTTTCGTTATATAATTGAGACGATTTCTCAATAAAACAAGGGGTATTATGAAAAAAACAATACTATTTTTAACGTTTTTTGGGTTGATTTTCGCTCAAGTAACGGGTTCTGTTACTGATTCAGACGGTAATCCTATTGCTGATGCAAACATTGTATTAGGAAATGGTATGGGAGCAGCTAGTGGAGATGATGGAAGTTTTTCATTTTCTACAAATCTTCCAGTTTTGATGACTGTTTCAGCTGTAGGGTTTGAAGACCTTACTTTATCAGTAAAAGAAAGCAATGTAACTATTATGCTTAATAGTGAACCAATTGCCTTAGATCCAATTGATGTTCTTGCAAGTGCTTCTAGTATTACTGCAGGCATGTATTTACGATCAGTACATCCTAGTGCTGTAGCAACTCAATTAGAGTTACAACAGTTTGATGATACAGATGTAATGCGTGCTATTGGAAGAATTCCTGGTGTTTATGTTCAAGAAGAAGATGGATACGGGTTAAGACCTAATGTTGGTATTCGCGGTACCGGTTTATCACGTATGGAAAAACTTAATGTAATGGAAGATGGTATTCTTATCGCTCCAGCACCTTATGCTTCTCCAGCTGCATATTATTCTCCAACAATGGGTAGAATGGAAAGCCTTGAAGTGCGTAAAGGATCAGCACAGATTAAATATGGTCCATTTACTACAGGCGGTTCTATTAATTATGTTTCAGCTTCAATTCCTGATAGCAAATTAACTCATGTTGATTTAACTGTAGGAAGTTTTGCTAGAAACACCTTACATGTAAAACATGGTGACGATAAAGGAAAAGTAGCTTATTTGGTTCAATTATTTAATGATAAAACTGATGGATTCAAGGAATTAGATGGCGGGGGAAATACAGGCTATTCTAAACTTGATCTTCTAACAAAGGTCCGTTACATGATTAATGATAATCATGCAATGGAAATGAAGTGGTCTATGACTGATGAAATATCTGATGAAACATATCTTGGATTAACTGATGATGATTTTGCTAAAAATCCATTAAGAAGATATCGTGCAACTCAGTTAGATGAGATGGACGCAGATCATTCACAGCTTGTATTGTCTTACGCAGCTAAATTATCTGACAATCTTTCTTTAAGTGCGTCATGGTATCGTAATGATTTTGCAAGAAACTGGTTTAAGTTAAACAAGGTTAATGGCGCAAAATTAAGCACTATTGCAGGAGATCCTACCAGCGATGGATGGGCAGATTTTTATGCATTAATGGATGCTACAGAAAGCGCTGACGATGCATATAGAGTTAAAGCAAACAATAGAGAATATTATTCTCAAGGATTGCAAGCAGTTCTTAATGCTTCTCTTGGAAATCATGATCTGCAGGCTGGACTTAGAGTTCATTATGATGAAATGGATAGATTCCAATGGGAACACAGATATAAAATGTCTGGTGGTAACCTAGTAATGACAACTGAGGCAGTTAAAGGTTCTGATTCTAATAGAATCGACTCTGCTGATGCTACTGCACTATTTATTGAAGATAGAATGACTTCAGGAGATTGGACTGTAACAGGTGGTCTTAGATATGAATCAATTACAGTAAATAGAGATGATTGGGGTAAAACTGACCCTGATCGTTCTGAAACACCATCAACAAAAGATCAAACAATTGATGTTATTGTTCCTGGCGTTTCTGTTGAGTATGCGCTTTCACCAAAACAAACATTATCTTATGGTATCCATAAAGGATTTGCTCCTTATGGACCAGGAGGTGTTACAGTTGTTGATGGTGTAACTCAAGAAATAGAACCTGAAACAAGCATTAATCATGAAATAGGGTGGAGATCATATGATGGGTTAGAAGGTATGGAGTTTACATACTTTATGAACAATTATGATAATCTTCTAGGAGCAGACACTCAAGCTGCTGGAACTGGAACGGACGCACTCTACAATGGTGGAGCTGTTGATATTTCAGGGTTCGAATTATATCTTAGACGTATGCTATGGGAAGGTGAAGGACTTCAAATCCCTATAGAACTTGCATATACGCATACTAGCACTGAGTTTAAAGAATCATTTGACGGTGATTTTTGGGGCGATGTGTCATCTGGAGATGAGCTTCCATATGTTCCTAGCGATATACTGTATTTAAACGTTGGGATGAATATGGGCATAATGTCTAGTAATGTATCTTTAAAACATACTTCAGCAATGAGAACATCAGCTGGTTCTGGTAGTCTTGATGACGCAGAATCAACAGATGCATTAATGATTGTTGATGTTGCAACAAACTTTGAAGTACAAAATAATATGGTTCTATCACTTCATATCAAGAATTTACTTGATGAGAATGGAGTTGCTGCAAGAAGACCTTATGGTGTTCGACCATCAATGCCTAGAACTATATCACTTGGACTTTCATATACTTTTTAAGGGGATAATATAAACTTGTCATAACTTCTATCTAGAAACCTCGTAATTAGTATCATACTAGATTACCTTAAAAAGTTAGAAGTAGCGCCCGATTTAATCGGGCGTTACTTTTTTATAGAGAAAAAATGATAGCGAACTTATTTGTTAATTGAAAAAAAATAATTATACTTATGTCTTCTATGAGATATAAAATTTTACTTTGCATAGCATTTGTCAGTTCGCTTTATTCACAGACTTTTTTAGATCTCACTCCACGTCCTTCGTATGATATTCAAAAAATCGATACTCCTATTATAATAGATGGACAGTTAAATGAATCTGTATGGGAATTTGCACAGATTGCAACAGGGTTTACTGATACAGGTATTTTTCAAGGGGAAAAATCTGCATTTAAAACAGAAGTCAAAGCATTGTATGATAATCAGAATTTGTATGTAGGGTTTATTGCTTATACTCCTCCTGAGAAAATAAGAACATCAATCTCAAAACGAGACAACATTAACGATGATGATGATTATGTGGGTATTCAGCTTGATTTATTTGATGATGAAGCTCTTATTTATGGAATTGCAGCTAGCCCATCTGCAACACAAATTGATGGCCGTTCTGGTTTTGGATTTGATAAATCTTTGGATTTAATTTTTGATGTCCAAACAACTATTACAGATTATGGATATATCGTAGAATTTGCGATTCCATTTTCGAGCTTAAGATATTCTGTAGCAAAAACACAAAATTGGAGAATAAATTTTTATCGCCGATATACCACTGATGATGAAATTGGACATGAAGTATTTTGGGCATCAACGATGCGAGGTATAGAATGTCAAAGCTGTCAGATGGCTTATTTAAACAATATTGAGCCACCAAAACAAGAAAGAGGAGACATTGAGTATATTCCTTCGTTGGTTGGCGGATATTCTCAAGATTTTAGCAATGATTCAACTAGTGATAACTTCGAACCTTCTTTATTTGTTAAGTATCCTCTTTCATCTGTTGATTTGCTAGAAATTGCTTTAAACCCTGATTTTAGTCAGATTGAATCAGATGATATTCAAAATGATATCAATACCGTAAATGCATTGTATTTTAGAGAAAGAAGACCTTTTTTTAGTGAAGGGGCAGAGCTTTTTAAATTTAATTCAGATCGTGGTTATATTAATCTGTTTTATTCTAGAACTATCAATGATCCATCTGTAGCATTGAAATATACAGGAAAAATTGGGAAAACAGCTTTTGGAGTAATCAGCGCTATAGATGAATCATCGCTATTACTCCTTCCTTTTGAAGAATCAAGCACTATTGTTCCAATGGGCGAGAGTACATCTAATATCATTCGTATGAAGCGCATGTTAAAAAATGCAGGTGAACTTGGTGCTATTATCACTAATCGTACATTTGATAAAGGTGGAGATATGACAACTGCAGGGATTGATTTTCATTATCATCCTGGAAATAATTTGCATTTAACACTACATGCTACAAGTTCAGTTCATAATGAATCTGATAATTTAGAGTACAATCCCGTAGATGAAGAAGATCAAACATTTGATAAATATACCAAAGCGTTTGATGGGGAAGAAGTAACTGGGAATGCAATGGGTTTTAGTTTGTCAAAATTTGACAGACATGATAATGCTGGGCTTACAGTAAGGCTACGTTCTCCTGGATTTCGAACTAGCAATGGTTTTGAGAGGAATAATTCAACAAAATGGATAAAGCTTTCGAGGGGAAAGAACATTTATTATGACAATCATCCAAAATTATTAAAATCTGACCATTTTATTCAATTAATACACAAAGAAAATTATAGCGGGCTTACAAAAAAGCAAGAAATTACTATCAAGAATGAATTGAGTTTTAAAAATGGATTTAATTTGAGTTTTGAAGGTGAAATCCAAGATGAAAATTTTAAAGGATTACAGTTTGATAACCATTCAGATTTCACAATATCTTTTACTGGAAAACTTAACCCAAAAACTAAAATTCATTCAGGAATTAATTTCAATGATGAAATTATCAGATATTTATCTGTACCTGAAGTTACTTGGGAAAATAATATTTGGTTTTATACAGAAATTAAACTGTCTAACCAATCTAATTTTTCTGTCGGTATTAATTATGAAGAAGCCCAAGAGTATTATGATGGTTTTCTAATCAATGCACGTTATACACATTCATTTACATCTAAGCTTTCTTTAAGAGCTAAAGTGCAGTATAGCGATTTTTCAAACACGTGGTTTATTGAACCATTGTTAACCTATCAACCAAATGCATTTTCTGCATTATATTTTGGAATTAATGATCTGCTTAACACTGAAGATGATATGTTTTCAAATTTAACAGAGTCAGAACGTCAATTATTTGTTAAGTTTCAATACTTGTTTTAGATAATGAAAAGAATATTATTAATATTATTTGTATTAACATTTTATAGCTGTGCTACTGCTATAGGCAATAGCGTTCCAACAGAAACGAATGCTAAAGATACTGTAACAAATGGTAATAGTGTCTATGCTTCAAATGCAAACACTATGGTTGCTTTTAATAAGATTTTACCTAAGAAACGTGCTGCATTTGAAATGTTAAATAAAACAATTATTATGCCATCAATTGAGCGTGTTAATCCGTCGGTTTACAACAGTTTAACATTTTTATCACCTGATGATCAAAACGAAGATGGGACATATACATTTCTTTATATTGCTGACCCTTATTTAGAAAGTCAAAGTTATGACATCCTGTCTATGCTTATTGAAGTTCATGGTAGAGCGAGAGCAGAAGAATATTTTAAGTTATGGCTTGATTGTTTCTCCGAAGAACAAGATACATTATTGTTTAGATGATAAATTCATATCTTTTTCACTGGTTCTGTGTTAAATTTTTTAAAATGCAAATCCGAAAGAATTTTTTTATCACACTATTTAGCTGTTCATTTCTTTTTGCGCAAACCTTACTAGTCGATGATGCCACTCTTTCTTCAAGCGGTGGATATACAGGAGGAACAACACTTGGCATCACTGAAACAGATGTTACCATTTACTCTAATGCAATGGTGCATAATTTGTATGTATGGGGTATTCCGTGGTATTCTGAAACAAGAACTTTTCCAGCGCGCGTGAACTTGCCTCTCGATAACAGGTCATATGTGATTAGCTTATACAAAAAATCACATTATCAAGCTATTGCACAAGAATTACAAACCTTTGATTTTGATAATCGACCATTAGAAGAATTTGAATTTTTGCAAGACCAATTAGAACGCATGAGAATTGGCTCAAAAATAGTTAGGCCAATTCCTGGAAGTTCAGAATCTGTATATCTTGTTTACTGTGAAGAAGAGGATATATCATGCGAAGAAGGACTTCATTGGCGTGATGGTTTTTTAGCAAAATTTTATGATCAGAAACAAGAAATTTATATGAATTCTGAATTAAATAAACCCAACAAATATCTAAGTGAAGAAGAGAAAGCATTAATTAAGAAACATCGTGGTGGTGTCAGTATGTTAGTAGGCTTCTTTTCTATGGGTATTTGGCTGCTTGACAGATCACTATAGTGAAGAATATTTCTATAAATATTATTGGGTTTTCTACTGAGTCTTATCCTTCTGGAACTACACCATTAGAAGTTCTGAAATCTTTAAAAGGAGGACCAAAAAATACTATCATCTGTAAAGTTGATGATGTCTTAACTGATTTAAATGAACCAATAAATCAAGATATTAAGCTGCAATTTTTAGATGGAAAAAGTAAAGATGGTCATAGCGTATTATTGCATAGCACAGCACATTTGATGGCACAAGCGGTCAAACGTTTATTTCCAAAAACAAAAGTAACTATTGGCCCATATTTAGATAATAGATTTTATTATGATTTTGATGTTGAAACTCCTTTTTCAGAGGAAGATTTAGCTAAAATTGAAAAAGAAATGCATAAAATTTCAAAAGAGGATCTTCAGATTACTCATGAAGTCACATCAAGAAAAGAAGCGCTTGGTTTATTTAAAAAAATGAAAGAACCGTATAAGGTTGAGATTATTGATGATTTAGATAAAGACGAAGCGTTGAAGACATATTCTCAAGGAGAATTTACTGATCTTTGCAGAGGGCCTCATGTTCCTTCAACGGGAGTTATTAAGCATTTTAAACTCTTATCTTCGTCAGCTGCATATTGGAGAGGAGATGATAATAATCAAACCTTGCAGCGTGTATATGGAACTTCTTTTCCAGATGAAAAAGACTTAAAGAAATATCTAACGATGTTAGAAGAACAAAAAAAGCGCGATCATCGTAAAATAGGAAAAGAACTTGATTTATATTTTCACGATGAAGAAGTAGGTCCTGGTTTACCATTATGGACTCCAAATGGCGCAGTAATTATTGATGAGCTGGAAGCATTAGCAAAAGAAAAAGAAGATTTAAGCGGGTATAAAAGAGTACGCACTCCGCATTTAACAAAAGGAACTCTTTATGAGAAATCTGGACATTTAGAACATTATATTTCAAGCATGTATCCTGCAATGGATGTTGATGGTTTAGATTATTATATGAAACCAATGAATTGTCCTCATCATCATAAAATTTATGCTAACACACCAAAGAGTTATCGCGATTTACCATATCGTTTATCGGAATATGGAACATGTTATCGTTATGAAAAGTCTGGAGAATTATTTGGTCTAATGCGTGTTAGAAGCATGCAAATGAATGATGCACATATTTACTGTACTGAAGACCAATTTAAGGAAGAGTTTATCGGTGTATGTAATCTTTATATGGATTATTTCAAGATATTTGGTATTGAGAAATATGAAATGCGATTAAGTCTTCATGATCCAAAAGGATTGGGAAAAAAATATATCAACAATCCAAAGCTATGGGAAAAAACAGAAGAAGACGTTAGAAATGCGCTCAAAGATGCTGGATTAAAGTTTGTTGAATCCGTTGGAGATGCTGCGTTTTATGGTCCAAAAATTGATGTACAAGTATGGAGTGCAATTGGCAAAGAATTCAGTCTTGCAACCAATCAGGTAGATTTTGCAGTTCCTGAGCGTTTTAACTTGACATATACTGATGTTGATGGAAGCGCTAAAACACCATTATGCATTCATAGAGCTCCTCTTGGAACGCACGAACGTTTTATTGGGTTTCTAATCGAACATTTTGGTGGAAATTTTCCACTATGGTTAGCTCCTAAACAAGTTGTTATTTTGCCGGTTTCTGATAAACATAATGATTATGCTGATAGTTTATATCAGGAATTAAGAAAACAAGGCATAAGAGTTGAAGTCGATAATCGTTCAGAGAAGATTGGTGCTAAAATAAGAGATGCAGAACTCCAAAAGATTAATATTATGCTTATTGTTGGAGAGAAAGAAGTAGATGATAAATTAGTAACAGTAAGAAGAAGATTCATTAAGGAACAACAAACAATTTCACTGAAAGAGTTTTCTAGTGAAATAAAGAAAGAAATTAAGGAAAGGAGAGTTACGAATTAAAAAACAAAGAGTAAGAGTAAATGAAAAAATCTATGCAGATGAAATTCGTTTAATCGATCAAAATAAAAATCAAGTGGGGGTCGTCAAAGTACCTGAAGCATTAAGATTAGCAGAAGAAGCAGGGCTCGATTTAGTTGAAATCTCACCAAAAGCAAAACCGCCTGTATGTAAGATAATGGACTACGGGAAGTATAAATACGAAGAAAAAAAGAAGGCCCAACAAGCCAGAAAAAAACATCAAGTAATTAAAGTAAAAGAGCTAAGAATGAGACCAAACATTGGAGAACACGATCTTGAAAATAAGCTTAAAATGGGTAGAAAGTTCTTAAGTTCAGGTTATAAGCTCAAATTGAGCATTGTATATCGTGGACGAGAAATGTCCAGACAAGATTTAGGTGATTCACTTTTAGAGAAAATTGTATTAACTTTAAGTGAAGTTGCAGAAAAGGAAAAAGATAATCCTTTGGCGGGACGAAAAAAATCTATAATATTAGCCCCTAAATAAGGATATTTATAATGCCGAAACAAAAGACAAGAAAAAGTGTATCAAAACGATTTAAGCTGACTGGTAGCGGAAAAATAAAACGCAATCAGGCAGGGCACTCGCATATGTTAATCCGCAGAGATAACGATGTGAAACGTGCAGCAAAGAAATCGACTCTTGTTGCAGCTTCTGATGAGAAAAAAGTTAAAAAAATGATGGGGAAGTAGGTTAGTCATGCCAAGATCTAATAGTTCAGTTCCAAGACATAGAAGACATCGTAAAACTGTCAAGTCAGCCAAAGGCTATTTTGGAGCAAGAAGTCGCAATTATAAGGCCGCAAAAGATGCAGTTACAAAAGCAGGATTATATGCATATAGAGATAGAAGACAAAAGAAACGTCAATTTAGACGTTTGTGGATTATACGTATTAATGCTGCTGCAAGATTGAACGGATTATCATATTCAAACTTCTTACACTTACTAAAGGAGAAAGGTGTCGATTTAGACAGAAAGGTTCTAGCAGATTTAGCTGTGAACAATCCATCTGTTTTTGAAGACCTAGTAAAATATCTAAAAAAATAAAGTAAAAGGTGTCCATGGATAAAACTATTAGTGAGGTTAAGACATCTTTTCATTCAGATTTAAAATCTTGTAAAACAGCTGATGATCTTGAACAGGTTCGCATTAAGTATTTAGGAAGGAAGGGTAAACTAACTGAATTATTTAATCAATTTGCTAGTCTAAGTAATAAAGAGAAGCCTAAATACGGAAAAACATTAAATATTCTCAAATCAGATCTTAATTCATCATATAACGATAAATTAAATTCATTAGGGCTCGGTAAATCAGAAACAAAAGACAGTAAAGATTTCTCTTTACCTGGATATGCATTACCAAAAGGGAATATTCATCCTTTAGAACAAGTTACTGATGAGATAAAGTCTATTTTCAAATCAATTGGATTTTCAGTAGCCTATGGTCCTGAAATTGATGATGATTATCATAATTTTGAGGCACTTAATGTACCAAAACACCATCCTGCAAGAGATATGCAAGACACTTTCTTTGTTGACCCAAATACGGTCTTACGCACTCATACATCCAATGTACAAATACATTTAATGGAAAATCAAGATCCTCCACTGCGACACATTTGTTGCGGTAGGGTTTTTCGCAATGAGGCAGTAAGCTATAAAAGTTTTTGTTTATTTCATCAGGTAGAGGGGTTAGTAATCAATGAAACCTCTTCTTTTGCCGAAATGAAGGGCACTTTAGAATATTTTGCAAAAGAAATGTTTGGAAAAGATATAAAAATGCGTTTCCGACCTAGTTATTTCCCATTTACTGAACCTAGTGCTGAAGTCGATATTTGGAATGAAAAATTAAACCAATGGATGGAAATCCTTGGGTGTGGAATGGTTAATCCAAATGTGTTAGAAAATGTTGGATATGACAGCGAAAAATATCAAGGATTTGCTTTTGGCATGGGAATAGAACGTATTGCAATGATTAAATACGGTATTCGAGATATTCGACTGTTTTATCAGAATGATAAACGATTTTTGGAGCAGTTCTAATGAAAATCTCTATTCCATGGCTTAAACGTTTCATTAATTTTGATCATTCTGCATCTGAATTAGCAGAAATCTTAACAATGTTAGGGTTCGAATCTGAAGTTGTAACAGATTTTTCTTCGTTGAAAAATATTGTAGTAGGCGAGGTAGAATCAGCTGAAAAACATCCAAATGCGGATAAATTAAAATTGTGTATTGTGAATGATGGAGAAATATCACATGAAGTCGTGTGTGGTGCTCCAAATGTTGCTGCTGGACAAAAAATTGTTTTTGCTAAAGTAGGAGCGGTATTGCCAGGTGATTTTAAGATAGGAAAAGCAAAAATTCGTGGCGTTGAAAGCAATGGTATGATTTGCTCTGAAAGAGAGCTAGGAATTTCAGAAGAACATGATGGAATTATGGTCTTGGATTCTTCTCTAAAAAATGGGACAAATATTGCTGATATACTTGGCCCAATGTATGACGCTATCGATATTGATATTACTCCAGATAAAGCTTTTGCATTGAGTCATCGTGGTATTGCTCGAGAAATTGCCGCAAAATTGAATAAAAAATTAAAGAATCCTTTAAACAGTAAGAGGGTAATTCCTGATTCAAGCAAGAAGGTTAAAGTTGTTTTAGATAAAAAAGGAGGATGTCCTCGCTATATTGCAGGAGTTGTGAAGGGAGTAAAAGTTGGACCATCTCCACAATGGTTATTGGATTATTTAAAATCTGTAGGACAAAAAAGTATTAATAATTTGGTCGATATTTCAAACTTCATGCTGCTTGAAATTGGGCAACCAACTCATATATTTGATTTAGATAAATTATCAAAGCAAGCTATCGAAGTAAAATGGGCAAAAAAAGGTGAAAAATTTGATGCACTTGATGAGGAAACATATACTTTAGATTCTGACCATCTTGTTATCACCGATTCAGTCAATACAGTTGCATTAGCAGGAATTATTGGAGGGAAAGATAGCGCTGTATCTGATACGACGACAAATGTTTTAATTGAAAGCGCTTATTTTGACCCGATTGTTGTCAGAAAAGGATCAAAAAAATTAAATTTATTATCTGAGGCATCTAGACGATTTGAGAGAGGAGCAGATCCTGCTGCAGCAAATGATGCATTTTATATGATTGTGAGGTTAATGCAGGAGATTGCAGGAGGAGAACTAAGTTCTATTGTTACAGATGAGTGTGCACTCGATTTGACACCACGCAAGATAGTACTTTCTAATAAAAAATTATCACAACATGCTGGTTTTGATATTCCAGCAAATAAAGTACAAAATATTTTATCTGGACTACATATTGATTGTAAAAGTAGAGGAGAAGGCCTTATTTCTATGGATATAGCCGATATTTTATCTGATACCAATAAATTGCAATCTATGAGAATTCGAACAGAATTTAGGCCATTTATGCGCAATATTGTTGACCACCTATACAAAATAGATAAAATTACACGAAAAGATGCAAGCAGTTATCGTCATAGAATTCGATTTGGATCTAAAGAAACACTAGTAGAATTGGCAAATACATTGAAAAAAGAACATTCTCAAGATTTACCAAGTGAATTTGTTGTTAAAACTACAGGAAAAAAGAACATTAATAATCGTGATACTCAGAAGTGGGTTTGCACAATTCCATCTTTTAGAGGAGACTTAGTGAATGAATCCGATCTTATTGAGGAAGTATTACGCTGTTACGGATATGATAATATTGATGCATCTTATAGTTTTTCTTCTCAAATGCAGTATGTTGAAGACGAAGAACGTCCAATCTCTAAATTAAAACAATATTTATCATCAGTTGGATTTCAGCAATGTTACAATAATTCTCTTCAAGATAAGAGTCAGATTAAACATTTTGGCGTGAAATCTGTATCGGTAATGAATCCTTCTTCAGATAAAATGAATGCACTAAGAACTTCATTACATCAAGGGTTGCTCAATACTCTTGATTTTAATTATAAAAATGGCTCTCAAAACGTATTGATTTATGAACAAGGAACCATATTTAAGAATAATGGAAAAAAATTAGAAGATATTGAGCAGAAAAATGCTTTTTCTTGTCTGGTGCATGGCGATTTTAGTGCACCAAATGTACATTTTGATCCAATTGAAGGAAATTTCTTTTTATTAAAGGGGTTAGCAGAAGGTATTTTTAATAATTTATTAAAGATAAAGATCAAATTTGTTAGAGAGTCACATCCATATTGTGACACATTTTATCATATCATAGATTCCAAGAAAAGCATTGTAGGTTCAATTGGTATTATTAATAAAGGATTTTTAGATAAAATGGACACTTCTTACAAGACAGATGTATGTATAATGGATATTGACACATATCGATTTAAAGAATGTTCAGGTTATAATATAAAAGCAGAAGATATTATTCTTTATCCTATGGTAAATAGAGATTTAAATTTTATATTAGACCATGACATAGAATTAGCACAGGTATGTACCGCAATGAAAAATGTAAATCAAGCATTATTAAAAGAGGTAGTCCCTGTAGACATATTTGAGTCAAAAGAGTTAAAAAATAAGAAAAGTGTCCTGTTTAAGTTATCCTTTCAGGACCCTAAGAAAACACTTGAAGATAATCAGGTAAATTCTATTATTACTGAAATTATAAGTTTAATTTCAAAGAAATTTGATGCAAAATTAAGAGATCAATAAAAGGAAATAATAAATTATGGAAAATCAACAATCAGAAAGCATAATAGTAAAAATCTTTGGAAAAGATTATTCGTTTAAAGCTACTGGAAATCAAGACAATATACGACAAGCAGCTACTCAAGTTGACCAAAAAATGAGAGAAATAGGAGGAAAATCTCCTAATTTATCCACTTCAGACGTTGCAATATTGGCTGCAATGTATATTTTTGATGAATATAGTAGCTCGACGGTAGGTGAATCTTCTTTTAAAGGAAGAATTGAGTCTAGAATTGAGTCTTTGATTGAACGTATTGATCAGGCGATATAAAGGAAAAGGAAAAGTAAATGGCTGATACAGTAATTTTATCAGGAATTGAGGCGAGTAACGCACTCTATGATAGTTTGCATGCACGCATTGGTGCGTTAAAAGAAAAAGGAGTTACTCCTGGATTAGCAGCAATATTAGTAGGAGAAAACCCTGCGTCACAAATCTATGTGCGTAACAAAACCAAAAAATTTGATTCTCTTGGTCTAAAATCGGACATTTATCGTCTTCCAGAAGATACCAAAGAAGAAAAATTGCTCGAATTAATCAATAAGATTAATAATGATGATTTATTTCATGGAATTTTGGTGCAATTACCACTTCCAAAACATATTGATAGTCAAAAGGTTATTCATGCGATTTCTCCGTCGAAAGATGTGGATGGATTTCATCCAGAAAATGCAGGATTAGTATCCATTGGCAATCCACGATTTATTCCATGCACTCCAAAGGGAATTATGTATGTATTAAAACACTTTAATGTCCCAATCAATGGAAAGCATGTTGTTGTCGTTGGAAGAAGCAATATTGTTGGAAGACCAGTATCGGTGCTCTCCAGTCTTAAATCAATGGGAAATGCAACAGTTACTATATGTCATAGCGGAACCCCTGATTTAAAAGAATTTACTACACAAGCAGATATTGTGGTTGCAGCCATGGGATCACCAGAATTTTTAGATGCATCATTTATTAAAGATGGTGCTTGTTTAATTGATGTAGGAATTAATCGCATAGAACGTGATGGAAAATCAGTTATTGTAGGAGATGTGAACGAAGCAAGCGTAACAGGGAAAGCAAGCGCCTTAACTCCTGTACCAAAAGGCATTGGTCCTATGACGATAGCAATGTTAGTAGAGAATACAGTACTGTCTGCGGAATTATCAACAAATTGAGGAGATTATGAAGAAATTTTTAATATTTATTTTATTATTTATTGTTGCATGTACAGGCAATAAAGTTGATGAAGCTGAAATTAAAGAAGCAAATCAATTTTTTGAATCTATCTTCTTAGATAGGGTTCAAGATAGTCCTGAATTTCAATCACGATTAGGCTATAAATCGAACTATGATCAATGGGATGACATTAGTTGGAACAGAAGCAAAAGAAACGCTAAGCGTGCAATGGATGATTTAGATTATTTGCGTAGCAATATTGACTATAATTTACTAGATGATAAAACAAAATTAAGCTATCGATTAATGGAGAAAAGTTTAGAACGTAGAATTAAATCACGAGAATTCACTTTAAATAATTATCCAGTTACACATCGAGGAGGAAAACATTCATCTATTCCATCTTTTTTAATTAATTACCATCAAGTAGATGATGAACAAGATGTTAAAGATTATTTGAGTCGATTACGCAATATTGAACCATTGATGGATACACTGATTGAAGAATTACGATTAAGAGGGGAAATAGACATTGTTGCGCCAAAATTTGTGTATCCACAAGCAATCAAGGTTGCTCAGAATATTGTCTCTGGATTTCCTTTTGAAGAAGTAAAAGAACAGAATGTGATTTATAAAGATTTTATAAAGAAACTGAACAGCTTAGACTTGAGTGATCCAATTAAAACAAGATATACAAGCGAAGTTGAAGCTATTCTTGTAACAATTGTCAATAGTTCTTATCGAAAATTGATTGATTTTCTCTCAGCACAAGAATTACAATCCACTGATAATTTTGGGGTTTGGAAACAAGAAAAAGGGGCCGAATACTATCAATATCAATTAGACGGGTATACAACCCTTGGGCTAACTGCTGAAGAGGTTCATGAAATCGGATTAAGTGAAGTAGCTCGTATCCATGAAGAAATCTATGCAATTATGGAAAAAACAGAGTTTGAGGGCAGTTTACAGGACTTTTTTGAGTTTATGCGTACCGATCCACAATTTTACTATCCAGACAATCAAGAAGGGCGTGATGCATATATCAATCAGGTTAATGTGGTGATGGACACCCTAACAGCCAATATTGATCAATTGTTTCATGGATTACCAAGTATTCCATTTATTGTAAAACCTGTAGAGCCATATCGTGAAAAATCTGCTGGAATTGCGTTTTATCAACGCGGAAAAGCAGATGGCAGTAGACCAGGAGTATATTATGCAAATTTATACACGATGAAAGATATGCCAATTTATAAATTAGAAAACCTAGCCTACCATGAAGCAATTCCTGGACATCATATGCAAATATCCATTGCATTAGAAGTAAAAGGGATGCCTAGTTTTAGAAAATATGGAGGCTATAGTGTGTACAGTGAAGGATGGGCATTATACTCAGAAACCCTTCCAAAAGAAGTAGGATTATACAAAGATCCATACTCTGATTTTGGACGACTTTCTGGAGAGTTATGGAGAGCATGTCGTTTGGTAGTAGATACTGGGATTCATCACTATCGCTGGACTCGTGAAGAAGGAATTGAATATTATCGTAATAATACGGCAAATCCAGAGGGAGAATGTGTGAAAATGGTAGAACGTCATATTGTATGGCCAGGACAGGCAGTCTCTTATAAAATTGGGATGTTAAAAATTCAAGAATTACGTAAACACGCTGAAACAGAATTAGGAGAAAAATTCTCTTTACAAGACTTTCATGATGTTGTGCTACAAAATGGAGCTATGCCAATGGATGTATTAGAAGATGTAGTGTATAGCTGGGTAGATAACCAATAAGGTATGATTATTATTAAAACGACTTCTGATAGTCATAAGACTATTAAATTGATAGCCAATACGCTACTCAATAAGAAGTATGCAGCATGTATAAATATTGTACCGCGTATGCGTTCGAAATATATTTGGGAAGGACGTATTGCTGAGTCACGAGAAACCATGCTGTTAATTAAGACAGTAGATGCGATGGAAAAAAATGTATATAAAACAATTAAGGAATTACATAACTATGATATTCCTGAGATTACAACAATGGAAACTAAAAATGTTGATTCAGATTATTTAAATTGGGTCAATGAATTACTGAATGAGAAATAAATATGAGTGGTAACAATTATAAAGAATCTGTATGGTATAAAATTGAACGCTTTTTTGATAGACATAATCATCTAATGGAGTTTATAAGAACTGTATTAGCATTGCTTGTATTAAGTCTACAGCTTTATATCATTTCAAGATTATAACAAGATGAAACTAGACAATTTAACCGAAGGCAAGATTTTAAAATATCTTGTGTTGTTTTTTATAGGGTTGGCCATATTAACAACGCTTGTTGTGCTTGCGATTAAATCTCCAAAACAGCTTATGGATGAAATGGTACGCAGAGGCGTGGAAGAGCTGTTAGTAGTAGAAGAAGACCCGAAAGATGTGATGCGAGTGGTATTTAACGGAACAGGCACGCCATTAACAGCACAATTTGCATCGCAAAGTGTCGCAATTGCTATCAATGATAATATTTATGTATTTGATTCTGGGCCACGCTCCAATGCAAACCTTGTAAACAATATGACTTTGGAACCAGGCTTTATTAGAGGAGTATTCATTACTCATACCCATTCAGATCATGTAGGAGATTTATATCAATTAAATTTAGCATCTTGGGTACGAGGAAGAAATGGACCATTGCAAGTCTACGGTACAGAAACAGTTCAAGATTTAGTCGATGGATATAATTTAGGGTATGTGCCTGATAGAATGCATCGCGTTGCCCATCATGGAGCAGATTTTATTGATCCAGAAGCAGGAATGATGGAAGCAAATATCTTTAATACAGATGATGGGGAAGTGTTAGTTTATAAAGATGACCACATTGAAGTATCAGCTTTTTCAGTACCACATGATCCAGTTACAGGCGCAGTAGGGTATCGTATTACTTGCCAAGATCGTTCTGTAATTATTTCTGGAGATACAGCACTCATGGATGATTATAGCTATGTAAATGGCGCTGATTTATTGATTCATGAAGGCATTTTTCATCAAGTCAATACCCGCGTTGCAAGAATTGCAGAAAGATTTGGAAAACTACGTATGGCAAAAGTGTTTGATGACATTAATCATTACCATACCAATATGATTGATTATGATGATGAACCAGGACTATTAAGTGCAATGGAAGGGGTAGATGTTGGCATGTTAGTATTAATTCATATTATTCCTGCACGAGATAATTTTTTAGTTAAACGTAAGCTCAAAGAATTTATATCGAAATCACCTGTGGAAACGATTGTGATTAAAGACAATGATGAAATTCATCTTCCATTAAACTCAGACGAGATTATCATAAAATGAGTATGATTGATAGCCTAAATTGGCGTTATGCGACCAAAAAATTTGATCCAAACAAGCAGGTGAGTGATCAAGATATTGAAACCTTAAAAGAAGCAATTCGTTTGTCACCATCTTCGTATGGATTTCAATTATATAAAGTCATTATTGTTACCGATCAAAAAATGAAAAAAGAACTGATGAAACATTCCTATTATCAGTCTCAAGTCCGTGATTGTTCTCATTTGTTTGTGTTTTGTAGTTATAAGAAAGTGAAACCCGAACATATTGATGAATTTATTGCCTTAATGGAAGAAGCAAGAGAGTCTGATAAAGAAGAAACGCTGAAAGAAAAATTTGAGTCTAAAGCAAAGATTAAAGCTTATGGCATTATTGCCAAAACGGATTTAGGAAATCGTGATTCAGATGATGCATTAAATTGGATGAAAAAACAGTGTTATATCGCCTTAACGCACTTAATGGTTACTGCTGCAGATATGAAGATAGATACCTGTCCATTTGAAGGATTTAAAAGCGATGCATATGACCGTATTCTTGGATTAGAAGATCGTAATCTTACTAGCGCTGTATTATGTCCAGTAGGGTATCGCGCAGAAGATGATCGTCATCAACATCGTAAAAAGGTTCGTAAACCCAACGAACGATTGTTTGAAGAAAAATGAGCCTTAAGTATTAAAATTATTTGTAAATTTTAGTTGATGAAAAAAACTATACTACTTTTCACTTTTCTGTTTTTGTATTCTTGTGGTGGAGGCGGATCTTCCTCTACTCAATCAATATCTTTGAATGTAGAATCAATAACTCCAACCAATAATTCTACCCTTGAGTTTGGAGCAATTAATTATGATAGTTTCTTAGATATTTCAGCCCAAGTATCTGGAGGAGCAACTTCTGTGGAGTGTTTTGTTGATGGACAATCTTATGGTAAAAAATATTCTCCTCCTTATAGTTGGCAAATTAATATTCTTGATTCATATTTAAATCAGGGAGCTCATTCAATTAGGATTGATGCACAAGATTCTGAAGGTAATATGGCAACCCGTTCAAGTGTAGTCAATACTGAAAATTATTTTTTTGTACAAGTTCATTCATTGTGTGTAACAGTAAGCACAGGTTTTTATTGGACGTTTACTCCAGTTACTCAAGGATTGAATGTTTTTTATAATTCCTTTTATGGCGAAACAGCTAATATTGGATCTGATGGAGGATCCGATACAATATTACAAGAAGGAACATATAGATTACAAATAAGAGAAACTG
>Ga0208261_1000337_pt1 | contig 19242 bp, 18 predicted proteins | sample Knorr_S7_td_DCM__FD_185595 | JGI IMG/M metagenome (GOLD analysis project Ga0208261, IMG submission 185595) | Marine microbial communities from Southern Atlantic Ocean transect - Knorr_S7_td_DCM_ad_131m_LV_B (SPAdes) (version 3) | ecosystem: Environmental > Aquatic > Marine > Oceanic | place...
TTGCGCTAACCTCACGCTGTGGGTAAATTTTCATCAAAGAGAAGTTTGTTAGTAGTGGTCATTGTTTGCGCCTTATTGGCAACAGGTTGTGCGAATGATGGTAAGCCTGAGACGTGGGAAGATCAAGACGGTCTGGTAGTTAGAAACTTTGTAGAGGCATGCCAGGAATCTAATGCTGATATGTCAACATTTAAAGCCAAAAGTTACTGCGAATGTGTGATTGAACGTGTTCAGGATGCAGTTACCTACGAAAAGTTTAAAGAACTAGATGATTTTATTCGTAAGCACAGAGATGATTTGAATTCCCAAATGATTTCAGAAAATTATGGCTGGTTGAATGACTCAAGCGAGGCTTGTGCGTAAGTCAAAAACTCACCCTTGATATTGAGGCAATCCTACTCTTGCTGAAGAATTCGCCCAATCAGGCCATCTGGACCGACTTTTTGCGGCCAACTTGTGCATTAGTTCAATAGCATCTGGGTCACTATCGCCCGGCCTGCCTTCTATAACACCTTCTTCAAGCATTCTCATAATTATTTGACGGCCTAGTTCTGTTCGGACAACAGTCAATGTCCAGTCGTTGTACTTGCCAATACCACCTGTCGATATGTCAGCGTGTTCGGCCGCAAAGTCTGGACAATGGTTACATCCCTCTCTTGTCCAAGCGTGACATTCTTTAAGGTTGATTTCGTGATAGTCGCCATTTTTCATCCATATTTGAAAAACGCCTTTTATATTCATTTTGGTCATTTCTTCCTTAGGAAGCCTGTACTTAGCCCAAAATAATTCTTCAAAAATTGAATCATCAAAAGATTTCGAACACAACAATCCGATATTCAATTTGATAGTTTTCCCCGCTTTACCGACTTTACGGTTCCACATAACAGGGCCAATTGAAGTTTGGCAACTCATTCCAACAAGAGCTAAAGATTCAAGATTTTTTTCTCGGGCTTCATTAATAGCAAGTGTGTTAGCGGAGTAGGTGTACCTGCTCCCAGCCCCAGCTAAAACAGATTCTTTATCGGTAGCTAATGCAGGAATAGCTTTCCAAGAGTTTCCACTTTTTTCATCATTTTCTAGGTGCGAAGTTAAAGCTCCGTCAATAATTTTGTTGTCTAAACACCATATGAGTATCGCAGAGACTAGACCTCCATCTTGACCAAGCTCATGAACTGTTGAATCGCTAGCTCTAGTGAGCAGAACGTCTTTATATACCCCGGAAAGTTCCTCTGGTTTTCGGTGACGGTCGAACAGGTGCATTTCTGCTTCAGTTTCCCAGTCCCTAAATCTTGGACACGCTCGGGTGCAAGAAGTGCAACCTTTTTCACCATGTACACAGTTGTCCGTTCCTAGTTCTTCTTCAAGATGAAAGGGTTTGTAAGCACCAGGAGCGTGTTCATATCCAATCACATCATGTGGACATGAGATAACACACCCAGCGCAACCAGTGCAAAGTCCAGTATCGATGACCTCTTCGTATAGTTCTTTCCATTGGAAAGTCCATCGTGGTTGTTTTTGATTTGACATCTCTAGGGTGCAACTCTCTCTTGATCTGGGTCAGATATAACCATAGTCTATTCGATTTAATATCCCATTATGTTTTGCGCCCCTGGCAGGAATCGAACCTGCGCACACGGCTCCGGAAGCCGATGCTCTATCCGCTGAGCTACAGGGGCTTGGTTACAAAAGGAAGGCTACGTCCTCTTTTTGCTGGACGCATCAGTCAACGACATTTCCTTATATTGTTTTTCATAAGGCTTGTAAAAAGTAATGGAATTATTTCTATTGGAGGAAAGAACATGGTCAGTGAAATGGTTGATTTTGAAGCAGGAGACTCTATAGCTCGCGGTTACTTGGCTTCACCTGAAGGAACAGGTCCGGGCGTTATGGTTATTCAAGAATGGTGGGGATTAGCACCACAAATCAAGTCTGTGTGTGACCGACTAGCGGAAAACGGATTTGTAGCATTAGCTCCTGATTTGTATCACGGTGAGTTAGCTCAACACTCTGAAATGGATAAGGCGGGGGAGCTTATGAGCACTCTGCCGCCAGATAGAGCTGTCAGGGATATGTCTGGTGCTATTGATTATCTGTTAAAACATTCGGATGTCGAAGGTGAATCCGTAGGAGTAGTCGGGTTTTGTATGGGAGGAATGCTAAGTCTTTTGATTGCTGCTTCAGAAGGTGAGAGGATTGCTGCTGTGGCTCCTTTTTACGGAGCTCCTCTAGGGGACAGTGAACCTGACTGGACAAATCTTAAAGCCCGTGTTGAAGGGCATTTTGCAAGTGTTGATGATTTTTTTCCTCCTGATTCTGTTACTGAACTAGAAAATAAGCTCATGGAAATGGGTAAGGACGTAACTTTCAGTATTTACCCTCAAACAGGTCATGCTTTTGCTAATGAGGAAAACCCTCTTGGTACTTACAACTCTGAGATTGCTGATGTCGCATGGGGAAAAGTTTTAGACATGTTTAATGAGGAGCTAGGAGGCAGCTAAAAATAGTTTGTTGTAGATATAGCCGCTCCAATAGCTCCAGCACTTGAACCTAGCTTTGCTAGTTTTACTTCAACTTTTGGACGGTGCTCGCTGCCAATAAGAGTTTCTTGAATCCATTTTTCAACTCTGGATCTCAATGGTTCTCCGATTTCGCAAACCCCACCGCCTAGTACAATCCTGTCTAAATCTAAAAGTAAAACTAGATTTATTAGACCTCTGCTAATCTCATGACAGAAGTAGTCCAAAATTCTTAAAGAGTCTGGTTCTAGATTTTGAACACCAGATGACAAATGCTCGCTGGTAACATTTTTCCAGTTCCCAGCTTCATTAACGGCCCAAGGGTAGTTACCCTCAGATGCCTCATTTTCAACAATGCGGTTTAAAGCATTTCCGGAAGCAAAGTATTCCCAGGGTCCTTTTTGACCTGTTAAATGGACTGGACCGTTAACATCTAGGGTCATATGCCCAGCTTCACCGGCGAAACCGTTGCTGCCAAGAAGTAGATTCCCATTTACAACAAAGCCTGTTCCGATTCCGGTTCCTAGCGTCACTAAGGCAAAGTTTTCGCTGCCTTTTCCTGCACCTATTTTCCATTCTGCAATCGTTCCGACGGTTGCGTCGTTTCCTACAACAACTGGAATTCCAAGGTCTTTTTTGATTTCATCGGCGATAGGAAATTCGATAAGGGAGGGAAGGTTTGGTGAGTATCTGACTATTCCTGACTTATGCGCCAATCCAGCTATTCCTAAGCCGAGCGACGTGAAAGATTGCTTTGTATTATTCTCGAGTTTCCTAACGAGAGATTTTATGATTTGGACTAGCTCTAGACCATTGTCGCTACTCTCTTCTGTCAGTTGGTCTTTTATTTCAAAATTGGTCGACTCAAGTACTATTGCTCTGGCTAATGTGCCACCAATATCAATGCCAATGACGTACTCTTCCATTATGAAAGGTTAAAGCAGTCAGTGAAAAAAGTGGTGATTTGTTTATTAGCTCCTGATTCCAGTCAGATCTGTGATGGCCGCAAGAGTACGAGAATCCTCATCGGTGGTGACCGCTCCCTTTATTATTCTGCGCCTTACAGCAGCAGAAATAGTATCTATTGTTAGCACCACCGCCATTGTCATTATTAAAACAGCACTTGCTGCAGGAAAGTTTCTAAATGAAAGTTGGGAAACTAGTTCTGAGCCAACTCCTCCCGCTCCGATCATCCCTAGAACTGCGGACGCTCTTACATTAATTTCAAATCTGAATAACCAGTAAGAACTTATTACTGGCATTACTTGAGGAAGAACTCCCCATCGCATCCCACTAACCCATTTGCCACCGCACGCTCTCGTTGCCTCTATGGGTCCTTCGTCTATGTCTTCAATTGATTCACAAGCCCATTTGCCTAAAGTACCGATTGAGTGCAATCCAATAGCGAGAGTTCCTGCCCAAGCACCTAGACCCGTAATTGGTATGAGAATAACGGCAAGGATTAATTCGGGTACCGCTCTGATTGCATTAAATAATTGACGGATAGGGGATCTGATCCATATTGGAGCGACATTATGGGCGGCTAAGAAGGCTAGGGGAAGTGATGCAAAAGCTCCAATGATTGTTCCAATCCAAGCTATGTAAACTGATTCGAAAATTTTCCCCACTGCGCCACGTTCATAGACTTCATCAAAAGCCGGTGGGACCATTTGTCTTAAAATTGACCAGGCGTCACCTGGCGCATCAAGTAAGCGTGAAAGAGTTATGTTCAGTCCAATGAGAGACCAAACAATTGCGATCAAAAATGGGATTGCAATAAACCAACGATGAATGGTTTTTGGTGCAGGAGGTCTTTTAGCGGGGGTGGATGTATCCGAAAGAGTTTCCATATTAAACGAGCCTCTTTCTTAACGAGACACTAATTTGTTCTATCACCCATACGATTCCAAAAATAATTATTAGCAATCCCAATATGCGGTCAAAGCGAAAGAACTGACGTTGAGTTTCAATGACCCTTCCGACGCCACCGGCTCCAACGAGACCGAGTACAACCGATGCCCTGATATTAAGTTCAAAAATATATAGGGAATAAGCTACGTAGGAAGGGAAAACAGTGGGAAGTACACCCGCTTTTACTGCAGGTAGATGTCGAGCCCCTGAAGAGCGGGCAGCTTCAAGAGGTCTTGGGTCAGCCGCATCCACCGTTTCGCTAAATAGTTTGACCATTACTGCTAAAGAAAAAATTGTAAGTGACCAAGCTCCAGCAAAAGCTCCAATTCCTATTGCTGTTACAAGCAATTTCGCCCAGAAAAGATCTGGCACGGCACGTACTAAGTTCATAACAGTTTTACTTATGAAGTAGATAACTTTATTGGGTGTTGTAAGAGATGACATTGCGAAACTAATGGGAAGAGCTAATAAGCAACCTACGAGTGTTGACGTTATGGCAATTTGTAGAGTTTCAATTAATGGATCAAAAGTGTTCTCCTTTGTGAAAACCCAATCCCAAGGAATAGGCCAAAACATGCTCCATATAGGATTGGTCCAAACCTCCCAAAAAGTTGAAATGTCGAAAGAAACTTTAATCGCTGCCCAAAAAGTTAAAGCTAAAAGCACTAAAGCAATAAAAAACGAGCGTGCTCGAGGTTTCGGTTTTACTGGTCTTTCAGAAGTGTTTGTATGGTCATTCATTTACCATTGCCGATACTTTGTTGCGGTTCTTCATTCATAGCGTGAAGATCTTCCGAGGTGATGGCTCTTCCGTAAATTTCCCGGAAAGTTTCGTCATTCACATCACTTATATCGCCGTCGTAAACTAATACGCCATCACGTAAACCAATCAGTCGCTTCCCATATTCTTTGGCTAGGTCTAAGAAATGAAGATTTACGAGAGTGGTGATTCCTAATTCACGATTAATTTTTTGTAAGTCACCCATTACTTGACGACTTGTTACCGGATCGAGTGCAGCAACGGGTTCATCTGCGAGCATAAGAGAAGGTTCTTGAGCCAGTGCCCTAGCAATTCCTACTCTTTGCTGTTGGCCTCCTGAAAGGTTCGAAGCACGGACATAGGTTTTGTCTATGATGCCGACTCTTTCCAAGGCGAGCATCGCTGCTTCTTTATCTTCGGATGGCCATAAACCTAAAGTCGATCTCCAGGAAGGGACACTAGCAAGCCGACCCATAAGCACGTTATTTAAAACCGTCGTTCTGTTAACAAGATTGAATGTTTGAAAAATCATTCCTGTTTTGGAGCGAACTTGTCTTAGCGTTTGAGAATTAGCATTCACCACTTCAGTTCCGTCAACAAGAATAGAACCGGAGGTAGCAGGAACAAGTCCGTTGAGCACCCGAAGCAGCGTTGATTTGCCTGCTCCGGATAGCCCAACTATGACTACGAACTCTCCATCGTCAATCTCAATGTCTACGTTTCGTAGAGCCTCAACTCCACCCGGGTAGGTGACTGAGACACGTTCGATTTTTATCACGCGCTTTTCCTAAATTATTTAAGATCTGGGATTCCAGTATTAGTCGTTGATTCCTAGTTTTTCATTTGCTTCACGAACAACATCAAAGTCGGAGTCTTTAGCTACTTGCATGTCAGTCCAGCCAAACACTTCGTCAGAAACTGCTTCGCCTTCTTCAGTTTTAAGGTAAGCGTCCATATTGTAATAGATCGCACCCTTCAAGCTGTCAGGCAAGTCGGTCCTTACCGCTACGACGTCATTAGGAATTTCCGCAGTCAAGCTGAAAACAATTACTTTATCTCCAACGTCTGGATTTGTTTTTCTCATTGTTCGACGCGCATCGTCATAGGCAACTCCAAAATCTGCGTCACCGTTGTAAACAGCGGCTACAGATCCATCATGTCCACCCGCGAAAACTTTTTCGTACTGATCGTCTGCTATCCCTGCATTCCGAAGTTGCAAAGTTGGGTACTGATATCCAGAAGTTGAACTTTCGTTTGTGAATGCGACAGTCTTCCCGATTACATTGCTTATGTCTGCCATGCATGACATTCCTGGTGAGACTGTGCCTGCATCAACGGTTTCTCCAAGAGCTTTACCAGAATCTCCAAAGTAAACACCCACTTGCAAGGCAACGGCATCTGTTGCACTGACTTGTTCCATGCCATCTGATCCATTTATTAGAGCTGTTCCTGATTTCAACGTGCCAGGATTGCAGATGCTGGAATCATTTGTCATCCATTGACCATGATATGTAGGCGCTCCATAGCGAATAGCTTGGGCCATAACACTCATATTTCCGAACTTTTGTTGGGCCATAACGAACCCAGCAGGTCCGAAAGCACCAAGATCGGCTTGGCCTGTTCCCATAGCTGTTCCCAGACCGACGAAGTCAGTAGTTACAACACCCTCTACTTCAATTCCTAGTTTTTGGGTGAGATGATCCATCATCGGTTGGATGTCATCCTGTAGAGCTTCTTGTTCTTGACTTGGAACAAAACCAAACACGATTTTGTCTGGCCACTCTTCGCCTGACTGCTCTGATTCATCGCTTCCGCATGACGCTACTAAAAGCGATATAGCTAAAAGTAAAGAAATTCTCTTAATCATCTTCATTCAAATCTCCAATTTTGAATTTAAAAGCCGCAAATTTATGCAGCGAAACTTATCGCAACATTAGTAAATAAATCAGAAAGATACACCTTTCGGCGGATTAACTTTTGTTAAACATCTGAAAAAAATCTCTAAAAGCTTCAAGCTGAGATCCAGATTTACCCTATTGTTCAGTAGTGAGAGTATTCCAATGAATCTGAATTTGTCCCACTTAGGACGTGTTGCAGCCGTAGCTGCAGTTGTTTGTTGGTCTACTGGAAATATTATTGTCGCTCGCCTCGAGTTATCAGGTATTGAAATCGCATTTTGGCGTCAATCTTTGGGAGTGGTTGTTTATGGTGTGGTCTTTTTTGCGATAGGGAAAAGAGTCACATGGGAGCAAATAAAAATCGCATTTCCTGTTGCAGTCTTATTTTGTTCTGAAATAGTGGTCTTCTTTTCGGCTCTTAGCATCACAACTGTTGCTAATGCAACGATTATCGGTGCATTGCAAACAATCGTTTTAATATTTGTTGCCGGAGGAAAGTTTGGAGAAATTATTACTAAGAGGTTGATCGGAATTTCTATTTTCGCTACAGGAGGTGTGGCTGTAGTAGTTTTAGGTTCAAGTAATGATATTTCATGGAGTCCTCTAGGCGACTTACTTGCGTTATTGGCAATGATCTTATTTTCAGGTTATTTCGTTGCTGTGAAATCAGTTCGTTCGCGAATAGACACTTTTACGCTTCAGACTTTGGCCATGCTCATAGGTTCGATAGGCCTGCTGCCTTTCTTAATTATTTTCCGAGATTCAACGTCAGGTTTCCCAGCTCTCACCGGAAATGAATTTCTTTGGATATTAGTTTTGTTAGCAATACCTGGAAGTGGACATTTTTTAATGAATTGGGCCCATTTGCACGTTTCGCTGAGTCTTACAGGTTTACTGATGTTAGCTATTCCAGTGTTTTCTGCAGGCGGAGCTTGGATTTTTTTAGATCAGAGTGTCTCGCTCTTGCAGATACTAGGAGGAGCGATAGTTATAGCTGCTTTGATAGTAGTGACAAGAGATGATGTAAGTTCCCAGAGTAAAGAAAAAGAAACAACTGTAGATAGTTAACTAGAGAATTTTCAATTAATTAAAAGTTGATCCCGTATGGGACAATCGAAAGTTTTTGATCTACGTTTATGCGAGTAGCGACAACAATCAATGGAGGAAAAAAGTGAGTGCTGACGGTACATGGAATGTAACTCTTAATAGCCCAATGGGAGCCCAAGCAGGAACTCTTGAGCTTACTTCTGATGGAAATACCCTTACAGGTACTATGTCAGGACCGCAGGGCAGTATGGAACTGGAAAATGGCACTGTAGATGGAGACAATCTTTCTTGGACAGTGAATATGACACAACCAATGCCTATAACAATTGATGCCACAGCAACCATTGATGGTGATCAGATTAGTGGTGAAGCCAAGCTTGGCGCTTTTGGAACGGCGACGTTTGAAGGATCAAGAGCCTGAAACAACTTTTTGGCTTTATTGGTTAAATCTTTAGCTGATCAAAGTTCTTTAATAAAAGTCTTTCATTAGACATGGACATGTCCGGTAACATCTTGGAGGACCTATAACGCCTAAAAGGTGTTATAAAATCTACCGAGGTAAAGCATGGACGTTCGCGAAAGTATTAAGAATCTGATACGAGAAGCGTTGTCAGGCTTGGGTCTTGAATCGCCGACTGAGATTCATTTAGAAAGACCTGCAAATGTTGAACACGGGGATTGGTCGACCAACGTCGGTCTGGTTTTAGCAAAAAAGGCAGGGTCCAATCCACGTGATTTAGCTACTCAGTTGGTGAGCACTCTAGAAGGATTCTCATCCGAGCATGTGTCTAGATTAGAGGTGGCTGGACCCGGATTCATAAATTTCTATTTAAATAAAACTTGGCTTTATGACGTCTTACTGGAGGTAGTGAATGCTGGTTCACAAGATTGGGCACGATCGGAAGAAGGAGGCAATAGCAAAGTAATTGTTGAATTTGTAAGTGCAAATCCAACAGGACCTTTACATGCCGGACATGGAAGAGGGGCGTGTTATGGAGACTCTGTTGCCAGAATTTTAGAAAGGTCAGGCTATTCGGTAGCTAGAGAGTTTTATGTCAATGACCGGGGTACACAGATGAATCTGTTTGCCGCTTCTCTAGATGCTTGTGTTTCAGGTAAAGACATTCCTGAGGATGGATATCATGGTGCTTATATAAAAGAATGGGCTACTGAGATGTCTGTTGATACAGATCCGCTTAGCTGGGGTATGCAGAGAGCTCTGTCTAGCCACAAAGAGGTCCTTAGTGATCTGAATATAGAATTTGATTCATGGTTTAGTGAAACTTCGATGGTTGAGTCAGGTTCAATTGAACAGACCCTCTCAATGCTTGAGAAAGCCAACGCCTCTTATGAAGAAGATGGAGCTATTTGGCTAAAAAGTACAAAATATGGTGATGACAAAGACAGAGTGCTAGTCAAATCAGATGGAGAGTACACGTACCTATTGCCAGATGTTGCTTATCATCTCGACAAGTTGGTTAGAGCTGAACGTCTAATCAATGTTTGGGGTGCTGATCATCACGGTTACATAACGCGTATGAAAGCAGCTATCCAATCTTTAGGGTACGAACCTGAAAGGCTAGAAGTGGAAGTGACCCAAATGGTGAATCTTCAACGCTCCGGAGAAGAAGTAAAACTCTCAAAAAGAACAGGTGACATCGTTGAACTCTCTGAAGTAGTTAAAGAAGTGGGCTCTGATGCTGCACGTTTCACTTACCTGCTTCAATCCATCGACACGGCTCAAACATTTGATTTGGATTTAGTTTCCAAAAGAGTGAATGAAAATCCGATTTTTTACGTTCAATATGCATATGCACGAATTCGCTCAATGATGAAAAAAGCTGACCAAATTGGTTTTATACCGTCGCCTCTTCCTGAGGTTGACCTATCGCAATTACAGCACAGTCGCGAACTGATTTTACTCCGATCGCTGCATGAGTTGCCAGATGTAGTTGAGAGAGCTAGTCGTGAACTGGCTCCGCATCAAATAACCACATGGTTGCGGGAATTTGCTTCAGATTTACACGGCTTCTACCACGATTGTCGTATTCTTGGCGATGATGTAGAACCATCGTTAGCACAAGCCCGTTTCCTTTTAATGCGAGGCGTGTTAATTGGACTCGAGATAGGAATGGACTTACTAGGAGTTAGTGCTCCCGAAGAGATGTGGCGTGACGAACTTATTGAAGACGGAGAAAACTAATGGCAGGTCCTATACAGAATAATCTGTTACCAGATACCGCAGATATTTCTTCAGGGGAACGAACTCTTATAGGGGGGTGCGACTTATTAGAACTTGCGGATGAATTTGGTACACCACTTTTTGTTTATGACGAAGATCATCTGCGATCAAGATGTCGCGAAGCGGTGCGAGCTTTTGATGGCAATGTCGCATATGCCACAAAAGCTTTTCTATGCATAGAGATGGCGAAACTTGCTTATGAGGAAGGCATGAATCTTGATGTTGCGACCGGTGGGGAGTTGTATATAGCTAGAAAAGCCGATGTTCCTGGTGAACGAATAGTAATGCACGGGAATAATAAGAGTTTTGAAGAGCTCAATATGGCTATCAAAGAGGGAGTGGGTCGTATAGTTGTAGATTCTTTTAACGAACTTGATCGTTTGGAAGAATTGTGTGCAGATCTTAATACGTCAACTAAGGTTCTTTTAAGAGTTACACCCGGAGTTGAAGCACATACTCATGAATTCGTCTCCACAGGACAAGAAGATTCAAAATTTGGATTTACAGTTAGATCAGGTATCGCTGAAGAAGCTGTTCAGAGAGCTCGAAGTTGTAAAAACTTAGAACTACTGGGTTTGCATGCCCATATAGGCAGCCAGGTTTTTGATGTTCGTCCATTTGCCAAAGCAGTAGGAGTTTTAGCAGAATTTGCAGCTCCTTATGACTTTCCTGAGTTAGTTGTCGGGGGAGGATTAGGAGTTCCTTACGTTGAAGGAGAATCCGCTCCTTCGATACAGGAGTGGGCTGACGCTATTTTTGATGCTTGTGCAGAAGCTGGAGTTAAATCTTCAGTTGGCGCAGAGCCAGGTCGTTCGATAGTCGCTAGTGCAGCCGTAACGCTTTATACAGTGGGGACAATAAAAGAAGTTCCCGATCATAGAACCTATGTTTCTGTCGATGGTGGAATGAGTGACAATCCTAGACCTGCACTTTATGGGTCCGGATACGAGACTTTTTTGCCTCGTTCCAACCAAGCGGAACGGCAAAATCCGGTTCGTCTTGTAGGTAAACATTGTGAATCCGGTGATTTTCTCATTAAAGAAGCATGGGTGCCTGAAGGGCTATCAGTAGGGGATATTATCGCTACTCCTGTAACAGGTGCTTACGGTCATTCAATGGGTTCGAATTATAATCAAATGCTTAGACCAGCAGTAGTTTTCGTGTCTGGTGGGTCTTCACGATTGGTTGTAGCTAGAGAATCGTACGAAGATTTAATAAGACGTGACATTTAACATATTAAAGAAGTTAAAACAGTACCTGACTAGAGCCTTTCGCCAAGTACTGTATGGGTATGGAATTACTTAATGTCAACATAGGTCTTCTGGGCTGTGGAACAGTTGGAGCCTCTTTGTGTAAATTAATAGATGAGCAGAGCGAAGCTATTGCCGAACGCACAGGACTAAAACTCGATGTTGTCATGGTGGCTGTCCGTAACGTTTCCCAATCGCGAGATGTGCCAATAGATCCCTCTTTATTTACCGATGACTCGAATTCAGTTATAGAAAGCCCTGATGTAGATGTTGTTGTTGAAGTAATGGGAGGAATAGACCCTTCTAAAGATCTAATTGTCAAAGCTCTAGCACTAGGAAAACCGGTAGTCACAGCGAATAAAGAGCTTTTAGCTGTCCATGGGGATGAGTTGTATTCTTTAGCAAAACAATCTGAAGTCGATCTTTTATTTGAAGCTGCTGTTGCAGCTGCAATTCCCATTATCCGCCCTTTGCGTGAATCTTTAGCAGGAGAACCAATTACACGAGTCATGGGAATAGTAAATGGAACCACAAATTTTATTCTCACGAAAATGACTGAAGAGAATATGCCCTACTTGGATGCCCTTGATGAAGCACAAAAGCTTGGTTACGCGGAAAGCGATCCAACAGCCGATGTTGAAGGTCACGATGCGGCTGCTAAAGCTGCAATCATTGCAAGCTTCGCTTTTGGTGGCCAAGTCACTCTCAGTGATGTGCATGTTGAGGGAATAACAAAGATAACTCCTGAAGACATAGATTTTGCTAACCGTTTAGACCATTGCATAAAGCTTTTAGCAATTGCAGAAAAACAAAAAAATGATGGCGAAGATTCTTTATGTGTTCGTGTTCATCCAAGTATGGTTCCTTTAACTCATCCATTAGCTACGGTCCGTGAAAGTTTTAACGCTATTTTCGTCGAAGGTGATGCAATGGGGGAGTTGATGTTTTACGGCAGAGGTGCTGGGGGTGCACCTACAGCATCTGCAGTTCTAGGGGACTTGATCGACGCTTCTTGTAATTTAAAAAGATCTAATAGTGCTGCAATTGGCGAATTTAAACCCATGAAAATTTCACCAATTGCAGATTTAGAAAGTCAGTATTTCTTGGAAGTGGAAGTTGATGATCAATCAGGTGTACTGGCACAAGTAGCAACTGTTTTCGGAGAACACCATGTTTCAATACGCTCCATGGAACAAGAGGGCCTTGATAAGGAAGCAAGGCTTATTTTTATTACTCACAAGGCTTTTGAAAGTAATTTGCAAGCAGCAATTGAGGCTTTGAATCAACTAGAAGCGGTTAGAAGCGTGGGTACTGTTCTCAGGGTTATCGGTATCGATTGAGTCAGGGATCCGAGTGAAATACGTAAGTACAAGAGGTTCAGCGCCAGAAAAAACTTTTAGTGAAGCTTTGTTGACAGGTCTTGCTGATGATGGAGGTCTATACGTTCCAGACGTATGGCCCTCATTAGAAATTTCAGGTGATGGTGATTACTTAGAAACAGCCTTTGAGGTGATGAGTCTTTTTACAGCAGAAAGCCTTGATCAAGTAACGTTCAAAAAAATTATAGATGAGGCCTATAAGTCCTTCGATGTCCAAGAAATTGTTCCGTTGATTGAATTAGATGAGCAGATTTTCTTGATGGAACTATTTCATGGTCCCACTCTTGCTTTCAAAGACATAGCTCTCCAATTGGTCGGAAGGCTATTCGATTATGAGTTAAATAGTCGTGGTGAGCATCTTACGATCGTGGGTGCAACTTCTGGTGATACAGGTTCTGCAGCAATTGAAGCTTGTAAAGGTCGCCAGAATTTAGACATAGTTATTCTTCATCCCTCAAACAGAGTTTCAGAGGTGCAACGAAGACAGATGACTACAGTCGATTCTTTTAATGTGCATAATGTTGCCATTGAGGGAACTTTTGACGACTGTCAAGACTTGGTTAAAGCCATGTTTAACGATCTTGAATATAGAAAGAAATTGAAATTAGGTGCGGTGAATTCAATTAACTGGGCAAGAGTTATGGCTCAGATTGTTTATTACGTGGTGGCATCCGAAAGATTAGGGTCGCATGATAAGCCAGTAATTTTTTCAGTTCCTACTGGAAATTTTGGAAATGTATTCGCTGGTCACGCAGCGAGAAATTGTGGTCTTAACATCCCCAAATTATTGGTTGCAAGTAACAAAAATGATATTCTCACACAGTTCTTTAATTCAGCCGAAATGAAAATTGATGAAGTGATACCTACTCTTTCCCCGAGCATGGATATTCAAATCTCATCTAATTTAGAAAGATTTATTTTCGAACTATTCGAAAGAGATGGAGAAAAAGTTAGGAATCTCTTTGAAAAGTTCCGGTTGGAAGGAAATGTTAAAGTCGATTCCGATATAAAAGCCAAGTTCTCCAATAGCTGGGCCGGATACAGCTTTGATGATGAAGAAGTAGTTAAGTGCATTTCTTCACAAGCGGAAAGTTCAGGCATAATTCTCGACCCGCATTCTGCTGTAGGGGTTTTAGCCGCCCGTTCGCATCGAGATAAACAAATTGATCCCGAAATTCCGATAGTTTCTTTGGCTACAGCACATCCAGCGAAATTTCCCAAAGCAGTTGAAAGAGCATTAGGGCATTGTCCACCTCTTCCGGATCGTCTTGCTGATTTACATGAACGTCCTGAGTTCTTTACCCAGCTGCCGAATGATCTAGAAGTCGTTAAAGATCACGTGATTAGTTGTTCCAGAATAAACGAAAAATAAGTTGAAGGTTATAGAGATTTTTGTCAGGGTAGGAAAAGTATGAAATATGTGATTTGCGTACCAGATGGTTGTGCTGATTTGCCAGTCCCAGAACTAGGTGGAAAGACTCCATTAGAAGTCGCTAGCATGCCAAATCTCGATGCACTTGCTGCTAGAAGCACTCTGGGTAGGGCAGAAGTAATACCCAGTGGCATGCCGCCGGGAAGTGATGTCGGGAATATGTCAATTTTCGGTTATGACCCAAGCAAGTATCACACAGGACGCGCCCCGATCGAAGTTGCTGCGCTTGGAGTGAAACTGAGACCGGACCAAACTGCATTCAGGTGCAATTTTGTAAAAGTAGTTGATGGTGTGATGGTCGATTACGCGGGCGGGAATCCCTCTTCGGATGAAGCAGCGAAGGTTATCGAACAGTTAAATAGGGAACTGGGAAACCCGGACGAAGGAATCTCCTTTCTAGCAGGTGTCAGTTTTCGCAACGCAATGATTGCCCCCATAGATTTTCTTGATGCGGTTTGTGTGCCACCACATGATCTAACAGGTGATTCGGTCGTATTTCCGTCTGGTAAATCAGGTCAAAAAATCACTGATCTGATGGCAGCATCTGAGGAGATATTGGCTGCATCAAGTCTGGAAGCAACGGGAATTTGGTTATGGGGGCAGGGGACACAACCTCAATTCCCATCGTTTGCTGGTGTTAATGGTGTTAATGGGGGTTTAGTAACAGCAGTTGATCTTGTCAGAGGTATTGGAAAGTTAGCTGATATGAAAGTATGTGATATCCCAGGTGCAACTGGTTGGTATGACACTGATTACGAAGGTAAGAGAGATATAGCTCTCAAAGAGTTGGAAGATGGTTTAGATTTATTCATCATCCATGTTGAGGCTACTGATGAAGCCGGCCATGCTGGAAATGTCGAAGCGAAAGTTGAATCGCTCGAAAATTGGGATAGCCGTATTTTGAAAGATTTGATTTCAGGCTTAGAGGATTTAGGACCATGGAGAATGTTGATGCTTCCAGATCATGCAACACCTTTAACCCTTCGGACACATACGCCTGACCCTGTTCCTTATCTTCTGTTTGATTCAGAAAAAGATTCAGATGGTGGTGTTTTTACTGAAATTGGAGTTTCTGACAAGCCTTTAGTTAAGGGGCATGAGCTGATGAAAGCCCTTTTAGCCAATTAAATAAAAGATTTTTACAGGAAAAAAATAAAAACTCTTTTTAAGTAAGTTTTTGTGTTGTCGACTACTTGAGGTTCGCATACAGTACTAGATGTCGTTATGGCTAAGGGCCTGATTGACATTCATCAGGTCTGATGGTTACACGAGTGTACGACCCAGATCGTGTTTCGTTTTAACGGCAATTCAATTTCGGTGTTAAGCCAATTTTCTAGAGGGGTTTAACACTCAACACACAGAACACAGAGGTGTTTAAGTATGGACTCGACTGAGTTACAAAGCGATTCATTGGAAGCCAAAGGGCGAGATGAACTTATTACTATTGCCACGGCCTTAGGAGGGAAACCTGCTTCACGTGCTAGAAAAGCGGAGATAGTTGAGCTGATCCTTGATTTGGCTTCTGGGGGTACGCCTTCTAGTGCTAATACCGAAGAGTCGGAAAAAGCGACACCTTCAGACGTTGGAGACACAGCGACAAAAGATGAAGAGGAACCGTTAGCTGATTGGGAGATAGCTCTCAAAGATGAGGCTGAAGAAGAAGGCAAGGGCGATGATTCTAGCAAGTCCGTTAAATCTGAAACTTCTGAAAACGCAAGTAGCGCAAGAGCATCGTCAAGTAAAGATTCTGATTCAAGAAGTTCTAACAATAATCGAGAAAAACGTAATAATGAATACACCGAACCCGGAAACCGTCGACGTCGTCGTCGTGGGAGAGGACCAGAAGGTCAAGATGATTCTTGGGATGGCGAACCTGTTTCGATAGAGGGCTATCTAGATTTGCGTAATGAAGGTTATGGCTTTTTGCGAACAACAGGATTCCGCCCTTCGAAACAAGATGCTTATGTGTCTGTGAAACAGGTGAAGCAATTTGATCTCCGACGCGGAGACTATTTAGTTGGTGGGGCAAGACCAGCAAATAGAAGTGAAAAAAATCCTGCTTTATTGAGATTAGATACTGTGAATGGGAACCCGCCTGAAGATGCACTGAAACGACCTCATTTCGAAGATCTAACACCACTCTTTCCGGACGAGAGATTAAACCTAGAATTAGCCGCTGACCCATCTAACATGACAGCTCGCATCGTTGACCTGTTGTCCCCAATAGGTAAGGGACAAAGGGGACTTATCGTCTCACCACCGAAGGCTGGGAAGACAACAATAATGAAACAGATTGCTAGGTCAATAGAAACAAATAATCCTGAAGTTAAGTTGATTGTGTTGCTAGTTGACGAAAGACCTGAAGAAGTTACTGATATGAAAAGATGGCTTATCAATGGTGAAGTTGCCGCTTCAACTTTTGATAGACCAGCTGAAGAACACACTGCCATTGCTGAGGTAACCATAGAGAGGGCTCGAAGACTCGTCGAATATGGTGAAGATGTAGTGATCATTCTTGACGGAATCACACGATTGGCTAGAGCTTACAATTTGGCTGCTCCAGCGACAGGAAGAATCATGTCTGGTGGTGTTGATAGTGGGGCTTTATATCCACCAAAGAAATTCTTTGGTGCTGCTAGAAATGTTGAAGAAGGTGGCTCTCTGACTATTTTGGCCACGGCTTTGGTAGAAACAGGATCAAAGATGGATGAAGTGATTTTTGAAGAGTTCAAAGGAACAGGAAACATGGAGCTTCGTTTAGATCGAAGAATTGCGGAAAGGCGTGTTTACCCCGCTATTGACGTGAACGCTTCATCAACTCGTCATGAAGAACTTTTATTTGATCGCAAACAATTAAATCAAGTATGGAAATTAAGACGAGTTTTAAATGGTTTGGCGTCAGATGGGGATAATGGTTCAGGCGCAGGCCTAGAACTGCTCATTGACCGATTAAAAACTTTTCCTAACAATGATGAATTTTTGGCAGAAGTTGCTAAAGGCCCCTCAATAGAAGCTTCTTGAATTGAAAAAAAGGTTGTTAATACTAAACAATTCCAACAGACTGGACAGCTATGAGATCTGAAATACACCCTGAATATAGAACAGTTGCGTTCCAAGACACTAGTGAGGGAACCACGTTTTTGATTCCTTCAACGGCTGAGTCCGGAGAAACAACAATTGTTGACGGGGTTGAGTACCCGTTGGTTAAAGTTGAAGTTTCTTCTGCGAGTCACCCATTTTTCACTGGCAAGATGCAGATCATTGATACAGCGGGTCGAGTTGAAAGATTTGAGCGCAGGTACGGCAAAGGTCGTAAAAAGGGTTCTGAGTAGAACTAGCTACAGATAATACTTTTTAAAAATTGCCTTTAGACGAAGAACAACGGTTATCTCTAAACCGAAGTAAATTACGAAAAATTCTTGCCGAAGACTCTCTTCAAGAATTTGGAAATTTGACAGACTCTTCTGGAAGTGGAATTCATAACAATTCGACCTTATGGGTTATTGCTGACGAAGAAAGTCCAGAAAGCTTGCTGGGCGCATCTCTTTTAGAATTAACAACTCAGGATCAGCTCGAGTTAGTTATCTTTTTTGAAGATCTGGAGGGTGCTCAAGTGACACAAAGGCGGGCAAGTATTTTGAACCCGTCACCCAGTATTTTCTTCCTTTCTGATGGGAAGCCTATTCCTGTGGAACCAGCCACTATTGCTCGCAGGGATAACCTGCAAGATGCACCTTCTGAGTTTTATGATTTGTGTTCGAAATTTGGGTTGCAACCAATTTATGAGTGTGGAATATGGAAAGGTGAGATTTTAGGACTTGAAGTGATGAGAGTTACTGGTGATGAAATTGAAGTGGGAGTGGGGAAATTTGATCGCGAAGCTACTTCATTAATAAGTAGCGGTAGACCGTTGTCGGAAGTTCTTGCATCAGCAGTGGAGATTGTTACTTCTTCTAGAAACCCAGAGTCTGGTTTCCATCCATTATCGAGGCTTGCTAGGGAAAGATGGCTTAGAGCAGATGCTTTAGCCAGTCCAGAAATATTCGGTTTCGAAAATCTGACTTGCGTTGATCCTCCTAGAGAAAGGGAATCATTACGAGAAATGATGCCAGCAGCAGCAACCGGTATTGATGCGGTGGGTGAAAAAGTTCTCATTGTTTTCTCAGTTGGTATTGATATTTGTCTAGTTTCATTTATTGCAGATTTAATTTCGATTGAATGTCCTAACCGTGTTGAAGTAGTACTTCCCGAAAAAGACATTTTAGTTCCGGTGAAAAAATGCCTTAGCTATTTAGATATTCCTTTAAATGTTAAAGGGGTTGTAGGAGCGTGGGAGATTCCAACTAGTTAAATTGTTTTTGTGTAAAACCAGAATGCATATTGCAGCAAGTCACATACCGATACCCTGAGTTAATGATCGATCAAGTAAAAGCTTTAATTGCCGAGTTTGAAGACGTCGAAAAACGATTAGCTGACCCAGAAGTAGTTTCTGATTCAAAACTGTTAGAAACACTTGGTCGAAGGCACAAAGAATTAGGAAATACTCTTTTAGTCGGACGTCCTCTGCAATCTGCATATGAAAATCTCGAGACTGCAAAAGAGTTGATGGAAGTCACCGAAGGTGATGAACGTGATCAACTTCAGGAAGAAGTGACAAAATTAAAGAATGAGATTGAGAAACTAGAAGCCGAATTGCGAGTTTTCTTGTTACCTCAAGACCCGAATGACGGAAGAACAGTAATTATAGAAATTAGAGGCGCGGAAGGTGGAGAAGAGGCCAATCTTTTTGCACGTAATCTCCGTGACA
>Ga0208261_1000339_pt1 | contig 19199 bp, 17 predicted proteins | sample Knorr_S7_td_DCM__FD_185595 | JGI IMG/M metagenome (GOLD analysis project Ga0208261, IMG submission 185595) | Marine microbial communities from Southern Atlantic Ocean transect - Knorr_S7_td_DCM_ad_131m_LV_B (SPAdes) (version 3) | ecosystem: Environmental > Aquatic > Marine > Oceanic | place...
AACAGGAGAGAATTTTTTCGAAAAAATTTATCGCGAGTTTTTTATCTTTTGCACTAATATTGGGATCTCTTTCCGTGATTAACACCTGGGATTATCCAACCTATTTAGTTATATCCTTATTTTTTATATTTATTGGGATTTTTACTTCACTATCATCGATTCAACAAACAATTACAAAACTCATCTTAATTTCTTCGTCACTTATTACTATTTCATACCTGTTATATCTACCATATCATTTGGATAATACAATCTACACGTCAGGATTCCATCTGAGTAATGAACAAACAAATATTGCTGATTTTCTATCGATATATGGATTTTTTCTTTTCATACTTCTTTCATATTTTCTTCTGAAAACACTTAGCTTTTACACATCTTTACCTATCCCCAGAAACCTAATTATCCCAATTAGTATTATTCTTATTTCGGCAATTACGGTGATCCTATCTTTCACACTATATTTTGGATATTTTACTGTTGGTATTATTGTCATTTTAATAATAATCCTTAAATTAATGATTCCAGATTTATATATAAATTCCTTAGGAAATCGATACTATTTATTTCCTCTGTTTTTCATATTACTTTCGTTGAGTATTTGTATTTTTGTTGACATATTTACTATAGATAATGATATAAATCGAATGAACACAGTCTTTAAGTTCTACAATCAAGCATGGATTCTCTTTTCTATTGGCTCTGCATTTTTACTCACTATATTACTCGAATCTATAAATTCTAAATTAATATTTAATAACCGAATTGTTACATTCTTTTGGATATTTTTACTTGGATTTTTTGTTATAAATGCATCTTTATTTGCTATATTTGGTACAACCTCAAGAGTAAATAATCGATTTACCACAGAATTCAAAAGTTTAAATGGTATGGAATTTATGCAATACGCATCGTATACAGATACTAAAGCACCTCTCTGGAATCCTGAAATGGATGGTTTAAATTTAAACCATGATTTAGAAGGTATTATGTGGATACGAGATAATATACCAGGATCACCTGTTATAGCTGAAGCTACTACTGAACCTCATAGATATATGTGGGGTAACCGCATATCAATATATACGGGAAATCCTACAGTCATCGGATGGGGATGGCATCAAACACAACAAAGAACATCCGAAGAGTCTATTGAAGAAATAAACACAAGGATCCAAGATGTAAAAATTTTCTTTTCAACAGAAAATAAAAAATTGGCCCAAGATATAGCAGAAAAATATAATATTGAATATATTTATGTTGGGGAATTAGAAAAAATTTATTATCCCAAAGAGGGTCTAGATAAATTTGATTTGATGATCCAGCAAGGATTTAAGAAAATTTATTATAAAAATGGTTTTTCAGTTTACAAGATTGAACTATCGTAATTAATCTTCATTTTCTTGAACTAAAGCTTTTTCCCATGTTAAGTATTTAAGCATAAGTTCACGATTCCCAAGAGGGTGTACAAAAACATCATCTGGATAATCATATTTGTTATCACTTTTAGTAGTTAATGGCAGGTTGTTAGACTTCCATGCCTCTAAACCACCACTTAAAACCACAGTATTGCTATATCCTAAATCGTCTAATATCTTTGTAGACAATGCAGATCTAAGTTCATCATTACAAACCAATACCACTTTATCATTGTTATTGGGCACAACCGCTTCTATATATATTTCTAACCAATCCTTTGGAAGCCAATATGAATTTTCAATATGACCTTCATTATAATTTGCACTATTTCCCAAAAATAAAATTGTCTGATTTTCGTTGTTATTTATACAATCAAGTAATTCATTTGAACTAATAGATTTGTAATTTACAGGAAGATCTATGATAGGTTTTGAAAATTCTGAACTAAACTTAAATTCATTACTTGAGCATTCATTCATACCGCCCAAAACCACTTGTATATTGTCATATCCCATTCTTTTTAACCAATATGCAGCAACTGTCGACCGTGTCATATCATTACAAACTAGAATAACTCGTGCATTTTTCATAGCAACAGTTTCATCAGTACGCTGAATTAGCTGTCCACCTGCCATCCAGTCGAATTCTGATAAATGTGATTCTTTATATTCAGATTCTGTTCTAACATCGATAAAGTAAATATTATTTTCAATATTTTGATTAAAAAGATTTTTCAGTTCAACGTGATCAATGGTTTGTATACTATTTTGTTTACGCATATTTTCAGCTAATTCTTGAGCAAGTTTTTTAAAATCGGGAGTTGTATCAACAAAATCTTCCACATCATTATCATATTGAAGCTCGTACCCCGCTAACAACCACCCCATAGTTCCATCTTTAAGGGAGATTATGTCTTTATAACCTAAAGTATGCATCAAGCTCGCTCCAATAATACTCCTAGTTCTACCACCACAATGAATTATTATTTGGCCATCAAATTCTTTATCCAATTGTGGCACTCGATTTATTAATTCTCCATTTGGAATATTTATACTATTTGGCATAGTTGCTCTTGAGTATTCTTCAGGGGTTCTTGTATCAATTAATAATAGCTTTTCACCATTTTCCATCATTTCAAAAAGTTGTTCTGGTGTTATTTCGGGAGGATCATCAGTATGTAAAACTTGCTCACCAAAAGTTTTACTCGGAACATTCATACCTTCAGTATATGAATATCCATCAGCTATCCATTTATCTAAACCACCTTCTAATACTAATACATTTGAATATCCCATATGAGAAAGTTGTGCCACAGAATAAAAAGATCTTTTGGAATCACTATCATTTAATATAATTTTCGTTTGCTTGTAAGGAATTAAACGAGGTAGTTGAAATTCAAGATCTGACCTAGGAATTGAACTTGAACCCAAAATGTGTTTCTCGTTAAATTCTGCCTTTGAACGTATATCAAGTAGACAAAAATTACTACTACTAGTAATCAAGTCTAATAATTCTTCACAACTTATATAATTGGCATTAGTCATAATAATTAAACCTCGTTAAATTTAGGATATGAACCAAATACCCTTATCTGACTTGTTTGTTTTCTTAATTTCTCCATCACAGGTTTAATACTTTCGTCATTTTGATGACCATCAAAATCAATTAAAAATATATATTGCCCCAAACCTTCTCTGGAGGGTCGAGATTCAATTTTTATCAAATTTATATCATTCGATGCAAAAATACCTATGGTATCGTATAGCTGTCCTGGTTTATCCACATCATAACTAAAACATAGTGAAGTTTTGTCAAAACCAGTTGGATTAGTAAAATCTTTACCCAATACTACAAATCTAGTTACATTCGATGAATTATCTTGAATACTTTTGTTCAAAATTTTCATGTCATAAAGTTCAGCGGAACCTAAGTTTCCAATAGCTGCACCCTGAGTATCACCTTTAATTTGCTCTACAGCTGAAGCAGTACTTAAAGATGCTACTAAATTTGCTTTTGGAAAATTGGATTCAAGAAATACCCTACATTGCGCTAATGCTTGAGGATGAGAATATATATTTTTTACATCCTTAACATTGGTGTTTGGATCGATAATGAAATGATGCTCTATTTTAATTATCACTTCATTACAAATAATTAGTGATGGATCATGTATTAATAAATCCAGGGTATCTACAACCGAACCATTTAGACTATTTTCAATAGGTAAAACAGCGAGGTCGCTATCGATATTCACTGAGTCATATACTGCCCGAAAATTAGATTGGGGTATCAAATTAGCTTTGGAATCATACAATTGTGCAGCCAATTCAGTAAAAGTTCCAGCTGGACCTAAATATGATATGTTTCGAACCATAAAATCTCCTACATTGTAAGCCAATTATTTAAAACTCTTATAGAATCTTCATCACCAATAAATATTAATTCATCACCAATATCGATAGTTGTATTAGCATCAATAATTTTTGGATTGCCACGCCCATCGATCATCATTAAAAGAGAAGTATCTTCTGGTAATTGTATATCACTGATTTTAATTCCAATAACATTACTTTCCAGCTCAACATGAACACGAAATATTTTTCGTTGTGAATTTTCTGATAGAGGCATTTCAAAAAAAGATGGTTTGTGAGCATTAGGAATACTATCTTCTAAATCTTGCAATATCACATCAGTGTGATTAATTATGACATCAACACCTAATTGTTGAAATAAAGTTTCATTTTCTGGATTGTTTACTAATGCTATAGTTTTTGGAATATTAAATGATAGTTTAGCAACTTGGCAACCAATCAAATTTGAAGAATCATCTCCTGTTACTGCAATTAATAAATCTGCTCTCCTAATTCCAGCTTTTTCTAAACTATTAGGATTTGTACCATCCGCCTGTAAAGCTATACTTCCAAATGAATTAACTACTGATGAATAACGAGCAGCATCAGGTTCAAATACTAAAACTTCATTACCACTTGCCAGTAACTCAGAAGCTAAGTTATATCCAATTGTTCCACATCCTAAAATTAAGACGTACATGTTTTCCCTTTTATTTATCTTATTGAATCTAGCACAATATCAGATATTAAACTTGTAGTACTGATAACATTTAAACCTAATTTACGAAATATACCATCTTTTTTGGGATCAGAAACTAAACATAAGATAGTTTTTGGGTTATATAAAGACTTAACCTTTTGTGCTGCTAATATATTTCTATTGTCACTAGGTTCCAATGCTAAAAATATATCACTTTCAATTATTCCAGCACCTTCTAATTCATTTGAAATAGTGCCGTCTCCTATTATTGTTGTTATATTTTCAGTTTCTTCAATAATCAAGAAGTTATCCGCCTGAACATCAATAATCGTTATCTTATGATCATTTTTGGCCATCTTCTCAGCTACATTAACAGCGATTCCATTACATCCCATAATAACAATATTCATAAAGCACCTTTAAACTATTTTTCATTTCTATATAGCAATACTGGACAATGAGCATTTTCTAAAACGTACGGAACAGTATAACCTAATGTAAAGGAACCGTGTGCTCTTTTATACTCTGATGACATAACAATTAAGCTCGCATCGCGATCAACAGCTTCCTGTATAATTGCTAATCCTGCTTCTCTTGCCTGCAATAACTCTGCTTCTACTCGAAGATTAGATTTTTTTGCTTGTGACTCTACAGAATTCAAAATAGCATCTCCAATATTAAAATCTGGAGTAAGATCAGCATCTAATGGTAGGTGACGACCCACTTCAATGACATGAAAAACAAATACTTGTCCTTTATTTTGCTGAGCCATAAGCTTAGCTAAATTAATCGCATGTTCGTCAGTTTCATCTCCCATTACAGGTACAACTATAGTATATTTGCTCATTTATCTCCTAATTGATAATTAATTATTAATGTCTTCGGAGCGCATTCGATCTAATAGGTCATCTCTTCCTGCTATAAACAAAACATCATTTTCTCGTATTGATTCATCTTTCGCAGGGAAAATTATCGGATCCTTTCCTCTTCGAAGAGCTATAACTGAAACACCATACTTGTCTCTAGTTCCACCTAGACCTGATTCTTCAATAGTTTTTCCAACAACATTTGTAGGAGGTTTAACTCTACTTATACCAAACTTTGATGCTACTGATAAATAATCTTGAACATCAGGATTAAATAAAGTATGAGCCATCCGCACACCTGCATCATGCTCAGGATTAACTACCTTATCTGCTCCCACTCTTTCAAGAGTCTGTGTATGTAGAGTGTTATTTGATCTAGCAATAACTTGTTTTACACCAAGTGTTTTTAACAGAATCGTTGTCATTATATTGGCTTGTATATCAGATCCAATAGCAACTATTCCTAGATCATAATTAGCTATACCCAAATCACGTAATACAGCTTCACTGGTCGAGTCACCCTTAATCATGTAAGTTAATTGTCCTTGCAAATTTTCAATAACATGATCGCTACTATCTAGAGCTAATACATCAAATCCAAGTGTATCCAATTCTTGAGCTAAGCTTATTCCAAATCTTCCTAAACCAACCACGATAGCTTGTCTTGCCATTTCATTTCCTTTTCTTTATATTTATCCGATTCTAATTCTTTCTTCAGAGTATCTATATAATGCTGTATATCTACGCCTACCCAATGCTAATGCGATAGTTAAAGGACCAACACGACCTATAAACATCGTAAATATAATTAATAATTGGCCTAAATCAGATAATGAAGAAGTAATGCCAGTAGATAACCCTACTGTTCCAAATGCAGAAATCACTTCAAACAATACTTTGCTATAGGTAACATTTTCGGTAATAACTAATAAAAAAGCAATTGTGAATATAAACATAATAGCAATAAACGAAAGGGAAAAAGCTCTAACAACTAATGAATTTGGTATTTCCCTTCCGTAAGCTTCCACATAAGTTTTACCTCTACTAGCAGTCATAATTGCAAGTACTATAACCGCAAAAGTCGTAACTTTAATACCTCCAGCAACCGAACCGGAAGCTCCTCCAATAAACATTAACCCAGCGTATAAAATATTAGTGTATTCTCTTGTTGTACTAAAATCTATGGATGAAAAACCTGCAGTTCTTCCACTTATTGATTGAAATAGAGATGTACTGATTCTTTCTAAAATGTTTTGATCTTTGAATGTTGATGAATTTCCCGACTCAGTAATAAGAAAAAACAATGTACCTATCACTATCAAACTTAGGGTAGTAACAAGAACTAATTTTGTATCTAAAGATAATCGTTTAAATCTTTTAAATTTCAATAATTCTAGTATTACAGGATAACTCAAACTTCCAAGAAAAATCATAAAGGCTATAAACAATAAGGTTATATGATCTTGAAAAAAAAGAGCTAAACTTGAACTATCAGGCACGATAGTAAAACCAGCATTATTATACGAAGATATAGATAAAAAAATCGACTGCCAGATTACATCACCATTACTTTCAAATAAAGGCAAAAAACGGTAATAATAGAATATAGCAGCAGCCACTTGAATGATTATACCCAAAGCAGCTACTTGAATGGTTATTCTTAATATATTTGAAGATCCAATCATCTCTTTAATCGGTTGGTTTTCCCATAATACTAGTTGATTACTTGATGTAAATTGTTGTGCAACTACAACTAGTAAGAAAGTTGCAGCACTCATAAAAGTAGCCCCGCCTAAAAACATCAGAATTGCTATTGTGATCTCACCAAAAAAACTCCAGTATTCTGAGGTATTAACAGTAACTAATCCTGTTAGTGTTGCTGCAGAAGTTGATGTAAATAATGCAGTTATAAATGGTGTAAACTCATCATTATTATTCGAAATTGGGAGCCATAAAAATAAAGTTCCCAAAGAAATAATAAATCCAAAAACATAAATGATAAGTAAAGGAGACTCAAATCTCCTGGATCCAACAGAAGTATTGGAAAACGATTCCTCTATAACTTCCGTTTCAAATTCTTTTGTTCGAGGTTTCCTAACAACCTTGTCACCAACTCTAATAATGCTACTTTTTTGCATTAATTCTCCTATTGTCGGTTATTATAAAAACAAGTTTTTTTACCATTCAGTTATTATACTATTTTATTATTAATATTTTATGGATGCAGAATTGTATTCTTTCTTTAATTTTCTGTCAATTAAAGTATCATTTTCTAACCTAAGTTAGTATTGACTCTAATGTAAAGGTGAAGTATTATCCCTCTACTAAGTAGCTTTTAGGGTTAATAAAGACAAGAAATTGGTCGTTTTCCTAGTGTTTTTATAACCCTTTTTATGTCAAAAGAAAAGAAAATTCGACTGTGAAGGAAGGAGAGGTCATGACTTCAAATGGAGAAAGTAAATTAACTGATGACATAAAAGCTCTAATAGGTGTAGAGGGTGAAGAACACGAAGTCACTGTCTGGGGGGTTGAAAGAGAAGGTTTGAGAAGATTTACTCAGGCTGTAATGGACCCAGATCCTAGACACTTTGATGAAAAATTTGCAAAATCCACTAAATTTGGAGAAACTACCACCCCGGGAATATATGTAACCTATCTTAATAGAACACATCCTCGTGAGGATGATCCTGTTACTAGAGCTTTTAAGGAAAATCCAGTCTCAGATGGAATAGGTGGTGTAAGAACCAGTAGTAGACCTGGTGCACTTCCAGATGTACCAACAGATCTCGTTCGTGTATTAAATGCAGGAAATGAGATTGAAGTATATAAATATCCATCAATGGGAGATAGGGTATTTGCAAAAAACAAATACCATAACATAACAGAACGTGTAGGTCGTGATGGTTCTCATATGTTAATTATTACTATGGAAACAACATATAGAAATCAAGATGGTACATTACTTTGTATCACACGATCTTCAAGCTTTAGAAGATAAAAATTATATTCAAGAAAGGAGAATGGTTATGCCTACTCAAGAAGAGTTAAGAAATAAAGAACAAACATATTATGATGATGTAGAAGTTGGCCAAGACTTACCGCCATATATTATAGGACCAATGACTCCAACACATTTATTTAGATGGAGTGCTGCTATAGAAAACTGGCATAGGATTCACTATGATCAGGACTTTAGTATCTATCATGATGGATTACCTAATATTTTGGCACAAGGTTCTTGGAAACAGAGTGTTATGCCACAGTATTTAAAAGACCTCTGCTTACCTAATGGCTGGGCTTGGAAAGTTCAGTTTCAACACAGAGCCATGATTGTCCCTGGAGATACAATCACAGTCTCTGCAAAAGTCACAAATAAATATGAAAAAGATGGATTAGGGTTTGTTGAAGTGGAAACAGGAATGACAAACCAAGATGGTATCAATACATGCCCAGGTAATGGAACTATTGTATTGCCAATAAAAGGCGGAAAAGAGATACCATATCCTTTTGTCGCTCCAGAAGAATAATTAATCATTTAAACAAACTTTTTTAAGGAGGCAATTATGCCACGTTGGTTAGCAATAGGTACTGCTGATGGATGGGATAATCCAGAAAAATTTAGAGAACAAATGGCTGCTACAAAAAATTGGCGCCCTGATGCTCGAACTACAATTACAACAGTTCTGCATTTAGGTGATGGCAAATTACTTGCAGAATGCCATTCTCCTTCACAAGATGCATTTGATGCATGGTTAGAACAAAAGGGATGGAATATCGAAAGTATTACACCTATACAACAAATCGCAAAAACTGGAAGTATTTGGGATGGTCAAAAACCATAACCCTTAAGGAGGCAAAATTATGACGACATCTGAAACTAAATTAACAGATGAAGTAAAAGCAATGATTGGTGTTGAGGGTGAATTAGCTGAGGCTTCTTGGTACTTGATTGAAAACGAAGGAGTACGTAGATTCACACAAGCTGTTATGGATCCAGATCCTAGATTTTGGGATGAAGAATACGCAAAAAATTCTAAATTTGGTGAGTTAATTACTCCTCCAATTTATGTTAGCTATCAAGCAAAAACCCCACCATGGGGCGGTGATCCAGTAACACAAGCTTTTAAAGAAAACCCTGTCGCAGATGGAGTTGCACAACTCAAAGAAAGACCAAAGGGATCTTTACCTCGTGTTCCTACTGACTTAGTAAGAAACCTTAATGCTGGTAATGACTTGGAAATATTCCAATATCCAAGTCGAGGAGACAGAATCTACAAACAACAACGTTATGCAAATATTATTGAACGTGTTGGACGAGATGGATCTCATATGTTGATTATTACAACAGAAGTAAACTTCTATAATCAAAAAGGCGAAAAACTTTGTACTACACGCGCTTCAGGATTTAGAAGATAGTAATATCATACAAAAAAAGGGAAGAGGTAATCTCTTCCCTTTTTATTTTTTGATTCATTAAATCAAGGAGTGCTTTCTGATGGATGATGTAATCTGTTTTATGACAGATAATAATGATCGAAAACCTCAGAAAATTTCTACCCGGCCACGTTTACCGCAAGCGTCTTTACATTGCCCCCCAATTACTGCAGGTAATGAACTTGGACTTGTCGTTTACCCTAATAGTAGTTCTAATTGGGAAATCCAAAGAGTACCAGAATATATTCAGGTTACTTATACTCCTGAAAATCCTGAAATAGACACACCTTTTATACTCTCCGTTGGTGAGGATGGATCACGAATGGTCCAGCTAATACCCAAGGATCCGAATGATCCCTCAACTCAAGAAGATTATCAACAAGCCATGAAAAGAATTGATACTCTTTTTAACGATTTTCATACACCTGCCGGAGCTATTACCTTAAAAGCCAATTGCTGGTTTCAAACTCCTGAGAACTGGGATTCAATTTGGATGGGAATAACAAATCAATTCGATCCCCCGTTCCCTGACACATACACTGTTAGAGTACAAACTGATTGGTACTCAGCTTCAACGAACGTTGAAATTCGTTATCAACTGAAAATAGGTCAAATTGTAAAGGTATCTAAAGAAAATCCTATTGGTATGGTTACATTTTTAGAACGTGACAATATCAACATCAAGTACAGTGAATACTCTGATCAGCTCATTGGTAAACAAAATGAACAGAAAAATGAGAAACTAGATAAGTCCTACGTAATCACAGAAAAAAATCTCACGCCACATAATATTTGGTATCAAACAAATAAGAAATAATTATCCCATCTCTCGTATTTTTTCAACTAATAGTGGGAGAATATCTCCAGTTGCTCCTGCGATTTGAGTCGTAACAATATCGGATATTGGTGTTCTTTCTGGATTAATCTCAACTATATACGCGCCGTTCATGTAAGCTTCTGTAGGAAATGAGGCAGCAGGATAAACTGTACCAGACGTTCCTAGAACTAACATTGCATCGCAATTTTGTGTAGCTGTAATACATCTCGCAAGAACATCTGAAGGAATAGGTTCTCCAAACATTACTCCGTCACCTTTAATCATACCCTGACAATTTGGGCATTTAGGAGGAATATCAATGATCGTAAATTCATCTCGTAAAAATCTGCTGGAACAATCTAAACAACGATAATAATTTCTATTTCCATGAATTTCTGCAACATTATTATTGCCAGCTATCCTATGTAAACCATCAACATTTTGAGTGATTATTGTATCTAATTTGCCCATTTTTTCTAATTCAACTAGTGCAAAATGACCTGGGTTAGGTTTTGCTTCAGCTAATGCTTTTGTGAATTTTGCACGTTCAGGTGATTCTTCATTAACGAGATCTGGATTCAACATTCTTTCCCACCATAATTTTGGATCGTTCATAAAATTTTGAAAACTTCTAGGATCTGGTTCTCCAATTTTAGTCCAAATTCCACCCGAACCTCTATATGTTGGTATGCCACTTTCTGCACTCATTCCAGCACCAACTAAAGCAACTACATGACTAGCACCATGAATTTTTTCTGCAGCTATATCAATTAATTTTTTTATTTCATCCGTAATCATACGTTATAAATTAATAATACCCTTGTCCCCGTCAATGGTAATTTTTGTGCCAAATGGTTCTGAAAGGGATTGAAAACGTTCTAAGACTTGTTTTGCAACTTGCCCAGACGCTAATACAGGACGACCTCTTTGTGATCTTTCTTTTCCATAGCCAAGATCAATAGGTAATAGTTCTAATTTTATCATTTCACCCTTTTCAAACTGAACAGTGGCAACAGCACTTTCCCATCTAATAGGCTCAATAGTCTGACCTCTATTAGCTATTTTATCAGCAGTATATGCGCTTCCATCACGAGCATCATAAAAATCAGCAGGAGTTCCTTCCCAACTCAAATTTTGTCGAATCATATTATCATGAGGCATAAGTTCAACAGTGTCGTTCTGCAAAATAAAATCACCTAAACTATAAAAAATTGGTTTTCCTTTATAAATTTCAATACCTCTATCTTGGTGTGGGCCGTGACCAATAAACATATCTGCACCTGCATCAATTACAGCATGTGCAAGAACTTTTATATGATCAGATGGTTCATTTTCTGTTGCGCCACCTTCATGATTATGTACAGTAAATAGTACCCAGTCACTCATTCGTTTTGCATCAGATACGCGTTCCAAATTCCTTTTGAGATCCGATTCATTTATATAGGTACGTTTCTGAATTGAACTACCTTTTACAAATTTTGTATAAGATTCGTCTTGATAACTAGCATGGTCTAAGAAATATACTAAATCATCAGAAGGAGGGCTTAATTTGTCAGAATTATCTTCAAATTCAGCACCTTTTGCAGCTCGATTTTTCATTGTTTCGGACCAACCAAGCTTATCAGCTACAAGCTTTAGACCTTTAATCATTTCTTCATCTACGTTCCATTCTGTCGTCCAACGAATATAATTTGGACCTGGTCGTCCACGAACATCTCGTCTTTGATCTCCAGCTCTTCCTCCCGGAGGTCCACTAGTTGTGGCTGAAATTAATGCAACACGACCGGCATTGGTATCTAAATACGTTGGTGCACTTGCTGAAGCTAAATTAACGCCAGTTCCAGCATATGGCAAACCATATTTATCTAAATTTTGTATATTAGTTAAAACACCGTTTTCTCCAAAATCCCATGCATGGTTATTTGCAGTTGCAACAATATCAAAACCCATCCATTTTAAATCTTCTATATATTGTGGATCGCATCTCATATATGTTCCACCTGGAACAGTTGAAGGTGCGTCTTCATAATTATGGAATAACATTTCCGCATTGGTAAATGAAACATCAGCACTAGTTATGACATCTTTCAACGCAAGAAATTGTTTTTCCGTAAAAACTTTCATCTGACGAGAAATCAACGATTCTCCAGTGATTGCCATTGTTACATTTCTTTTTTCTGCATCATAAATCATAATATCCTCCATTCACTATTAACCTACTTAATGAATTATCATACAAACAATAAATTAAATAAACTCATTGTCTGAGGTTTTTAATATACCTTTTTCTTCTAAATCAATAATTGTTTTATCATCATAATTTAACCATTCATTTAATATACTTTTTGTGTGTTCTCCAACAACAAATGCTCTTTTACTAACATCTGCAGGAGTTCTAGAAAGCCTCACAGGAGTATTTGATACTTTTACCTGTTGTTCATTTTCGCCAGGAACAGGTAATGAAACAATTGAATTTCGCGCTTTTATATGAGGATCTTCAATCATGTCTTCTAAATTATTTATAGGCCCAGAAACTGCTATCCCATCTAACACTTCTATCCAATGTTGGGTAGTTTGTTTTTTTAAAGCCTCTGTCAAAATTGGTTCTAAAACACCATGATTTTGTGTTCTTTTTTCTCCAGTATTAAATCGATCATCAGTTGCTAATTCCTCTAATCCTAAAATAAAACAAAATGCCTCCCAATCTCTTAATCCTGCTATGCATATGTATCCGTTGGCTGTTTCAAATGTTTGGAAAGGAGTTATTAAAGGATGTCTTGTACCAATTCTTTGAGGTATCTGACCTGTTATAGAATACCTAATAATTGCATTTTCTAGGTTGTATATCACACTCTCAACCATACTTACATCTATTCTCTGACCTTTGCCGCTCCTATCTCTTTCATAAAGAGCAGATAGTATGCCTAAAGCCATATAAGTACCACCAAAAGTATCTCCAACTGAAGTACCAACTCGCATAGGTCTACCATCAGGTTCTCCAGTTATGCTCATTAACCCGCTAAATCCTTGGGCAATAACGTCAAATGCTCCTTGTTGAGCCCTTGGTCCAGTTTGACCGTACCCTGAACATGAAGCATATATTAACCCTGGATTAGTACCTTCAAATTGCTCATACCCAAGGCCTAATTTTTCCATAACACCAACAGAAAAGTTTTCTGTAACAACATCTGCCTTATTTATTAAATCTTTTACAATCTGTAAACCGGTAGGGTCTTTCAAATCAACTTGTATGGATTTTTTTCCTCTTTCTAATGAATACCTATAAGAACTTATACCATTGACATAAGGACCATCACCTCTATTGCTATCTGTTGCAGTAATCCTTTCTACATGAATTACTTCTGCACCTAAATCGCACAAAATCATAGTCCCAAATGGTCCTGCTAACCAATGAGTGAAATCAATAATTTTCACTCCTTCTAATGGTCCTGCCATATTGCCCTCCATTTAATTCAAATATTATCTATATTTCGTACTGAAATACTTAATGTAAACATATATAATTAAACAATATCGTATGAAAGAAAATACAATTCCATGTATGAAAATCTATTACGCCCAATATTATTTAAATTGCCTCCAGAAAAAGCACAATCTTTTGCTGACTTTTTTTTGAAGCGACAGCTTATTTGGGAAGTATATCATTCATTTCTCAAAACGTCTGATCCTCGTTTACAAATATCCTACACTAATAATCAAAATCTCCCATCTCCTTTGGGGTTTGCTGCAGGTTATGACAAAGATTGTGAATTTTTAACCTCTTTGCTTTTATTAGGTTTTGGGTACGTTATAGGGGGGACTATAGTTAACTCTCCCAGATATGGTAATGAAAAACCCAGAATAGCTAGAAATATAAAAGAAGAATCATTGATCAATGCTTTAGGATTTCCCTCTAAAGGAAAAACCTATGTGACAAATTTGCTTGAAAAGTATCAAAAAACATTGCCGAAAAGATCAAATTTGGGCAAAATAATGCTTAGTATTTCAGGTCTTGATCATGAAGATTTATTATCATGCCATTCAGATATTCAGCCATATACTGATTTCTTAGAAATAAATATAAGCTCTCCAAATACAAGTAATATAAAGATTTTCCAAGAACAAGATAATTTATCTAAATTATTAAATTCACTCAATAAACAAAAGCCTCTTTTTCTAAAACTTGCACCATATACATCAAATGAAGAAAAGGAATTAGTTTTTTCATTAATTAAAACTGCTATTTCTTGCGGGATAGACGGTTTCACTATTTCAAATACAAAACCCACTACTGATGAACGTCTTGCAGTAGGCAAAGGTGGGATGAGTGGAAAGCCCTTATTAACTCAAACTATACAAATGATCAAAGAAATTCGATCTGAGTTTGGATACGAATTTCTCATTAATGGTTGTGGTGGTATTTCAAATGCCTATGATTTACTTTCAGTCCTAGATGCAGGAGCTAATACTGGTCAATTATTAACATCATTTATTTATAAAGGCCCAAATGTTGCTAATAATATAAATCGTACATTGATACAGTTAATCGAAAAAACTGGTTCTGAAAATATTACAGAACTAGTACAAGAGTATCCTAATCTAGATAAATTATAAAGGACATAAAATTTAATAATAAGTTTTTATTGAATACAATCTTCTTGATTGTTACACTGTCGAGAAACCGGGCGGTTAGCTCAGTTGGTTAGAGCGTCGCGTTGACATCGCGGAGGTCAGTGGTTCGAGCCCACTACCGCCCATTTAATTTTTTTTTGCTATGAAACCATTTAGTCACTTACATGTACATACTGAATATAGTTTATTAGACGGCTTAAGTCGTGTAAAACCATTTAGTCATGGCACTTCTCTCATTGAAAAAGTGAAAAAAGAATCCATGGACCATATCGCTATAACCGACCATGGAAATCTTTATGGGATTATCGACTTTTATAGAGAATCCATGCGTGAGAACATAAAACCAATCATTGGTTGTGAAGTTTATGTAGCTCGTGAAAGTATGCATATAAAAAACGCTACGGAAAAAAGTCCTTACCACTTAACTCTTCTTGCAAAAAACAATACGGGATATAAAAATCTCATAAAACTTGTTTCTAAAGGACATCTTGAAGGATTTTACTATAAACCGAGAGTAGATAAAAAACTTTTAGAAGAATTTGGAGAAGGTATTATCGCTCTTTCTGGATGTCCAAACAGCCAGCTTTCCCAAGCAATTGTAGCGAATGATTTTACACAGGCAAAAAATATTGCCGAATGGCATAACAACGTGTTTGATGACTTCTATTTAGAATTGCAAGATCATAGATTTGTAGACAATTTGGAATCTATCAACAAAGGCCTAATTAATCTTAATAAAGATTTAAATCTCCCACTTGTCCTAACAAATGATTCTCACTATGTTGAAAAAACAGACTCTGAAATCCAAGACCTAATGATTTGTATACAAACTAATACAAATATTATGGATGGGAAAAGATTGCGAATGGAGGATCAAACATACCACATTCGTTCAAGTCAAGAAATGTCTACGTTATTTCCAGAATTTCCCCAGGCATATGAAAACACCTGGAAAATTGGTGAAATGTGTGATGTGACTATAGACTTTGATAAAGTGTATCTTCCTGAATTTCCTACCCCCAACAACAAAGACGCATTCGAATACTTAACTGAATTATGTATGGATGGTATTAACCGTAGAATACCAAACTACGATTCTATATATCGTGAGCGATTAGAGTATGAATTAAATGTTATAAAAACTGCACAATTCGCTAATTACTTTTTAGTTGTATGGGATATTGCAAAAGAAACGAGAAGAAAAAACATACTTTTTGGGGTTCGTGGAAGTGCTGCTGCAAGTTTAGTTTTATATGTACTGGGAATAACAGATATAGACCCTATATCATACAGACTGGTATTTGAACGTTTCTTAAATTACGAACGTAAGGAAATGCCTGATATAGATATGGATTTTCAAGATGATAGACGTGATGAAATATTACAATATGTATGTGAAAAGTATGGTTCTGATCATGTAGCTCAAATAATTACCTTTGGAACACTTAGGGCCAAAGCTGCATTGCGTGATACAGGTAGAGCTTTAGGTATGCCCTACGGAGATGTTGATCAAGTAGCAAAATTAATCCCATTCGGCGTGAACTCTTTGGATGAAGCAGTATCTTCAATCAAAGAGATCGAAATGTTAAAAGATTCAGATAATAATATAAAAAACCTTATTGAAAAAGCCCAAAAGCTCGAGGGTGTCGTAAGAAATGCAGGTACACACGCTGCTGCAGTGGTCATTTCTAAAGAACCTCTTACTGAAGTAATTCCGCTACAAAATGCCCCTCGTAAAACTGATACAGATGTTCCAGTTACACAATTTTCAATGGGGCCAATCGGAGACCTAGGCCTTTTAAAAATGGATTTTTTGGGGTTAGGTAATCTTTCTATTTTAAGTAAAACAATCGAAATAATTAAAGAGACTAAAGGTATCGATCTTTCTTTACCAGCGATTGAAATAGATAATCAAGCTGCATTTGACTTATTAGGATCTGGAGAAACAACTGGTGTGTTCCAACTTGAAAGCTCGGGAATGAGGCGTTATATCAAAGATCTTAAACCCAATTCAATTGCAGAAATCTCCGCCATGATAGCTTTATACAGACCTGGTCCTATGGAACATATAGAAACATTTATTAAAACCAAACATGGCGAAATAGAAGTACAATATATTGATGAAATATTAAAAGATATTTTAGAAGAGACCTACGGAATTATTGTTTACCAAGATCAAGTTCTTCTTATTGTTCAAGCTCTCGCAGGATATAGCCTTGGTGAAGCTGATATATTTAGAAAAGCTATGGGTAAAAAAGTTCAAGAAATCATGATCTCAGAACGGGTTAAATTTATCGATGGTGCTTTAGCTAAAGGCCATAGTAAAGAATTAGCTGAAAAAGTCTTTGACTTAATTGAACCATTTGCAGGGTATGCATTTAATAAAGCACACAGTGTAAGTTATGCAATGATTGCCTATTGGACAGCATATTTTAAAGCTAACTATCCAGTTGAATATATGACTGCTCTTCTCAACTCTAATTTAGGTAATACAGAAAAGGTATCAAATACAATAGATGAATGCGTTAGACTCCGAATTCCTATTCTTGCTCCTAATATCAATAAAAGTGGCGTTAACTTTCAAGTAGAGCATGACCCAAACAATATTCCATCAATTCGATTTGGACTTGGCTCTATAAAAAATGTTGGATTTAAACCAGCAGAATCTTTGATTGAATGGCGAAATAATAATCACGAATACGAAAATCTCGAAGAATTGTGCAAGCACGGAAATGTTCATTCTATAAATAAAAGAATTTTAGAAAGTTTAGTAAAAGTAGGAACTTTCGATAGTCTTGAAAAAAGAGAATCAATACTTGCAAGTTTGGACAGAATTGTTTCAATGAGCCAAGAACAACACAGACTAAATGAATCTGGGCAAACCACTATGTTTGATCTTTTTGAAACAGAAGTCGAACGACCTTTAAATGCTATCTATTTAATTGAAGGTGAACCAATAAGCAATTCTGAAATTAATGAATGGGAACAAGAGTTACTTGGAAAAGTAATAACCAATAATCCTTTATTAGAACTAGCAACTATGGATAATCATAGAATCAATGTGTTTAAAGGCAATCTTGAAGGAAAAAATAATAAAACACTCAGTATAGCTGGCCAGATAAAAAACATTACTTACCGATTTAATAATTATGATCAAGAATATGCATCATGTGAAATTAGTATGCTCGGTGGGGAAATTGAATTATATATAAGTCAAAAACTTCTTGAAATATACAAACCTATCCTTGTAAATAATTCATACCTTATGGCAACTGGTAAGTTACGTGAAAGTGAACGACGAGATGATTTTTATAGTATAAGAAGTAGCGACCTTCAACTTATAACCACTGTGGAAAATTTAAAAATCCCGCAACTATCTATTGATAAAACAACAGATAGTACATCGACAAAATCCAATAATAACGGGTCGAAAGAGATAAATGGCTCGATTCCCCATGCTGAGATTTCCACTACAACTAAACCTAAAGAAACGAACGGAACTATATCTCATTCAAATATCGTAAATGAAACTACACCTAAAGAAACGAATGGAACTATGATTGATAAACCTCTAACAAACGGAAATACTGAAAAAGGAATTAATGATAATTCATTTCTCGAAATTAAATTCAAAGAGTCTAATGACCCACATTTGGACAATAAATTACTTGAGTCAATTAAAAATGTTTTACTTGAGTCTGAAGGAGATCTTAATATTCATTTTGCATTTACTTCAAACAATAAAGTTACTAAAATCAAAATGCCAGAAGCATTTTCAATTGAAAATAATGAGAATAATCTTGCAAAATTAAACGAAATTCTCAACCCTCATGGAGGCACTGTAAGTCTGGTAAAAATTTAATGTTTAACATCATAAAATAGGAGGTAACTTATGATATCAAAGACATTAATTGGATGGATGTTAATTTTAGGACCTATAGCAGCATTTATTTTTATTTTTCTTACACCAGGTTTGGCAA
>Ga0208261_1000341_pt1 | contig 19149 bp, 15 predicted proteins | sample Knorr_S7_td_DCM__FD_185595 | JGI IMG/M metagenome (GOLD analysis project Ga0208261, IMG submission 185595) | Marine microbial communities from Southern Atlantic Ocean transect - Knorr_S7_td_DCM_ad_131m_LV_B (SPAdes) (version 3) | ecosystem: Environmental > Aquatic > Marine > Oceanic | place...
CTTAAAAGGGAGAAGAAAAATCTTCATATTTTTTTGGGTGTTTTTTTAATCCTGGAAACATTTGCTGGCATAGCTTGGCGTTGGAATGTCCGATTTTATGAATATCTTCCTGAAAATGAGATTAGCTTTATTTCAAATGATGACTGTCCTGAAGCAGGAAGTTCAGTTTGGTTTGTTGATACATATTCAGAAAGTTTAAAACAGGAAAGTATAGACATGAAGAAACCTTTTGCTGCTTATGTTGGAAGTCCTAATGGATACCTGTGGGATGATCCAATTTTTTCCAATTGTGACAACAAGCCCATCAGGCTTCAGTTAAATTCACCGTTGCAATCTGTTTGGGCAATTGAATTTCAAGATTTTTTCATACCTTCAACAGGTTTAGAAAATCCAACAATTTCTGATTTAATTAACCTTAAAGAGATTTGGTCAAGGACAAAATTGGATATTGAATTTGTCGCAGAGGAGCATTTTATTGCAGGGGAAGTTTTCTACAGGTATAAAAGAGAGATGTTGAAGCCACAAGAAATGTCTTTTTTCTCGAAAGATAAATTGATTCAATCGTCAGAAGATAACAGGATCGTTTTGCTTTCTAAGCTTTTTACTGGAGATTTAAATAATTTCATAGATTCAAGTCATAAAAATTTTTCTGAAGGTCTTGATTTCAATCCTGTTTGGTGGTATCCTGGATGGAAATCTAAATCAATGGAAAAAAATTTACCAAGGGTAGGGCATGCTTTTTTGGGAACATTAGAGTCGTCTGGCGGGTATGAATATGTAATACCTGGTTATCCTTATGTTTTTTATCTAAGCTTTTCTACATTGTTGTTATTTTTTCTTTTTCTGTTTTTTAAGATTTAGAATAAGCTTGAGACTGATTTATTTGGAGGTTTTATGAGTTCTATAGATATTGAAAATGCTGTTACTAAAGATATGACAATTTCAGCTATTATTGAGAAATTCCCTTATGCTGCGGATGCATTAAAGTCCAGAGGCATACACTGTGTTGGATGTGGTGTTTCAAGTTATGAAACCCTAGAGCAAGGAGTTTTAGGCCATGGTAGAAAAAAAGAGGAACTTGACGAAATTTTAGAAGAAATTAATTTAATGATATCAGAGATGAAAGATGCAATTTTCGTTGTTACCGAAAGGGCTGCTAAAGTTATATTGGAAACTATGACTGAAGAGGATTCTGAATATTCTGGATTGCAGATCGAAGTAAGCACTAACTGTAATTGCAGTTTTGAATATCATTTTAAATTTGTTAAAGAGTTTTCCAATGATGCACATTTAGTCGAGCAACATGGTTTAAAGATAGGAATAGGTTCAGATTCTTTGCCAATGATAAAAGGTACAAGGATGGATTATGTCATGAGTGTTCAAGGTGCTGGTTTAAAGCTTTCTAATCCAAATAGTGCTAAAAGTGGTGGCTGCGGCTGTGGCGGAGGCGGCGGAGGCGGCAGCTCCTTTTCATAATGACTCATATTATTGCTGAGCCCTGTGTTGGAGAAAAGGATAGAGCTTGCATTGATGCCTGTCCCGTTGATTGTATACACCCAAGAGAAGAGGATGACGAGGGTGAAAATCAATGTTATATAGATCCTGATACATGTATTGATTGTGGCGCTTGTGTTTCAGTTTGTCCAGTTGAAGCTATTTTTCCAGAAGAGGACCTTCCTGACGAGTGGAGTGGCTACATAGAGATAAATAGTAAATATTTCGAATAGTTCATGAGTTTAAATTGGAATCAGTTAGCAACAAACGGTGGACGTATTTTGTTTTTCGTTATAGATGGAGTTGGAGATATTCCTGATCAGCACTCCAAGACCCCATTAACTGAGGCAAAAACTCCATATCTTGATTCAATCTCTCCAAAAAGTTCAATGGGTATGCATCTCCCAATTGATGAAGGGATTACACCCGGTTCAGAAATGGCACATATGGCTCTTTTTGGTTTTAATCCCTTGAAGGATACAGTAGGCCGTGGAGTTGTTGAGGCTCTTGGTTTGGGTTTTGATCTTTCTCCAGGAGATTTAGCCGTTAGGGGAAATTTAGCTTTTTCTAAAGGTGGGAAAATTATTGATAGAAGAGCTGGAAGGATAGGTACTGGTGAGGCTTCAGCAATTTTAAATAAAATTTCAAAAATCCATGTAGAAGGGTGTAATGTTGAAGTTATTCAAGGGAAAGGGCATAGATTTTCTGTCGTTTTTAAAGGAGAAGGCTTGGAGGGTCCCTTGCCAGGAAATGATCCTGGAAAAACAAATGTAGAGCCCTTTTTCCCTTCGGTTGATAGCAATTTAAGGAGATCTAGATTGGTTATGTCTGCTTGGGTAGAGTTTGCTAACGATTTAATCAAGAATGAAAAAAGAGCAAATTGTGTTTTGTTAAGAGGAGCAGATGTTTTAAAGCCAATTACGACTTTAGAAAGGAAACATTTACTTACCTGTAGAGCTGTAGCAAATTATCCTTGCTATATCGGTGTTGCAAAATACCTAGGCATGAATGCAAAAAAATATCCAAATAATATAGAGAAAAGAATTGAAGCAACCATAAGCGCTAAGGAGGATTTTGTTTTTTTTCATTATAAAGATACTGATGCTGCTGGTGAAGACGGTGATTTTAAAAGAAAAACTTTATGTATAGAAGAGGCTGATTCCATTATTAAAAAAATTATGGATAATTCCAGTTTTGATGTTTTGGTTGTAACTGGAGACCATTGCACACCATGCTCTTATAAAGGTCATTCATGGCACAGGGTTCCAATTTTGATACATGGAGGAAAGGTTGAAGGAGACAATCTTCTGAGGTTTAATGAAATTGAAGCAAAAAAAGGTTCCATTGGTTCAATTTACGCAAAAGACATCATGTCTCTAGTTCTTGCTAATGCTTCCAGGCTGAAAACTTATTTAAGCTAATGGATTCTTCATCAAATATTGCTTTATGGCAAATTCAAAATTTATTTTCCATTTCATGGCTTTTTTTTGTCTTTTATAGATTCTTTTATGTAAAAAACATTGAAAAAGATGATTTTAAAAAAGCTAGAAAACTTGAGGGTCCTATGAGGCGTTGGGAAATATTTTTAATGACAGTTGGTCCTGTTTTGGCTTCAGTAATACTTTTTTTTGAAAGTCCAATTTTTATTTCTTATGTGATCACTTCTTCGGCAATCAAGATTAAATTACTCGTTGTTATTATTGCCATATTGGTTGAAGCTGCAAGTTTGAAATTTTGCACTAAAGTATCTTATGAAATAGAAAACAACATTAAGGGTGTTGAGAAAAGTAAAAAAAATTGTTTAAGATGCGATTTTGTTCTAATTCCACTTATTCTGACAGTTATATTCGTTCCTTTTTCGTTTACTTTAGAAATTTTGAATTTTTATTTTTCTTGATTGACAGAATAACCTATTGCCGGATTAAAGCTCCAGTCATTTGACCAGAATCCAGCAGCTAATATGCCACCTGATCCTTTTGATTTAAATTCATTGTTTATTATCATGAAATCAGGAACTGTTACACCTGATGAAAATGGAAATATTTGAAAAGTATTTGAAAATCCTTTTTCGTCAATACCGCCTATTATCAATGCTAAAGTTTTATTGTTTTTGTATTCTGAAAATGTTAAAAATTGAAATCCTGTTCCTGGATTTTGAAAACTGCCAGCTCCATCTATGTTAATCGCATCTTTCTGATGCTCGTAAGATATGAAAGAATTGTCTTGTATAAACATATTTGAAACAATATTAGTCTTTGGCCCACCCAAAAGTATTAAATTTTTATTTTGTATATTTAAATTCATTATTTCTTTATCTGAGTAGATTTCAACCGATCCTCTGCCTCTTAAAAACCAATCATTTGCAATAAATACCGCTCTTTCAATTCTGTTTTTCGTTTGTTCTTTGCTTCCATTTGAGCCATAGACAATAATGAAATCTTTTTCAAGTATTTGTCTTGCAGGACCCATGTTTTCCGGCATCCTTTCCTCTTTAGATTTAATTTCTTCTTTTGTGCATTGATGCCAGGTGTTTGATTTTTCCAATTTACAAAAATAAGATTCGCCTTCTATTGAAAAATTTTCTCCATCAATATTGATTTGATTTATTTTTTCATTGTAAATATTTGCTTCTTTTGCTAGTATTTTTAAACTTTTTATATTTAATGTTTTTAAATAATGTGTTTTTTCCTGTACGTTAACTTGTATCTTTCCAACTCTATAAGGTGTATTTAATTGCAAAGGTTTTATCCCACCTTTAGATTCAAAAGATGAAGTGTTTAAAACTGTAATAGAAAATTTATTTGTTGTTTGAGGTTTAGATTCAATATGGGAATTAAAAAAATCATTCATCTCTTTGTCATCTACAACTCCTCCCCACCAGTGACCTTTTCCTGGAATCTCAGAGACAGTTGAGTGAACTCCTTCTTCTAAAAGTATCCTTGACATTCTTCTTAAATGCCATGGAGGAACAGATTGATCATCTCCACCAACTCTTGCAAGAACAGGAATACCTTTCATATTTGAAGCATATAGATCATTATTGTGTTCTGCTATTGATGTTTCTAAAATTCCCTTTAGTATTGGATCTATATAACTATCTCCAGGTCTGAGAAAATAAGAAACATAATGCTGAAATTTAATCCATCCAGCAGCAGGGGCAGATGCGATCGCTCTATCGGGATATCGCAGAGAAAGGCTCCATGCTCCATGTCCACCCATTGAATGACCTGTAAAAAGAATCCTGTATGGGTCATGTTTTCTTTTATTCAATGATTTAATATGTGTTGGCAATGCATTTAATGCATTTAATGCATTGATCCTTCCAGGACCTTCCCAATCATATCCAAATCTTCTTCTTCCTGTAGGTGCTAGAACCCAGGCATTTTCTTTTGACGAGTATGCTTCTGCTTGGCCCTCTGCTTTTACGCCAGCTCCATGTGTAGTGAGTATTACAGGACATGAAAATTTAAGAATTTGATCATTTAAAAAATCTTCTTCACATTCTCTAAGAGGGGCTCTTGCGGATGCGTATTGAACGCTTCCATCTTGACCTATGAATGTGTATCGAAATGATTGATCTAATTTTCTACATCTTATTTGAAAGTCATGATTTTGATGATTTTCACCATTTGTTGAAATCGTTATTGTTGATTCCAAAGGACAATGTTCGAAATACTGTTCTATATTTTTTAATTTGATTGCAATTGGATAAACTTGACCCGGGGCTATTTTTACCTCTATGGTTTCACTTACAAGCTCCAGTGGTTTTTTTATATTTATGTTTATTTTATTTATCCAATCATTAGAAGTGTTTATTATTGGTATTGAGAAATAATTTGAAACAATTTCACCTTCAAGAAGGTCTGGAACAATAGTATCTCCAGGCAGTATAAAAAAATTATCATTTGGTTTTTTGAAATGGCATTTGAAAGAATCTGACTCAAAACCACTCAAAGGTATTTTTATTAAATGTTCTCCTTCGCTTAGGTCTACAAGGAACCACCCATACCCATCTGCATAAATGTCACCATTGACAATTTGATTGTTGATTAAAAATTTAGATGTTGACAAGCATTGCGCTAGATATTTTCCTGACTTTTCAACAGAAAACTCACCTATCGCCCATCCTTTAAATATTATCCCAGCCCACCCATGATGATCTTGAAGTGGTTGCCATCTTACATCTGGAAATGATACATTGACCCAACCATCATTTTTTGATTTGATTTTTTTCCAAGATATCATGCCGCCATCTACAAGCTCACTAGGGTAAGATTTTTCGAAGTCAAATTCCTTTTTAGATATGTCATCAAAAGATAAAAAAGGATCCATTCCAAGCTCTCTTGACCCGCTTGGAAATGGACCAATAACATGCCAGTCATCCATCCACTTTATGCCGTCTATTCCTCTATGTGTTTTCGTTTCTTTTTCATCAGGAATAGTGACAATATAGCAATTTTTTTTCATGCTCCATTTCGAACCTGCTGTTCCAATTTTCACACAAGGCTCCTTTAAAAATGGAGAGAGTGAAAAAAGTAATATTGTTATTGTTTTTATTAGCATAGACTTTATATTAATGATTTTTTTATCAACAAGAGGTATTTTATATGTATTCAATTTTTCTTTATTTTCTTTTTTTGTTTGAGATGGAAAAGCATCAAGTTTCAATAATCCCTCAACCGAACAACATGATAATAACTGAGCAGGTTTTTAATTTTGATGAAGATGTTGTCTTTTATCTTGATTTTCAAGATGCAAAATCTTATGAGGTTTCTAATTATTTTTTTGAGATTTTAAATATTGTTCCGCATCCAAGCAAGCTAAAAGATGAAATAACAACTTCTTTTATGGAGAGGCTTTTTGCTTATGTCGATGAAACATTTGATCGGATTGACGGAGAACCTAAGGAAAAAAAAGTTGTTATAAGCGATAATCATCCCGCATTTAAAAATCCTGAAATTGGTGATGGAGGTTACGTTCTTGACATTAGTTCCGATACGATTTATATTGGCGCAAAATCATCTAAAGGTCTTTTTTATGCCATTCAAACGATAAGACAGTTGTTGCCTCTGAGCATTGAAAGAGATAAAAAAAGTTGCCTTGATGAAAAATGTTCTCTTCCCGGTTTGAAGGTCAGCGATTTTCCAAGGTTTAAATGGAGAGGAATGCATCTTGATGTAGGTAGGCATTTTTTTAGCGTTGATGAAATAAAGAAATTTTTAGATTTGTTGGCATTTTACAAATTCAATAATTTTCATTGGCATCTCACAGAAGATCAGGGATGGAGAATTGAGATTAAAAAATGGCCAAGGCTTACTGAATTTGGTAGCTGCAGAAGCGAGTCTCCACAAAAAGGGAACAGGAATGCTGGAGACGGGATTGAATATTGTGGTTTTTATACTCAAGAAGAGATTAAAGAAGTTGTTAAGTATGCAGGACAATTATTTATTAATGTTGTTCCCGAGATAGAAATACCCGGACATTCATCTGCTGCAATTGCATCTTACCCTCAGTTCGGAAACCCAAATGGGCCTACTGAAGTACTAACAAGATGGGGTGTTTCTGATGGGGTTTACAACATAAAAGAGGAAACTTTTCTCTTCTTGCAGGATGTTCTTTCTGAAGTCATGGATCTTTTTCCTTCAGAATTTATACATATTGGAGGAGACGAGGCTCCAAAAGGGCCATGGAAAAACAATCCCGATGTTCAAGATTTTATCCAAAGAGAGGATTTGGTTGATGAGCATGGCTTACAGAGTTGGTATATTGCAAAAATAGAATCATTTTTAAATAAAAATAATCGACGTCTAATTGGCTGGGATGAGATTCAAGAAGGAGGTCTCGCTCCAAATGCTGCAATGATGGTTTGGAGAAATTGGCAATATGGAATAGATGCAGCAAACAAAGGTCATGATATTGTTATGTCTCCGACTTCTCATTCATATTTTGATTATTATCAAGGTGACCCTGAGAGTGAACCTGAGGCAATTGGTGGATATTTGCCATTAAAAAAAGTTTATTCGTTTGACCCTGTTCCTGAAGGTTTGGATAAAAATAAAATTGATAGAGTCTTAGGGGCACAAGGGAATTTATGGACCGAATATATTTATGATTGGGATAAGCTTATGTATATGGCCTTTCCTAGAACCACAGCAATGGCTGAAGTTGTTTGGACTTTGCCAGAATTTAAAAATTATGATAATTTTTTGAAAAGATGGGAGATTAATTCAAAAAGACTCGATTCAGTAGGCGTTAATTACAGAAATCTTTCTGATAGTGATTTTTAATTCCGTTATTGTTCTAGTACAAATTTAGAATTGAACTATTATGGCTGATTTTTTGAATTTAAAAATATCCAAAATATTATCTAGATTAGCAGATTCAAAAGAGCTAATAGGCAGTAATCCTTTTAAAATTTCGGCAATACGAAAAGCTTCAAGCACCGTGGCTAATTTGAATGATTCATTTCATTTAATAGATGATTATCAAAAGATTCCAGGAATTGGACCTTCGATAGCAAAAAAAATAGCAGAAATAAAATCAACAGGAAGGCTTTCAGAGCTTGACGAGTTAGACAAAAAAATACCAGCTGCTTTTTGGGAGTTGTCTAAAATTCGAGGTTTGGGCCTTGGCTCTATGAAAAAATTATTTAAAGAAAAAATATTTAGTTATGAAAGTCTAAAAGAGAATATTTTTAAAAATGATTTAGCTTTTTTTTCCAAATCTCAAAATGAGAATATAAGAAGAGGAATCAAACTTTACGCAAGCTACAAGGGTAAATTTTTATTATCAGAAGGACAGAGTATTTTTGAAGAAATACAAAATAAATATCATGATGTTGATTTTAGACAAACTGGAGGCTTGAGGAGATGTGATGAGGTCTTAGATTGTATTGAATTAATTTATATTTGTGATCCTGGTTTCGATATTAGTAATTTTGCTTCCTCTCTTAAAGGAAGAGTTCAGGGAAAACAGATTGAATTTTCACATAATGGAAGATTGATAAAGGTTTCAATTTCTAAAAAGAATGAGTTTGGAAAGAGGTGGCTTGAGACAACGTCTACAAAAAAACATTTAGATAGTTTAAAGTTGTATCAAGTTGAATCCGAAGAAGAGATTTATGATCTTAATGGATATTCTTACATCCCGCCTGAGTTAAGAATATGGGATTCTTGCGAGTTCAAAAAAAATGTCCCTGAGCTTTTAAGTATAGATGATGTAAATCTAGATATGCACATGCATACTAATTGGAGTGATGGTTTTGATTCAATAGATGATATGGTATCTGAATCTTGCAATAAAGGTTATTCAAGAATAGCCATTACTGATCACAGCAAGAGTGCTTCTTACGCAGGAGGATTAAAAGAAGAGAATTTATTTGATCAGATATCATATATAAAAAATAAAAATTGGAATTTAGAGGTTTTGACCGGGACTGAATGTGATATTTTGAATGATGGTTCTCTTGATTATGATGATTCTGTTTTAGAAAAAGTTGATTGGGTTGTAGCAAGCATTCATCAAAATTTAAATGGAGATCAAACTGAAAGAATATTGAAAGCTCTTGAAAACCCACATGTTAATGTATTAGGCCATTCAACAGGCAGAAAATTGTTAACAAGAGAGGGCTATGACGTTGATTGGCCCAAAGTTTTTTCAAGGTTGTTGGAAAGAAATGTCGCTCTTGAGATCAACGGCAATCCCGAAAGGTTAGATGTTGATGCAAGCATTGCAAGAAATGCAAGCAAAGCAGGTGTTAAGTTGTCTTTGAATACAGATGCTCATTCGATAAAGCAGTTAGATTTTATGAAAATGGCTGTAAATCAAGCAAGAAGAGCTGGTCTAGATAGTTCATTTGTGTTGAATTCTGATTATCAAATCTAAAATAATAATTAATGAAATCACATGAAGTAAGAAGTAGATTTTTGAAATATTTCAAAAATAATGGGCATTCTATTGTTGAAAGCGCACCTTTACCAATAAGCGGAGACCCGACACTTTTATTTAATGCAGCTGGGATGGCTCCATTAAAACCTTATTTTTTAGGTGAAAAAAAACCTCCAAATAAAAGGTTAGCTAGTTGTCAAAAATGCATAAGAACAATTGATATAGATTCTGTTGGTAAAACTCCAAGACATTGTACTTTTTTTGAAATGCTAGGAAATTTTTCTATTGGAGATTATTTTAAAAAAGAAGCTATTGAACTTTCTTGGGATTTCCTATTGAGCGAACTACATTTAAAACCCGATAATTTATGGGTAACTGTTTATAAGGATGATTTTGAAGCAGCAGATATATGGATTAAAGAAATTGGATTCCCTAAAGACAAATTGCTTTTTTTGGATGATGATAATTTTTGGTCAATGGGTTCAACCGGGCCTTGTGGGCCATGTTCAGAAATATTTTATGACTTTGGAGAGGAGTTTGGTCCAGGAAAAAATCCAGCTGATAACTCTGAAAGGTTTATGGAGATATGGAATTTAGTTTTCATGTCAAATAATAAATTGAAAGATGGCACGATTGGAAATCTTCCTTTTAAAAATATAGATACGGGAATGGGTCTCGAAAGAGTTACCGCTGCAATCCAAGGGAAGAGCAGTGTTTTTGATACTGATATTTTTAAAGGTTCTTTTGATTTCTTAAATTCTTTATCCTCAAGTAAAAATAAAGAAAGCAGAAGGGTTGTTGCAGATCATTTAAAAAGTTCTATTTTTTTAATAGCCGATGGGGTCTTGCCTTCCAATATAGGAAAAGGTTATGTTTTGAGAAGAATCTTAAGAAGGGCTATAAGAGCAGGAAGGACATTGGGAATAAATAAACCTTTTCTTAAAGACATGCTTCCTACTGTTTCTTTTTATGAGAATGTTTATCATGAACTTAAGGAGAAAAAAGATTTTATATCTAGTGTAATTGAAGGAGAGGAATTGCTTTTTAAAAAAACTGTTGGCAGGGGTGAAAGAGAACTTGAGTTAAAGCTAGCAGGATTCAAAGATAAAAAGATTCCAGGTTCAGTCCTTTTTGAAATGTATGACACTTATGGTCTTCCGCTAGAGATATCTGAAGATATCGCTTCATTTAAAGGTTTGGAAATAGATTATGAAGGCTTTGAAGAAGGCATGAAGAAACAAAGAGAAAGATCTAAATCTGATAGAGAGAAAAAGAATGATGCTTGGGTTTACAAAGGAGAAAATCATCAAACTTACAGAGAAGAAACGCATGTTTTGGAGTCTGAAGTTAAAAGTTATTCTGTTAAAAAAGATAAAACAAGAATAATTGTAGACAAAACTTGTTTTTACCCAGAAGGTGGAGGCCAGATTGGAGATAAAGGCAGATTCTTAGATCAATCTGGAAAATTGGTTTTAGATGTAAAAAAGACTTTTTGGGATAGAGGAAAGTTGATTCATGAAGGTAAAACTGATGCAGGATTCAAAATAGGTGATTTTTTAAAGATGAAAATTGATAAGAGTCATAGATATGGCTGTGAAAGAGCTCATACAGCAACCCACTTGCTTCATGCTGCATTAAGGTTGCTTTATGGGGATTCAGTCACACAGGCAGGCAGTCTTGTAGAAAATGATAGACTGAGATTCGATGTTACTTTAAATGAAAACATATCAGATTCTGATATTGCGAAGATTGAAAAAATGGTTTCTCAATGGATATGTTCTAACTGTAATGTTAATATTTCTTTTTCATCATTAAAAGAAGCGCGCTCTATCGGTGCTATGGCTTTATTTGGCGAGAAGTATGATTCTAAAAAAGTAAGAATCGTAAGTATAGGTGATGAAGTAGGAGAAAATTTCAGTATTGAATTATGCGGAGGAACGCATGTTGAAAAAACTAGTCAAATCGGATCTTTCATCATTTCAAATTTCTCCTCTATCGCACAAGGTGTTAAGCGATTTGAAGCTTTTACCGGTTCTTTGTCTCAAGAGCTAGCTACAAGCTCTCATGGTGTAATAAAAAGAATTTCAAATAAATGGAGCATAAATAAAGATAAATTTGAAAATAAGGTTTTATTGCTTGAGCAAGAATTAAAAGATTTAAGAAAGACAAATAAAAATTTAATTGAATTAAAAATTAAAAAGAATCATGATGAATTAATAAATTCTTCAAAAGACATAAAAGGCATTTCTTTTATTGTTGATAAAAATGTAGATAGAGATATTTTGACTGATTTAGCGAAATCTTTTTCAAATAGCAAAAATCGTGTTTTGGCACTTTTAACCACGAAAGAAGAAAATTTTAATTATTGTATTTCTGTTTCGAAAGCATTGATAAAAGAAGGATTTAATGCATCTGAAATTTTAAAAAATATTTCAGAATTTCTAAATGGAGGAGGCGGTGGAAGGGATAGCTTTTCTCAAGGTGGGGGCAAAAATAGGAAAGGTATAGATCAGGCAATTGAATTTATTAAAAAAAGTATAAAGTGAAAAAAATTATTTCTTGTGATGTTGGCACGAAATTTCATGGTTTTGCCTTGTCTGATTCAAGTCGAAAATTTGTAATAAAAAGTTGGACAAAAAAAATATTAAGCTCTTCCTCAAAACTCATATGCGATGAAGCCATCGAGAATGATGTTGATTTAATTGCAATAGGCCTGCCTGTAAGGATGAGTGGTGGTGATTCAGATATGTCTATGCATATCAAATCAATAGCTAAAAGTTTAACAAAAAAAGGTTTTGAGGTTTTTTTTGTTGATGAGAGATTAACTACTGACAGGACTCTTAACACTGATGAAAGAAATAAAAAATCAGCTGAACTGATACTCAAGATCGCTTTAAAGAAAAAGGAATATCAGGATCGTTGTTTGGATTGATCTTTAAATTGAATAAGAAAGGATAATCCACAAGAACATGCAGAATGAAAGAATTGCAATAATTTTTTTATTCTTTTTATTCTGGGTTGTTCCAAAGATATAAATAATTGTTCCTAATATTGCCCACCATGCCATTTTTTCATTACTTGCAACATGGAGATTTCCTGAAATTGTAGAAAAAGGCATTGCGACCAATGGATTCATAATGTTTGATCCAATCAGGTTTCCAGATATGATTTCCAGATTTTTTTTCTTAACAGCAGCAAAAGTTACTGTTAATTCTGGCAGGCTTGTTCCAAACCCGAGAATTAATCCTGAAAAAACTTCAGACCAGCCAAATTGTTCAGAAAGCTTTATTGCCCCACTTACAGCTATATCTCCACCTTTCCAAAGTAAAAAAATGGATATTGCTATTTGGGCAAATATTTTGAAATCTATTGTTCTTTTTTGGTTGTTTACCGTTTTTTTTCCGGGAAATAATGTTTTTGAAAATAATATGTAAGTAAAAAGCAGAATCAAAGATTCCATTTGGCTTATTTCTGAATTTAAGCAAAATATGTATAGTATTACCGGAGCTACAACTGCAAGATAATTGCTAATTTTTTTGTATCCTTTTTCATGTGTCCCAAAAAATAACGCTATTGCCCCTATCAATAGCGCATTAGAAGCATTACTGCCATAAACATTCCCCAAAGCTATATTTCCTTCTCCCTGCATGCCGCTTGCAATATTTGTGAATACTTCTGGAAGGCTAGTCATGATTGCAATTAAAGATAGACCAATTGTTAGATTTGATATTCCGAATTTTTTAGAAATTTTATCTGCGGCATTAATAGCCATATCTCCACCAAAAACAAGAAGAATAATACCAAAAACAACTTCCATCATTTAACGTTTAATTCCTTTGTTGCATAGTCTAAAGCATCCTTGTGATTGGTGATTCTGTCATTGATTTGAAGATTTTTTATTTTTTTTAATGTTTTTCCTATTAAAGGTCCTTCAGGGTAACCTATATCTATAAGATCTGAGCCATTAAGCAATGGTTCTGGCAAGATTTCATCTTGCTTAAGGAAAAATGCATTAAAAAGAATATCATGAATTTTTAAATGATTTTCTGTCAGTATTTGTTTTTTTATTTTTGCCGGATAGGCACTTGCGTCGGAAAAGTCTAACAATATCATGAAAATAGAATTCTCCTTGAAGGTTCTGAAAAATCTATTCATTGCTTTTTTTGTTGGATTTTCATTGTTGTTTGATATTTGTGAAACTCTTAAGTGCCCAGATATAACTTCTTGTATACCTTTTTTTTCTTCATTTGAAAATCTTAGTTTTTCAAGATTTTTTTCTATTAAAGAGAATCCAATTTGAGCATGTTTTGGATATGTAATTTTTTGATTTTTGATGATTGCTGTTTTAGGTTTTCCAATATCATGAAATAAGACTGAGAAGTAAAACCACCATTGGCATTTCTTTTCATTTGCAATATGTTTTGACCATTTTGGATAATAACGATTAGTTTCCAATGTAACTTCCTGAAACCTCTTTAAAGCTTTTAAAGAATGTTCTTCAACAGTTATTTTTGAATCTTGATTAGCTTTACATTTTTTCATATGTTTCCATTCGTCAAAAATAATTTCTAAAATATTTGTTTTCACCATTAGATTTGCAAATTTGTGAGGATTTATTCCGAATCCTTTTTTTATTTCATTATGGATTCTTTCTCCAGCACATTTTTTTAATAAATTTTTATATTTATTTATTTCATTTTTTAGGTTTTTATTTAATGAAAAGTTGTTTTTTGTTGCAAATCTAAAAGCCCTAAGTATTCGAATTGGATCATCTTTTATTGAGTCAACTGTACAGCTAGAGATTTCCTTATTTTTTATGTCTTTTAATCCATTTAAGGGGTCATAAAATCCTTTTTTGCTATTCCATGCAATTGCATTCATCTTGAAATCTCTTCTTAAAAGGTCATCTTTTATTGATTCGTCAAAATAAGTAATATCAATATTAATTTTTTTATTTTGAAATCTTACAGTTTTTAATTTTTTGTTAATTTTGTAAAAATTGCCATATTTCTTCTGAAATATTTGTTCTATTTTTTTTTTGTTTTTTGTAGTTGATGCTATATCAATTTCTGTTATGAGATTGTTTTCGCCTGATAAGGCTTCTCTTATTGCGCCGCCAACAACCCAAACTCCATCAAGTTCAAATATCTTTTCAGGTATATGTTTTTTGATTTTTTTTTCAATCATTTTTAATTTAAGGAAAAAAATGAAATTTCTGTTTTTCCAGCATTAATTCTCACTTCATAAACCCAATTATTTTTAATATCTATTATCCAGCCTGGTAAGTTTTTATCAAATCTAGAAATTGCATCTTCTAAAGTTCCTTCTATTGACCTTTCCGCTAATGTTCCATTTTCCCAGATACCGTGAGGGGTTGATCTACCCAGCAAGTTTCCTCCAAATGATTTTAGATCTTGAAACTGAGCATTATTTTTATTTTTTTCAATTCTCCATATTCTTTTGATTTTTCCCAAGAATCTAGCAAAGGCTTGGCCTAGTGGAATTTTTTCCCATTGTTGTCTTTCTGGTTTTTCAAAAATTTTTATTTTTTCCGAAAAATAACTAATTGTTTTTGTTTGATTGCTTGAAAATATACCCCATTTTGAAATTCCTGCGCCTTCCATTGGTTTTGATTTTAAATTTTTACAACCAAGAGTTTGGCCTGCATTGTTTTTCAATGTGATAAAAAAAGCAGGAGATTTCCTTATGTCTTCACAACTGGTCGGAGGCTTGCCTTCAAATTCAACATAAGCTTCCACCAATGGTTTTAAGACCAATGATGTTTCTTCTTTTGGAACTGCTGCAAAAAGCAAAAAATAAAATCCAAAAAAGAATTTCATTAATCTTTTTTTGGAGGATTCCAGTCAATTGTTGTTGTTGGGAAGGCAAATTCAAGGTTTAAATTGTTAAATTCTCTAAGTATTGTCATGTTTACCTCATGTCTAACTTTCCTTAGGTCACCGCCTGATTTTTTTCTAATCCAGTAAACAACTTCAAGATTTAATGAAGAATCACCAAACTCTAAAAGGTTAACCCAGCATTTATCTTGTGTTTCGGGATGTTTTTTTATTATTGCCTCAAGTGTTTCTTTTGCTTTATTTATAAGATCAAATGATGTGTTGTAAACAAGCCCTAAGACAACTTCTTGCCTAAAGCCTGAACGTCTGCTTCTGTTGGTGATTGTTGCAGATGAGACTGTTGCATTGGGTATTATGATTGCAGTCTTGTCTAAACCTCTTAGTTTTGTTGATCTTAATCCTATTTCCTCAACATCACCTCTGACTCCATCTATTTCAACTGAATCCCCAACTTCAAAAGGTCTATCCATAAATAAAACTATTCCCCCAAAAGCTTGAGACAATGTGTCTTTTGCCGCAAGTGCAAATGCAAGACCGCCTATACCAAGTCCAGCGACAAGGCCCATAACATCATAGCCAAGACCGCTAATAATGACAACAATTGTTACTATCCAAACTAGTCCGCCAGAAGAATTTTTTAAAACTGCAATAATTTGATCATCAATTTTTCCTTTACTTTTTTCAGCAATAGGTTCAAGTACAGATGCAAAAATAAAATCAACAATATGTTTTGTTGAACTTGCAATAGCTATTGCGATAACCACAAAGAATATTTTTTCTATTGTTCCGACAAATTCATTTAACTGTAGTAAATCTTGTTGATCACTCCAACCTTTTTCCGTTGCAAGGATAATGATCAGCCAGGATAAAGGTTTCTCTATAGCCTTTACAGTTTTTTCAGCTTCTTTTTTACCTTTCTTTTCGAGGTAAGAGGTTAGTTTTTTATGAAAAAGGCCTAATAGTATTACACCTATGAACCATCCTGCAAACGGATAGATAAGAAAGTTTCCCCAATTGGGATTTGTTAGCATTACCAAAGAGATTAAATACATTTTTTTTACTCCTATTGTTATTTGATTTTAATTCAATTCTAAAACCTAATCTTTATTACTGGTTGGTATGATTTGTATAGATGGCAAGAGTTTTAATATTGGGAGCAGGGAGACAGGGAAGGGCAATTGCTTATAATTTGTCCTTTGATCATGAAATAATTATTGCAGATAATGATTCAGAAAAAATTGCTGACTTTATTGATTTCTCTAGCAGATACCTACCTGAAAGTGCAAGTATACAGTTTCAAGCATTAGATGCATCTAATCCTGATGATTGGGTTTTAATGTATAAGCCTGATGCTATAGTTAATTCAGCTTCATACATGTTTTCACAAAAGTTAACAAAATATGCAATATCAAATAACATGCACTATGTTGACCTTGGAGGCAATCCTGCTATTGTTGAATTACAGCATCATATGAATCAACAAGCGTTAGATAAAGGTGTTGCTATTGTGCCTGATTGTGGATTAGCACCTGGTTTGGGACAACTTCTCGCTTCTTATGGTTTATCCAGATTGAATGATGCAAAAGATGTAAGTATTTTTTGTGGCGGATTGCCAAAAGAACCATTAAAAAATAAATTTAAGCATTATTTGTTTTTTGCTGCTGAAGGGCTTTTAAACGAATATTCTGGACATGAAACCATCCTGGAGGAAGGTGAATTAAAAATCAGGGAATGTTTAGACGAAAAAGAAGAAGTAAAAATAGATAAAATAGGTAAGCTTGAAGCTTCGCTTACAAGAGGCGGAATAAGCACTTCAGCAAATACCTTTCATGGTGTTTTAAATAGTTACAAATATAAAACATTAAGATGGCCTGGTCATTGGGATCTAATGTTTAAATGGAAAAAGGAAGGTTTTTTTGAAACAAATTGGCAAGAAAATGCTTTAGTTTCCGCAGAAGAAAAGCTAGGAGAGAAAATTCCAACCTCAAAAGAAGATTTGGTTATTCTTCTTGTTGAGATAAGTGGAGATAAGTCAAAAATGGAAATTTTATTAATAGATCAAAATGATCCAGTGACAGGCTTGACATCAATGGAAAGAACTACAGGCTTTCCTACTGCTGAGATAGCAAGATTAGCAATGCAGGGTAAGTTAAAGCCAGGTGTTTTAAAGCATGAGGTTGACCTTCCTTCAAAAACTATATTGAGAAGACTTGAAAAGTGTGGTCTTGTTTTCCGAATCAAATAAAAGTATTTTTTTTTCTTAATTTTTTATGGTGCCGTAAAGCAACCCTATGAGCATCGTTTCTTATTTTTATCAATAAGTTATGAGCTGGTGAGTTTTTTTGCATCTTGATCTCTTTTAATGTTTCTCCCGAGTAAACTTTTTCAAATTTTTTTGCAAGGCTTATTACAGGTATGTTTAAAAAATGTTCTTTAAGTATTTTTACAGTTGATTTTAATTGAGTAATTCCTCCATCAACAAGTATTAAATCCGGCTGTTTTCCATTGTCGATGATTTGCTTGCATCTTCTCGATATCACTTCAGCAATCATTCGTGGATCATCTATGCCTTTAATTGATCTAATTGTGTAATTTCTTGTTAGTGTCTTTTCGTATTTGCCATTTTTGTAACAAATTTGACTTGCTACTGCATTTTCACCCATAAGATTCGACACATCAAAACCCTCAATATATTTTGGAGGATATCCAAGATCTATTTTTTCAGCAAGTTCATTTAGGGATTTTTGATTATTTTTATTCAGTTTGTTTTTTTTAATTAATGTATTTTTGTACAGTTCATTCATTTTTTCTTTTTCCCATTTGAAAAAGGGAGTTCTTATCTTTGTTTTTGAAAACATAGGCATTTCCATTAGGGTTTTAATGTTCTTTATGCCTGTATTAATGATTATTTTTTTTGGAATATTGTTTTGTGAATAATATTGCTCTATCACTTTTACGAAGACACTTTCATAGCTTTTTAGTATTGGATTTTTAACCGCGTACTTCAATGGATCAAATATTTTTCCATTTCTGATTTTAAGTATGCTGAATAAAATATTTGAATCATTTTCAATTAACAAAATTAAATCGGAGTTTATATTTATTTTCAGGCTATCTTTTTTTTCTTTTATGATTGATTTAAGACTAATAATTCTGTCTCTATACTGTGCTGCTAGCTCATACCTTTTTAAATTTGAAGCTTCTTTCATTTGCTTTTCGAGAATTTTAAAAATATTGTTTTTTTTACCATTTATAAAATTTATTGCTGAATTAACAGTTGCTTGGTATGATTTTTTATCTATTTTTTTCTCACATGGAGCAGGGCATTGCTTCATCTGATAATAAACACAGGATTTTATTGATTTTTTTTCAAGATCGTATCTGCAGGGTCTTATTCCAAAATTTCTTTCAAGGAATGAAATAGTTTTTCTTACTGATTTGGAGCTTGAAAAGGGACCAATGTATGCATGCTTGCTGCTCACTTTTCTGGAAATTTTTAAATATGGGTATGAATCTTTAATTATGCTTATATATGGATATGTTTTATCATCCTTTAAAAGAACATTAAATTTAGGTTTGTGTAATTTTATTTCTTGAGATTCAAGAATCAATGCAGAGTTTTCATTTTTTGTAATTGTGAATTCAATTTGATCAATTGACGAAACCAATAGTTTTTCTTTTTTGTTTTCTTTTTTTTTGTGTATCCAATTTTTAATTCTTTTCTTCAGATTTTTTGCTTTTCCTATATATAAAATTTCATTTTTTTTAGATATGAATTTATAAATTCCAGGGAGGTTAGGGATGTTTGAAATATTTTTTTTCATTTTTTTGGCAATGTTCGCTTTACCATTTTTGTATTTCTTTTGACGTGAGTGTGCCTGCTTGCCTTAAGGCATCAAGATCTCCTTCA
>Ga0208261_1000342_pt1 | contig 19118 bp, 25 predicted proteins | sample Knorr_S7_td_DCM__FD_185595 | JGI IMG/M metagenome (GOLD analysis project Ga0208261, IMG submission 185595) | Marine microbial communities from Southern Atlantic Ocean transect - Knorr_S7_td_DCM_ad_131m_LV_B (SPAdes) (version 3) | ecosystem: Environmental > Aquatic > Marine > Oceanic | place...
CTCACTGAAAATTGTTGATGGGGCAGAACCGCACCTTACCTGTTCGCAACTAGGAGAAATGCACACCTGCTGGGAATTGCCGGCCTGTTAATAGAGCTCTCAGGATTCTGGATCGGGTAATACGCAGGGAAATCCTGCATATAAACCTATATTATCCCCAGTCCTACCTTCAGGCCCTTCAAGGAGAAGTTGAACAAGAACTTCTGCGGTTTCTTCTGGCTTCATCCAGCTTTCGACCCATGCCGGATCGGGATTTGGTCCACTCCATGATCTGATCATCTCGCTGTCGGTTGCCCCAATACACAGGTTATTAACCCTAACGTTGTAGCCGGCTAAGGACTTGGCCCAGTCGAAGGCAAGCCCATTTAGCGCCCATTTTGATGCGTTGTACAGATCCATATTCCCATGGCCGTGATGACGAGAAGAGCCGGGCGCAGGTTTGACGTGGTCAGTGCTGACATTGACGATCTCTCCATAATTCTGCTCTGCCATTATGGGGGCAACAGCTCGACCGAAAAGAAACGCTCCACGAATATTCGAACCAAATAATCTCTCATAATTTGATAAGGACTCGTCCCAACTGTCTAACGGCCCAGTTCGTAGGACTTCTCCGGCGTTATTTACAAGAATATCAACTGCTCCGAACTTGGCAACAGTCGTATCTACAACCGATCGAACGTGTTCTGGATCAGAGACATTGCCAATATGCCAATTGGCGCCAATCTGTTCGCCGACTGAAGATATCGATTCTCGTTTATCTGTTATGACGACATGACAACCTTCATCAGAAAGGCGTCGAGCGAACGCAGCTCCTACGCCTTGGGCAGCTCCTGTGATGATGGCAACTTTCTCCTTAAGCGTGATACTCATTTGATTTACCTTCTCTACCTTGTCTGGAAAAAGTCGCCTAGGCCGTCTGAGGCACCTTTGTCTTTTTTGTTACTGTCTTCTTGGGGTAAGGCAACAGCTACTCCATCATCTAATTCAATCTTGAAGCAAGGAACTCCCTCATAGGCTGGAGGGCCACTATGCTCTCCTGTTCGAACGTCAAATGATGTTCCGTGCAGAGGGCAGGTTAACTGGTAGCCGCGAAGACGACCTTCGCTCAGAGGAGTATCAGCATGACTGCAGTTGTCTTCAAGGCCAAACAGTTCTCCATTTACCCGACAAACGACGATTCCATAATCACCAATATCTTCGAATACCTGTAAATCACCATCTTTGAGTTCGTCAAGATTCCCTAGTTGATGGGCGTCCGGATCACTCATGCGGGATCCATGGCAATGTATTTATCGAGAGTTTGGTGGAAATAGCGGATTCTATTCTCTTGTGAAGGAAGGTATTCGCCTTTATACCCTCGTGAGCGCAATCCTTTATGCTGCGTGGTCCAGATTGCGACATCCTGATCAATTCCTGGCCCGCAGCTCACTTCTCCCGCACGTCCAACAATATGTTCTACTTGATGATCTACAGATACCCAGTCCTTCATCGAATTTGAGTAGTACTCGGTTGCTCCTTGGGGAAACATAGTTAAGTACCACATGTCAAAAATGCATTTATTTGGGTCTGTGGGGTGAGGGGCAGATCGAAGAAAAATACAGCCATCAGGTTTCATGCTAAATGAGAGGTTAGGGAATATTGTGTAGTGGTAGTTATCTGTTAGTTGTTCGTCAGAATACCGAGAGAAGTCGTACCCTTTAGATGCAGATAGTTCACGTTTCCTCTGCTGAAGCGCAACGCGTAAACCGGATAAATTGTCTCGATATGGTTCAGGGTCAAATTCCCAAAAATCAAAGTCCTTCTTCATGCCTTTAAAAGTTTTATCGGCAGATCCTTTAAATTGCGGACCAGGCCCTCCGCCAGGCATAAGCATCCGGCAATGCCCAGAAGGGTATAAATCAAACTGGCAACCACTGTGGTGTTCATTCAAATGATTAAGGGTCTGAGGGTGGACAAACGGAAGGTGGTAGCTTTCGTTAAAATTATCTTGAACGCATTTCCAATTCCATTCCCCTTCGATGGTTACCCAATGGGTTCGCTTCATTTCTTCCATGCGGTATGAGTCCAGATGTTCGGTAACAGGATTTAGCCAGTCTCTAAGACTGTCAGATTGAGGATCCATATTGAACCAAATGAAACCCGCCCAAGTTTCGCATGGAATTTCAACTAAGTTTAATTTCCCACATGGCGACCCTTGTGGGAAGTCATCTTCATCATATGCCCACGTGCACTCACCGGCAGAGCTGAATCTCCAACCGTGGTAAGCGCACTGGAATTCTCCACTTGCCAAAGTTCCGACTTCTGCAGTTACTAGTTGGTTTCCGCGATGCTGGCAAGCGTTATAGAAGGCTCGTATTTCGTGGTCTTCACCACGAACACAAATAATCGATTCATGAACGATGTCATACTTAACGTAGTCTCCTGGGTCAGGTATCTGGTCTACTCTCCCTGCAATCTGCCAGACTCTGGTCCACATTCGCTCCCATTCTTTCTGGGCAAAAGCAGGGGAGTAGTAACGGTAACCAAAAATATTTTGTTCTGAACCTAAATCGGGATCTGGGGCTTTATCGCGTGGTATGCCCGTGATCTCAACATGAGTTGATCTTGTGTCAGTCATAAGGAAGTTTTTCTGCTTTTTAAGATAGTTTATTAGTTAGATCACAAAGAATACAGAAACTGAAAATATTTCGAGGGGAAAATGTTTGATTTGTTGCCAGAAAGGCTCGCTTGGTTCATCGTAGGTCCTTCTCTTGGGCTTCTGATTGTGACCTTCTTTCTCGTGCTAAACCAACCCTTAGGCGCTAGCGGCGCGTATGTGCATTCGTTAAAGTTGATTCAACGTAAAACTGACGTCGCAGTCTGGAGAATCTGGTATTTCTTCGGCATCTTCTTAGGAGGAATTCTTACAACGCAGATTTTCCGAGATTCAGGAAAGATCCGCTCAGGATACGCATCGATGATAGAGGTGATAGAAGGCGGGCCAACAATACTTATAGTTTTCGTAGGTGCTGTTGTCATGGGCTACGGAGCAAAAGTAGCTGGAGGCTGCACCTCTGGTCATGGCATGTGTGGAACGTCCCAACGCTCCGTCGCTTCCATGGTTGCAACAGGAACCTTCATGACCACAGCTATCCTTACAACCCTTGTTATCAGAATATTATCTGGTGGTGATCTATGAAGAACTCTATGGGGCTTCTTTTCGGAGCGTGCTTTGGGGGCTTGCTTGGCGCAGCAAACTTGCATGAGTATGACACCATTCATGCAATGTTAAGGCTCGACGAATTCGACGTCTATGGCCTAATGGCGTCTGCCATCGTAGTTGCTGCAGGGTTATTGTGGTGGCTTGAACGTCGGCCAACTTCCACGGTGTTTGATGGGACGTTAACGCTTCAACGATCTCGCCCTAAAAGACACCACATCGTAGGGGGAGGACTTTTCGGAATCGGATGGGCAATAGCGGGAACCTGCCCAGCGCCAGCTTTAGTGATGGTTTCATCAGGAGCGCTCTATGGGTTAATAGTCATTCTTGGTATCTTTATTGGAATTTACCTTGGAGATCGAAACAATATTTCATCTTCATTTGGAGATGGAGAGCACCATTCCTCTAGTGAGGAATTTATCTCACTTTAACCTTAAAAGGTTTATGCGTTCGTCCCCAGTGGTGACCATGCGAGAAGGGAAGAGTCACCAGGGAAAACGTTAGCCACGAGTGGGGCGTCATTTGCGTCAGCCATTTCTTTATAGCTCATCCACGATACAACTGCTGCTATTGGAGTACCCATGCCTTCGTCAAACTGAACTGGCCCATACACATTCGCCGTATAGATCAGGTCTTCATTTCCGACCCTTTGTGTAGCTTCATGTCGAGCTCCTGCAGGCTCATAGAACCATACTCCCGGACCATAGCCTTCGGGTGGCCCTGCTCTATAACCTATTCGACCATTAAGTACGAGAAAATCGGCTGCTCCAAGGTGATAGTGGGGTCCCGCAACGCTGTTATGGAGAACAAGTAGCGTCGACATCATTGTTTCTTCGCTGACACGAAGGATCTTGATGCCATAGTCATCCATTCCTGGGAATTCAATCCAAGGTATTGGCCGTGTATCGACCCAATGGGGATGCGTAAACGCTTCATCACCTGAAGCTCCGCTAGATTGAAGGACTTCACCAAGGGCTTCTGTCTGAGCTATGGCCAGCGGCTCGGGCTCACCATGGAATGGGGCAGGGCGCTCCTGCATGCATTCTGCCAAACTATTTGGAACTAGTGTCAATCCATTTGTATTTGAAGCTGCTAGGACGTCAAGCGCTGTTAGGATGCTGTCAACTGTCTTGCCATCATCCGCTAGGAACGCGACAGGGCCGAAATAGTTTGCTTGGTATTCCGTGGTTTCTTCAACGACTATTCCTTCAACGCGGGAATTGGCCGGAATGTATCCCCAGATGCCTGGGCCAATAGTAGCCGCCAGCTCTCCTTTGGTGTACGTCATGCGTCCAGAGAGGATCATCATATCTGTCCCGCCAAGGAAGACCGTTGTTGGTAATTCGGTACCAGCTTCAACCTGAACGATCATGGAAAACCATCCGGATTCTCTGCTAGCGCGTAGGGGTTTGAAGCGCATTCCTGGGGCTTGTTTGATTTCGATCCAAGGCATGGTGTTGGTGTCAATGCCACCTTCGATACCTGTAGGGTCAAATTCTGGGTTGTATGAGACTGACATGTGGTTCTCCTATTTTCTATTCAACGGACAATTCTCCCATCAAAGACCAATCATTTGCGTCCTCGATGGTTGTATTAACTATTTTTGGCGTTTCTGCTAGTGCTTGAGGCATTTCACTCATAGCTTTCTTAAAATGGTCGCTATTAACATGAGGGACAGCGCCATCTTCTTGAAATGCCTCTACAAGAACAAATGTAGATGGATCGTCAGCGCTTTGTGACCATTCAAACCATAGATTCCCTGGCTCTTCTCGCGTGGCAACTGTAAAGTCGTGGACAAGATCTAGCCATTTGTCTGTCCATTCAGGTTTTGTCTTAAATTTGACAACAATAAAAATCATTCTTCCCCCTTTTCATTAAGCATAAATTTCATTTCATAGATTGGCAAGCTAAAGGACTTCCAATGTGTTTGCATGAAAGGGCATGTGCAAATTAACCTTCTATACATTCCACATTGAAGGAGTAGTATGTCTGGACCGCTGCAAGGTTATAAAATAATCGATTTAACTCAAGTAGTATCCGGCCCCTTTGCAACTATGTTGCTGGCTGATCAGGGTGCCGAAGTAATTAAGATAGAGCCAACAACAGGACTTGGCGATTTAACTCGCCTCCCTTCATTCGACAAAGGAGGCATAGGGGCGTTTTATCTGAATAACAACAGAAGAAAAAAGTCTCTATCGATAGATCTTTCCGGAGATGATGGAAAGCAGATCGTTTTAGATCTATGTGCAGAGGCAGACGTTATTGTCCAAAACTTTCGACCAGGTGCAATTGAGCGACTAGGTCTAGGTTATGACAGTATCAAGAAAGTAAATCCGAACATTATCTATGTTTCAATAAGTGGTTTCGGACCCACCGGGCCATATTCGGATAGACCCGTTTTGGATCCAGTAATTCAGGGAGTTTGTGGAGTGATTAGCAGGCAGCTAAACCCCCAAGTTCCATTTCCTGACCTAATAAGGAACCTATACGCTGATAAATCAACTGCATTAACCGTAGCGCAAGCTACGACTGCAGCATTACTTGCAAAAGAGCGCGGAAATGGTGGTCAACTAGTTGAGATACCGATGGTCGATGCATGCATGTACTTCTTTTGGCCAGACGCAATGATGGATTTGACGTTGACAGATGAAGATGCAAATGGCGGAGTGCTTCTTTCAAGCGTCTACAACCTGACTGAGTGTAGTGATGGGAAAATAGTTTACTTCGCAGCCTCAGATGGGCAACGCGCCGGAGTGTGTCAAGCAGTTGGTCACCCTGAATGGGCTGAAGATGAGCGATTCTCCTCTATGCAGGCTCTTGCTGCAAACCCACAGAATTTTATACTTCTAGGAGAAATGCTTGCTGAGGCTTTCTTGGAGATGACATGTGACGAAGTTATAGCAGCGCTGATTGAAGCGGATGTGCCAGCGGGCCCTGTCCTCACTGGCGAAGAGGCCGTTGCAGACCCGCAAATCATCCATAATGAAACACTTGTCGAATGGCAGCACCCAGATGCAGGCACGGTTCGCCAGCCGCGCCCCGCAGCACGCTTTTCGGAAACCCCAACAGATTTGGATTTCTCCGGAGCTCATCGCGGTCAACACAATGAGGAAATTCTCGGTGGTCTTGGGTATTCATCAGAGCAGATTAAAGGCCTTCAAGAATCTGGAGTGATTGGTTAAGACTAGAGGGCCTGAAGTATTCGCTAGCATGGAATAAAACACAAAAAGGACATATTGAAGTGCAGCCAACATATTCGAAAGAAGCCGAAGCGTTCCGTGAAAAAGTTCAAGCTTTTTTGGGGGAGCACCTCCCAGAGAACTGGAAAGGGATTGGAGCCCTCCCAGCTGATGAAGCATATGCTTTTACCAATAACGAGTGGAGGCCGCTACTAGCCGAGCATCGATTTCTAGCTCCAGCTTGGCCCGAAGAATACGGAGGCGGTGGATTAACTGAACTGGAGCAGGTTATTTTGGCAGAAGAGTTCATGCGTGCGGGAGTTCCTGCTGGAGGCACAAATGATGCTTTCAGTATTCAGATGGTAGGAAACACCATTCTGCATTGGGGGAGCGAAGATCAAAGATCACATTTTCTGCCAAAAATAATCTCTGGTGAGTACGTATGGTGTCAGGGCTACTCAGAACCGGATGCGGGTTCAGACTTGGGGGGTCTCGGATGTTCGGCTGAACTCGATGGTGATGAATGGATAATTAACGGACAAAAAATCTGGACATCGGCAGGCCAATTTGCGAATTGGATCTTCGTGCTCTGCCGAACAGATAAGGATGCCCCAAAGCATAAAGGAATTAGTTTTCTCCTTTGTGAAGTAGATCAACCAGGGATTGAAATGCGCCCAATCAAAATGCTTTCTGGAGAGTCCGATTTCAATGAAACATTTTTCACCAATGCTAGAACAGCAAAGGAAAATGTCGTAGGTGAAGTTAATGGCGGGTGGGCCGTTGCTATGACTCTTCTTGGATATGAACGAGGAGAGAGCGCTGCAACAATGCCGATTATGTTCCGGCACGAAGTTGACAAACTTCTTGAATTAGCGAAGGAAAAGAAACTATCTACAGATCCGACTATTCGTCAGAGGCTTGCCCAAATTCATATTGAAGTTGAATTAATGCGCTTGTTGGGTATGAGAACGTTAACTGGATTTCTCAAAGGAAGGCAGCCAGGTCCTCAGGAAAGCGCATTTAAGCTCTATTGGTCTGAATATCATAAACGGGTGACAGAGCTTTCTCTTGATATTTTGGGAAGTGAAGCACTAGCGCTTGAAGGGAGTCCGCCCTCGACATCCTTTCATGCAGATAATCCAGGCGCGGAGAATTCTAGTTCATCTTGGATCGGCGCTTTCTACAATGCGCGAGCAGGAACGATATACGCGGGCACGTCACAAATCCAACGAAATATCCTCGGAGAGATGGTCTTGGGCCTCCCCAAAGAGCCTCGTCCAGGTTAAGGGGTACTTATGGGGTTCACTGCTTTATCTAACCATGTAAGCAAAGAAATTGTGGATGCATTCAAAATTGTCTGGGATTATCTTGGTCGTCCAGGAGCATGGTGGACTGGAACTCAGCGTATTGCTATAGCCCAGCAAGTTCGCAACTCGGCGCCTAGGCCACTATGGGACAGGCCACCACCATTAGATACACTTTCTGACGAAGCTAATGGTGTATTGACTTTCTTTGAGCTGGGCGTTGTCGAGCGGGTTACGGTTCAGCCATCATCGATAAATTTGGAAACATATGAACACATTGTCCAAAGAATGGGTCAAGACAAGTACGCAGAGCTAGCGTCAGTTGTCTCACAAGTTGTTCCGATTGACCATCTACATGATGCGCTTGGCCTAGGCAGAGAAGAGCTGCCAACTCCGATAGAGGGCGATATCACCAGAGAACGCCCAGACGGACTGGTTACCGGAGTCGGGTTTTTGCCAACTCTTCCAACAGAAGGGCTTCCGCATGTAGCAGTCGCACTAAGTTTGTCGCTAGCCGATAATGCACGCCGGATGCTTCTCGTACGCGCAATGTACTCCGGAGACTCATTCGCTGAGATGGTGTGGACGCATAGAAGTTTAAGTCGCCCTCAGGTCGAGCTTGTAGCAGCTCGCACTTCAGCTTTGAATGAGTGCTTCTATTGAACGAGCGCTCATAGCATGCTGCTTAGTTTAAGTAGCGCTGCAGCTGAAGTTGAAAGCGACCTCACTTCTATAAACGGGACGATTTCTGCATCCGACGGCATTCCAGCTGGTCAAGAGCTATTAAATTTCACTGACTCTGTACATCGATTGGATGACTCGTTAGAGCCTCATAGGGCAGCCCTGATTGAGACGATAGGAGAGGAAGGAATGATTGATGCAGCAGTTATATCTTCAGTTTTTAGAAGTTTAAATATTACTGCAGATAGCTCTGGGATAAGAATAGACGATGATTGGGAATCTGCGGCAGCTGGATTTGCCACACAAACTGGAGCGCAAACATATAGAACTTTAGAAAACTCGCCTAAGGTAAAATCAATCTTAGGGGGAGGGGCATAAATGAGCGCTGAAACGGAACTGCCTCTCTCTGAAGTTAATTTTTTTGACTCACAAATTTCTGAATGTCCATACGGCGCCTACAAAGTGCTTCGAGAAGAAGCACCGGTTTGGAAAGACCCAATTTCTGGAATCTACGTTATTACCAGGTATGACGATATTAAAGACGTTCTCATAGATACAGAAACCTTTAGAAATGAGAGAAAATTTCGGGCACGTACAAATACAAGATCCGAAGTAATTCGTAACCTCTATGAGGAGAAAGGTTGGGTTCCAGCCCCTACGCTTGCTGGACGTGATGATCCAGAACACAAAGAGATGAAAGCTTTATTCGCTCACGCTTTTCGTCCCCAAAAAATAAAGCAATTAGATCCTTTCGTTGAAAACCTTGCAATTAGGCTCTTTGACGATTTCTTACCAAAGGGAGAATGTGACTGGGTAAAAGAATTTGCTATACCGCTTCCCTTAATAGTGATCGGGCATCAAATGGGCGTTCCTGAAGCAGATATATGGCAGATCAAAGCGTGGACAGACGCCTGGGTCCAGCGACTCGGCATGATGCAGACAGACGAGGAAGCTATTTGGTCAACGGAAATGGAAATCGAAGCACAGCATTATTTCCAACCAATATTTGAACGGCTTCGTAAGGTTCCTGACGATACCCTCTTAAGTGATCTAGTTAATACTGAAATTCCTGAATGGGGTAGAACCTTAACTGACGAAGAGCTACATGCAGAAATGATGGCTGACACATTTGTTGGGGGCTCAGAGACCAGTACCAATGCAATAGCTGCAGGAGTTATGCTTTTGATAGAACAGCATGACCAATGGGAACTCCTTAAATCCAATCCAGATAAGTACCTACCAATTCTTATAGAGGAAGTCTTGAGGCTTGAAGGACCAGTACAGGGCCTATTCAGAGAAGCTGCATCCGACGTCACGTTACACGGGGTGAAGATACCAAAAGGTTCTACTATCAATATTCGATACGCATCGGCTAACCTCGATGACTCTATCTTCGACCGACCAAGCAAATTAGACTTGGAGAGATCAAATTCAAGGCAGCACTTAGCATTCGGCTTCGGAGTTCACTACTGCATGGGAGCGCCTTTGGCTCGACGAGAATTGTTCTTTAGCTTTAAGACTCTTGTCGACCGAGTAGATCAGATGTGGTTTATCGAAGGAAAAAACGACTTCCTTCATCATCCTAATTTTTGCCTTCGGGCTCTTCGTGAATTACACATTGGCTTTACTCTCAAATGAACCCACTAGTGATCGGGCTAACTGGCGGTATCGGTGTAGGAAAGACAACTACAGCGAACCTCATCAAAGAATATGGAGCAGGCATCATTGAAGTAGATCAGTTGGGAAGAGATTTACTTCATAAAGATCTTGATGCAAAAGCTAACATCGTTAAAGAATTCGGAGAATCAATTCTCGATACCGCTGGCAGGATAGACCGAGAGAAGCTTGGCCAAATAGTATTCGGTAACGTTGAGCGCCTACAAACGCTCGAGGCGATAAGCCACCCTGCGATAAATCAGATTTTGAATAGGCTAATTGGAGAACAAACTTCAGGGGTCATCATCCTCGACATGGCGGTCCTCGTGGAAAAAAAGCTCGCCTACTTCCAAGGATCACCTATGTATCAGAAAGTAGTTGTTGTTGAGTCAGAAATGATCTTAAGAAATGAACGTTTGAAGCAGCGAGGGTTAACGAAGGCAGAAATCGAAAAGCGGATCAGATCACAAGCAACGGATGACGAAAGAGCTGAAGCGGCGGATTACGTGATAACCAACAACGGCAGCATAGAAGATCTTCAAAAAGAGGTGAAAAAGCTTTGGGACAAAATAGGGACTTGGCGAGTCAACCTGACGAATGATTGTATGAGTAGAGAGTCAAAGAACAAGTAGTACAGTAGGAACTGCGAAACCGAAACTAAGGGAGCACTAATGGCAAATGTAACGATCTATCATAACCCTCATTGAGGTTCTTCTCGAAATGCCTTGGCGGTCGCCGAGGAAATGGGAGTAGAACATGATGTCGTCCTTTACATAAAAGAGCCACCGGATGAAAAAACCCTTCGAGCTATTGCTGAAGGACTAGAGGACCCGGTAGAGGACCTTGTCAGAAAAGACTCGAAGTTCAAAAAACTGGAATTAAACCCAGACGACTATGTTGGCAATTTGGAAAATGTTGTCGAAATCCTAGTTAAGCATAAGCAACTCCTCCAACGGCCAGTAGTTGTGAAAGGAAAGAAAGCAATCATTGGCCGGCCCAAAGACCGCATAGCAACATTTTTATCCTAGGTAGGTATTGAGTTGAGTATATGAATGACCACGAACTTGCTGGATATTTAGCAGAATCCGCTGGTGCAGAACTATTAAAACTTCGAACATCCGCAGCCACTGAAAGACTAAACCACTGGCACTTACGTGATCAAGGTGACATGCTCTCTCACAAGCTATTGATTGAGCAAATACGTGAACACAGGCCAGAAGATCACGTCCTTTCGGAAGAGGGGGCAGATGACAAATCTCGAGTGGATGCCGATCGCGTTTGGATAATAGACCCTCTAGACGGATCTCAAGACTATCCATATCCTGAGAGTGCCGAATGGGCCGTCCATATTGCTTTGATTGAATCAGGAAGAATCAAAGCTGGGGCTGTCGCTTGCCCTTCGCTAGGGCGACATCACGTCACCGGATTTGATGCGTCTATTGCAGAGAGAAAAAATGAGGCGCCACTCATTGTTTCCAACCGCTGGAACACCTATCAAGCCTCATCTATCGCTGAAACCATTGGAGCTGGATTGACGTGCTGTGGGTCAGCAGGAGTAAAGACCTCATTAGTGCTTAGCGGTGATGCTGACGTCTATATACATGGAAGTGGACTTTACGAATGGGACGCCTGTGGTCCAGTTGCAGTTTCAAGAGACGCCGGTTTGGTAGCGTTTCAATTAGATGGAAGCGAATTTCAGTTCAACAAACAAACGCCTGTCGTTCGCGGACTAGTTATTTCCCGTCCAGAGTATTCAGATCTAGTTCGCAAAGCGCTCTCATACTGATATCTAAGTATTTTCTAGAAATTTACGCATAAAACACGATTGGGTCTATCCATGCCCTAGAGTTAATCTGGCGGCTAAACGGTCGCTTTTAGGTAAGGAAGTTTCATCATGGCAAGGGGAACGGTTAAGTTCTTTAACACACAGAAAGGCTATGGATTTATAGCTCAGGAAGAAGGAGACGACGTCTTCGTTCACTATTCGAATATCACAGGGTCCGGTTTCAAGAATCTTGAAGAAGGTCAGGAAGTTGAATTTGAGATAGGCGAGGGTCGTAAAGGTGATGAAGCATTGGACGTCCGGGCTGTTTAGCTATGGCCAGCAAAGGAAGAGAAAGCTGGGATAAGCGCCAGCGCGAACGGACAAAAAAAGATAAACAAGCTGCAAAACGTGCCGAACGTGCTGAACGAAGAAACTCAGACAATGAACTCGAAGACGAGGGCCCTAATGAGGCGGAACTGTATGAGCGTTTCGCCAAATTGAGCGCTTCGCACGCAAATGGTGAAATCGATGATGAAACCTTTGAAGAAAAAAAAGAAGAGATATTCGAACTTCTCGGCGTGCAACTCCACTAACAAAAGATCACCCTTGGACTGAGCCATCCGTCCCTGATCTCGTGAACTTCTAAGGACTAACTAACCCAACCTGTAGAGTAAGTTGTATGGACATGCAGAATAAATTGCGCACAAGAGGAGTATGGTTCTTTACAGAGGCCATGGACTCTGACCATGCGATAGCGTTTGCGCAAAAGGTGGAAAGCCTCAATTACTCGGCTTTGTGGCTACCCGAGACGACAGGGCGCGATCCGTTTAGTCATATCTCCATGCTCCTCGCTAACACTGAACGCCTAGTTTTTGCGACAGGAATTGTTAATATTCACCACCGTCATCCCGGCGTTACAAAGCAAGCAGCTACAACATTGGCAGAGATGTGTGAGAACCGATTTCTGCTCGGGCTAGGGGTATCGCATGCGCCGCTTGTTGAAGGTCTACGTCAATTGGATTACTCGAAGCCGCTAAGCGCTATGCGAAACTATCTTACCGCCATGAAAAATTCTCCCTATACATCGGTGCCACCCTCAGAGGACCCCCCATGCGTTCTTGCAGCACTAGGTCCGAGAATGATGGAACTAGCTGCGGAATTGACAGACGGCGCTCACCCCTACTGGACGACTCCAGAGCACACCGCTCAAGCCCGAGAACTCCTTGGTGAAGACAAGATGCTTTGCGTGGAGCAAAAAGTTGCATTCACTACAGACAAAGAAGTCGCTTACCAAACAGTGCGAACAGAATTAGCTCGATACATACATCTACCGAATTATCGAAATAACTGGAAAAGACTTGGGTTCAGTGAAGAGGAGATAGATGCAACTTCTGATCGCTTTATTGATGAGCTGGTTGCTTGGGGAACGCTGGATCAAATAAATGAACGCTTGAATGAGCACGAAGAAGCAGGCGCTTCCCACATTTGCATACAGCCCTTAGCAGTGCACGGGGAATTCGGAACCCCGCATTGGGAAGCATTAGAAGCTTTATCGCCGAATAGCTGAATAGATGCCGAAATCTCTGAATAGAAACGGTTTATTGACGCGAGATGTCGTTCTTCTTCTATCAGCAGGACTGGCTTATTTCGTCGTTGCTGGAATCTCATTCCCCGTTTTGCCTCGACTTGTAAAACAAGAATTAAATGGAGGTGAATTTGAAATAGGACTTGCTTTCGGTGTGATGGGGCTTGGAATGTTAGCTATGCGGCCGCTAGTCGGATTCCTTGCAGACAAGTATGGAAGAAAGCATCTAATAGTCATTGGAGCAATAGTCATTATCATCACCCAACTACTCCATGTCCCAGCGGCCAGATCCAGTTTGGGGATGTTGCTACTTGTTCGCTTTGTACTCGGGTTGGGAAGTTCAGCAATGTACGTTGGGCAAGCTACGACAGCGACGGAGTTACCACCAAAGAGTCGTAGCGGTGAAATATTTTCGCTGTTTAATGTTTCAGTAGTAGCCGGTTTTGCCGTCGGGCCTGTAGTTGGAGAAATCACACTTCAACGGGAAGGGTTTAGCACCGCATTTGCCGTAGCGGCGTTATTCGCTTTTTTATGCCTACTTCTTGGGCTCTTTCTTCCAGAAACTAAACCGCAAGGAGTCAAGGCTCATTTTGAAGGTGTGAAAAGCCTTATTCATCCCATAGCGGTCCGAGCAGGAGCCGTTTCATTTCTTCTCTTCGGCGCATTTCTCTCGTTCAACGCATTCATTACTCCGTTTGCAGAATCAATGGGTGTCGCAACTGTGCGGTGGATTCTATTAACTTATGCATTGACTTCTGTTTTCACGCGGCTATACGGAGGAAGGTTAATCGATACAGTCGATCGGAGAACTTTAGGGTCATGCTCTCATGTCATCGTGATAATAGGGTTACTGGTACTTGTTGTTTTCAACAACCACCCATCTTTGTATGTTGGAGGGATCATCATGGCCATCGGGCTTTCGTTTAACGTTCCACTGATGGTTGTTATTGCCGCAGACAGTGCATCTCCAGATGAACGATCACGAGTTGTCGCGACAGTTATCGTGTTTGGCGATCTGGCGAATAGTTTCGCTGCTTTCGGGTTTGGGGCACTCGCAGAGGGTCTGGGCTATCGCGGTATGTATGCAATAGTGGCAGGTATGGTAGGCATTGCTGCTGTGCTTTATAGATCAAAATTTACGGCACCATTGATTGGTATTCACAAAAACAGTTAGTTATATCTTTGCGAAATGGAAGTTGTATTCGCTTAATAGGTAAAGCCGAAAAGAAATACTAATTTTCTGGTCCGACTGAGTCCACAGACTTTGGCCTGGGAAAACTTGCCATCAACGAGCTAGTAACTCCGCCATCTACCACTATCTGATTTCCATTGACATAGGAACCTTCATCTGAGCACAGAAACAATACAGCATGTGCCACATCTTCGACGGTGCCAAGTCGTCTTGAAGGAACACGTTCCTCTCTACTAGTTCGGATTTCAGTATCCTCAAATATAGGTGCGGACATTCCACCATCAATAAAACCTGGAGCCACAGAGTTAACTCTAATTCCAAATCCGCCCCACTCAACTGACATTTGTCTGGTTAGCAGGTGAAGAGCTGCTTTGCCGGATCCGTACGACCCTCCGTTGACATTTGGTTGTATCCCACCGATAGAAGTCATATTCACTATCGCACCACCTCCGTTATTTTTCATCAAATTAGCTACTGCCTGGGAACAGATAAATGCTCCGGTTAGATTTACTTCGAGTACAGATTTCCAATCTTGAACGGAAAGATCGATTAGTGGGCCGAATCGAACAATTCCGGCGTTGTTCACTAAGGCATTAGGGGCTTCCCCAAATTTATCTAGCGCCTGCTCAACCTGATCTGGATCAGCTGTAGATGCATGGAGTGCAATAGCATTGGGTAACGAACTAGCGACATGTTCAGCCGCATCCTTGTTGACGTCTAAAACGCCTACTTTGTACCCAGTAGAACTAGCTTGCCTTGCTATTGATTCGCCGATGCCTCCTCCTGCGCCGGTTACGATAATTGATTTACTCATAGAGCCTCCAAGTAGTTGGTTGTAGGGATTTAATTACAGAGTCAGGTAGGGATTTCGTTTCCATCTTTATCGAAGACAGATATAGCTCGGCTTGGGCAGTTTCTAGCTACTCGGATACAGTCCTCTTCGCTAAGCTCATTTTCCTCTTTGATAAACGCTAGCTCATCTTCATCAAAGTCAAAAACTGAAGGATAATCAGCAACGCATCTACCTGTACTCATGCACTCGTCACTATCCAGACTCATTCGGTAACCCATTATTGATCCTCCACAAAGTATTGAACAGCTGTTCGGCTGTCTATTATTGGTGCGATTAATTCTGCAATAACTTCCTGATGCTTTGGGTGATCTGCATAGGTTTCATAATCAGATTCAGAAGAAAAATCTCCCACTACGACTAAATCATAGTTGTCACTACGAGAACCGGCATTAAACCCGACAGAATAGGATATGACCTCTTCGATATGATCAGGGAGTTCTCGAATTCCTTCATAAGCACGGGTTTTTTGATCTTCCGTTATCCCGCTTTTAAATCTAAGCATTACACAATGCCGAAACATTCGTTCCTCCATTTGTAGTCTTACCTTATTCTATGATCTAACCTTATATCATGCCTGCTGAAATACTTATTACGAATGGAATGCTAGTCGATGGTAACGGGACTCCACCAGCGCCGAATACATCCCTTTGGATCCGTGACGGAAAAATATCAGGTATCGGTAACGAAAATGACTTTAAAGTTGCGTCCGACGCCGAACTCATAGATGCAACTGGCAAAACGATAATGCCTGGACTCATTGATTCTCACCTCCATTCAACGTTTGATGATGTCCAGTCAAACGATGAGCTATTTTTCCATCGTGATCCCGTAATGTCGGCCCTCGTTACAACGCAGAATCTTCAAAAAATCCTCCGGTCAGGAGTCACCAGTTTTGTTGACCCTGATACGGCTCATGGCATCGGACCGTCCATTAGAAACGCCATTGAAGCAGGAGTTATTGAGGGACCGAGAATGAAAACAGGCGTTCAAGCCCTACTCACTGCTGTCGGAGGAACCGCTGGGCGTTTAATACCCGATGAAGGAACCGTTGGATACGCGCAAATCGTTAACTCTGTTGATGAAGTAATTATGTGGACCCGTCGACACATAAAGTATGGGGCTGACTGGATAAAGCTGCATGCGACTGGATCCCTTCCAGGACGGGCAGGAGAGCTCATGGTCTGGAGTAGGGAAGAGGTCCGAGCAGCATGTAACGCTGCAAAGGATCTAGGAGTTCCGGTCATGGCTCATTGCAGAAACCCAGAGAGCGTCAAGATATGTGCCGAAGAAGGGGTTTCTCTCATTCTTCACGCCTCATTTATGGATGATGAAGGACTGGAAGCAGTAATCGAAAATGATGTAGCTATTTGCCCAACATTCACATTTCTAGCTAACTTGGCCGATTTCGGGTCAAAGGTTGGTGTTAGCCCTGGGATGGAAGACATATTTAGAGGCGAGATTGAACAAACTGCAAAAATGATTCGAAAAGCATACGATGCGGGAATTCGACTTGTGTCCGGTTCGGAAAGTGGTTTCGCTCTCACCCCATATGGGCACTGGCACGCTCGAGAACTAGAAATCTTTGTTGAGGTTCTTGATCTCAGCGAAGTCGAAGCGATTAGTACTGCAACGAAAAATGGAGCCTGGACAATGCGGATGGAGGATAGCCTCGGAACTCTTGAAGAAGGAAAACTCGCTGATGTAATAGTTGTAGATGGCGATGTAACCTCAGATATTAAAATATTAAATGACAAATCCCGACTGGATGAAGTAATTTCTCGAGGGGTCCGCGTCGATCTAAACAGTCCGTGGCCAGTTCATGGAAGTATCCCCGGTTGGAAAGTTGGAAACTGGGCCGGAGAAATTCTTACCTGGGAGAAGGCCTACGAATAGACATAAGCAAAGTTTACAACTTTGCATTTCCTAGTCGAGAGCGCCATTCACCCAAGTCGACGTAATCTCGGACCGAGAGTATCGAAGATGTTTCGAGATCGAAGTCGAAAACTCCATTACATCTCACCGAATATTCCGTCTGATCAATCCAGAAACGGTCATTTCTTTCAATCCATCCTCTGGTGCCTTCAAATGAAGAGGAAATGATATCCCATTTAATTTGAGAACTGCGACGAACAATAGTTTCGAATGTTGAACGTATTTCAGAAATGCCAACTGCAGCAGGGTGAGGAACATTCTGCCAGCTCGACTGCTCGGTAAAACTTTGAAGAATAAGGTCGATATCGCACGATTCCATAGACTCTAGAAACGTTTCGAATATTTCATTTGGATTACTCATGTTTCAGAACCTATCCTTTCTTCTAGCGGATGCAAATACTCTAAGGGAAATATGATGATCGAGCTATCTAACTGGTTGCATGTCAAAGAAGCCTTCAGGTCGAAGCACCTTCGACAGGCCGGTTATACAGAAGGCGCAATCGTTATGGAGGGTACCCTTCTTGACCTCCATGGATTAGAGCATCGGGAGCGAAGAAGGTTAGAGAACCGCTTATTTCGGCGAGAAATCTTTAGTTATTGGGAACATGAGATTCTTGGAGAAACAATAGACGCCACGATGAAGCCCTTTGTCGAAAAAGGGTCAGGGGACCTTGCTCAAATCGGATATCGATGTGCAATGAACCTCACAGCGACTATCGCTGGAATAGACCAAGACCCTCGGGATGAAGAGCAAACAGAGCTACTGTACTCGAAAGTCAAGAAATTCAGTGAAGGCGCAACCATTATGCATTCCACTAGAGACAAAGATGAAGTTCGCTCTGAAGTAAGAAAAGCTATGGAATCGTTCCATAGAGACTTTTTCCTGCCTTCAAAAAATCGACGAGAAGAGTTACTTTCAGAGTTGGCAAGTGGCAAAATATCTGAAGATGAGCTGCCGCGTGATGTCTTTACTACGCTTTTAAATAATGCTGAAACTCTCAATTTGGATGATGATGTTGTCTTTCGTGAGATCTGTTTTTATCTTCAAGCAGGCGCACATTCGACAGCTAATGCCTTTACCCACACAGTCGATGATTTATTCTCGTGGGGAGAGCAAAATCCATCTGACCTGGAACTAGCTAGAAACGACCTATCCTTTGTTCAACGGTGCATGCACGAATCGTTGAGGCTTAGTCCCGCAAGTCCTGTCGCTCTCAGAACACCGCTTGAGGATGTTGAATTATCAGATGGAACTGTATTGCCGGAAGGGGCACATGTGGTTTTGGATTTAATTAAAGCTAATCGAGATCCATCGATATTTGGCAATACCGCTGATGTTTATGATCCACATCGTAACGTTCCCGATGGAATTGCCCGTTGGGGTATGAGCTTTGGTGCTGGTTCACATGCGTGTGTCGGCGCAGAACTTGACGGAGGTCTAGAGATAGATCATACAAGGCCTAATGAAGATGCCTTGTATGGAACTGTTGCAATAATGGTGCATGCTTTGCTTTCGGCTGGAGGAACGAAAGACCAACTCAATCCACCTGTATTGGATCCGAATTCAGAGAGAAAGCACTTTAGTAGTTATCCAGTACTATTTCTAAGTTGACAACTATAAGAGTTTTTAAGAAGCTAAAGATATTACAGGGGAGATAAATGGCAGAAATAATAATAACAAAACCCGATGACGCTCGTGAGTGCTATAGGAATAAGACACTCAAACAAGCTCTTTATGATGATGGTGAAGTAGTTATGGGAGATGTGCTTAT
>Ga0208261_1000343_pt1 | contig 19085 bp, 19 predicted proteins | sample Knorr_S7_td_DCM__FD_185595 | JGI IMG/M metagenome (GOLD analysis project Ga0208261, IMG submission 185595) | Marine microbial communities from Southern Atlantic Ocean transect - Knorr_S7_td_DCM_ad_131m_LV_B (SPAdes) (version 3) | ecosystem: Environmental > Aquatic > Marine > Oceanic | place...
TGATATAGCCGCAGCGGCAGACATAGCTACCGAATGATCACCCATCCCACCACGCTGAAATGGGGGATCAGAATCTTCTGTGGTTAAGAGGCTTGCTATGCCAGAACGAGCCCAAAAGGCGCCTACATCAAATGACGGAAGATCAGCGCTTTCACCTTCCCTTCCATAGGCAGTGATATGGCAGTAGATCAGTCTTGGAAAGCGTTCTTCTATTGATTCAAAATCGATGCCTAGCCTTTGGAGACCCCCTGGTCGAAGATTGGTGATGAAAACGTCTGCATTTTCGAGCAAGTCAAAAAGTATCTCCTTGCCTTTATCTTGAGAAAGGTCGACTGCCATTCCACGCTTTGAACGGTTATCCATTTCAAAAACAGGATTAGTCGGCATGTCACCACCAAGCATGAATTGAAAAATTCTGGAAGGGTCACCTTTCGTAGGCTCAATCTTGGTTACGTCAGCACCCCATTCTGCGAGTATTCCCGCAGCTGCTGGTCCAGCCACCCAAATACCAAGTTCTACGACTTTAACTCCCTCCATAGGACCAGCCATATTTTCTCCCTTTCGAATCCTTAACAAAGACGCTAGGTGTTTTTTGCTGCTATTGCGATTTCAGAGATACAAAGAAATTGGCTACGGTCTATATGTGATTCTTTTCGTATGTACAGGAAATACATGCCGTTCACCTATGGCAGAAGCTTTTTTAAAGGACAAATTAATAAATACGACTTCAGAAATAGAAGTTTTCTCTGCTGGAACGAATGTTAAAAGTAATTCAGGTGCCACAAAGGAAGCTATAAAAGTGATGGAAAATTTCGATATTGATCTCTCAAATCACACGACCCACTTATTAGATAAGGAGACAGTTGAAAAAGCAGAATTGATCGTCGTCATGACCAGACCTCATGAATTGTCAATTTCAAAAATCCAACAACAAGCACGTAATCGAACTTTTTTAGCTGGAGAAATAGTGAGATTGGGATCATTGATATCGAAAATGGAGGAGTTGCCTTCGTTCAAATCATGGGTAGAAGAATTGCATTCAGCGCGTGGTGGGCATATGACTTCTGGACGAGCAGGAGACGAGATCTCTGATCCATTCGACAAACCTCTAGAAGAATATGAAAAAGTAGCTATGAGACTCAACGGGATTTGTGAAGTTTTATGCAAACTTTTGACTTCTGCTGTTAATAAAAACTCGTAAGACTTTTGAGACGCTACCGTTTTATGGTGGAGTTTTCTAAGAGTAACCAAGAGGAAAGTTTTGCCGAAGAGGTAAGAACTTGGCTTGAAGAACATCTAGTTGGAGAGTTTTCTGAACTCCGTAATCGCGGTGGGACGGGACGTGAAGATATACCTATAGAAATTCTGTTGGAATGGGAAAAAGAGCTAGCTGAAGGTGGATGGCTTGGGCTCGACTTTCCAGAAGAACTAGGTGGTCGTAATTGCTCATTGTTCGAACAGGTGATCTTTCACCAGACCTACGTTGAGGCTAGAGCTCCAGGTCGTATACCAAATATTGGTGTAACTCTGCTGGCTCCAACTCTCGTAGCCTACGGAACACCTGAACAGCAGACTCGTTTTATCCCAGAGATATTAAAAGGCAACGAATTTTGGTGTCAGGGTTACTCAGAACCAGATGCAGGCTCAGATTTAGCAAACATTTCAACTCGAGCGACTAAAGAGGGAGATCAGTGGATTATTAATGGTCAAAAAATTTGGACTTCACTTGCTCAGTATTCTGACTGGATTTTCGTGTTGTGTAGAACAGACGCGGAGGCAACACGACATCAGGGACTTTCATATCTGCTAGTACCCATGGAGCAAAATGAGATAGAAATTCGTCCAATAGTTCAGATCACGGGCGGTTCTGAATTTAATGAAGTTTTTTTCAATGATGCGCGAACGGAAGATCACTTGGCAGTTGGAGAGCCGGGGGATGGATGGTCAGTAGCTATGGGAACGCTTGCTTTCGAAAGAGGAGCATCAACTCTTGGGCAGCAAACAGCCTTTAGTCAAGAACTAGATGAATTGATTCAAATAGCCGAACAAACCGGTTCAGTAGCTGATCCTGTGGTCAGACAAGAGTTAGCGAAAAGTTTTTCCGAATTACAGATTATGCGCTACAACCAAATGAGGATGCTCTCATCTTTAAGTAGAGGAGGCGTGCCAGGACCGGAAATGTCTATAGGGAAACTTTATTGGGCCTCTTGGCATCGCCGTTTAGGGGAATTGGGAATAAAAATTCGCGGAAGTTCAGGGATGATAGGTGTAGAAGCAACCCCACCTTTAGATGATTCCTTGAATCACGGTTATTTACTGGACTCTTTACAACGAACTTTTCTTTACAGTCGTGCACACACTATCTATGCAGGTTCTAACCAAGTGCAAAGAAATATTATTGGTGAAAGGGTGTTAGGTCTGCCAAGAGAGCCGCGCGAGGACTGATTGATGCCTTATGGAAGATATTCTGAAGTTTGAAGATTAGGAGAAACTATGAATGACGCGTACATAGTTGATGCAGTTAGAACCCCAACTGGACGAAAAGGCGGAGGTCTTGCAGAAGTCCATCCTGCTGATATGGGAGCTCACGTCATAAGTTCCGTTTTAGAACGAAATGCAGTTGACCCTAATTTGGTAGAAGATGTCATATTTGGATGTGTCGATACTTTAGGCCCTCAAGCAGGAGATATAGCTAGAACAGCTTGGCTTGCAGCAGGCTTGCCCGAGACTGTTCCGGGTACGACAATTGACCGTCAATGCGGATCCGGTCAACAAGCAGTTAGTTTTGCTGCGATGGGTGTCTGGGCGGGAGTTCAGGATCTTGTCGTAGCAGGTGGAGTTCAAAATATGAGCATGATCCCAATCGGAATGGCCTTAGAAGCAGCAATCCCGTTAGGCCACGATGACCCTTTTTCAGGTTCTGAGGGTTGGGTTGAACGATACGGAACGCAAGAAATATCACAATTCAGAGGAGCGGAGATGATTGCTGAAAAATGGGATATTTCGAGAGAGAAGATGGAAGAGTTTGCTTTTGAGAGCCATCAAAGGGCCTTAACTGCTATAGATGAAGGACGTTTCGACAACGAGATCGTCCCTATCTCTCAAACGGAAATGGATGAAGGTCCTCGACGTGATATTTCTATGGACCGGATGAGTACTTTAAATCCACTTGTTGAAGGAGGGCGATTAACAGCTGCTCTTGCTAGTCAGATAAGCGATGGTGCGGCTGCACTGCTTATTGCTTCCGAAAAAGCTGTAGAAGAGTTTGGATTAACGCCAAGAGCCAGGATTCATCATGTAAGTGTCAGAGGTGATGATCCGGTTTTCATGCTTACAGGACCGATACCCGCAACTGCTTATGCATTGGATAAAACGGGAATGTCTATTGATGATTTTGATCTATTTGAATGCAATGAAGCATTCGCTCCTGTGCCTTTAGCTTGGATGGAAGAATTAAAAGTGCCACATGAAAAAGTAAACGTTAATGGAGGTGCTATTTCTCTTGGGCATCCATTGGGTTGTTCCGGAGCAAAGCTCATGACAACTTTGTTGAATGAGCTTGAAAGAAGTGGCGGTCGTTGGGGGCTGCAGACTATGTGTGAAGGTGGCGGTCAAGCCAACGTTACAATTATTGAAAAGATCTAATTAGGATCACTCAACAAGAGCATCCACCAAACCCCATTTGAGTGCAGTAGTAGCGTCAATACGCTCTCCAGTTAGGCACATTCTTGCAGTTAATTGCTTTCCAATTCTTCTGCTTATACTGACCGTACCGCCCGCTCCGGGTATTAAACCCATACCTACTTCAGGGAGAGAGAACCATGCGTCTTTGCTGGCTTCAACATGGCTGGCAAAAGCAGCTAACTCAACTCCCGCACCTATTGCAGCCCCATGTATTCGTACGGTAATTCTTTCAGAAAGAAGGTCTAACCAGGGAGCGGCATTAGCAACTGATCTGATCATGTGCCCAGTTGCGGAATTTTCAACAGTTCCAAATTCTGCTGGATCGCCTCCTATGCAAAAGGTTGGTCCTTTCCCGGTTATGAGAATCGATCGGTTGTCTCCTTCAGTTGCAAGCCCTCTGAGAGCTTCAACTAAGGAATCTCTCATAGAGGCTGAAAAAGCATTTTTAAGTTTTGGACGGTTTAACTGGAGTTCTACGTGTTCAGATTCAGCATTAACCAGAACAGTTGGGCTCGTTTCGTCAGGTCTAACTCTGCGACCTCTCCCATCTAACCATTTTTTAAATTCATTTCCATTTTGCAAAGTTCCGTATGAAACTGACTCAAGAAGCAATCCAAGATCTGTGGAAAGATTCTCATTATGTCTTAAAACCTGACAGCAAATCACAGAAGCAATTGGGTTCAGGGAAACGGATTCGAGAAGAGCGTGTAGTTCTTTTTCTGAATCGACGACAATGTCCACATGGGGTGAGGTGTTTCCGTTGTCTGAAAGTTCTATTAAAACAACCGGCATGCCTTGAAGTAATCTTGAGGAGCTTTCCGACAGCTTGTGAGCTTCGTTGATTACCAGTACCGGTAATTCATTTCTCCAATCGAATCTAAGATCAGCAGTTTGTTTGATTAAAGCATCCGAAAGATCTTCTGCTTGCCACAGAACAAACGAATTGCTTGAAGGGGTATCAGCGGTTTGGTTAGATAGTTGAACCATCGCCTAAAGCAACCAGCTTTTCTTTTAAAACTCTTCTCAAGAGTTTCCCTGTTTCGTTGTAGGGGAGTTCGTTCAAGAAAACAATCTCATCAGGTGTTCTATTCGAACGGAGTTGTTCTTTTGCATAACTTTTTAGCTCTTCTTCAGCAACTTCTTGTTCTGGGTGTAAAACAATAGTAGCCACAATTTTTTCGCCCCACTGCTGATCAGGAACTCCTATAGCTGCAGCATCTGCTACTGCATTGTGTTGTAGTAAGACTTCCTCAATTTCGCCTGGAGATATATTCTGTCCGCCTTTGACTATCACATCATCAATTCTTCCTGTCACAAAAAGGTAGCCGCCGCTATCAAGCCATCCTCCGTCATGGGTTGGGAACCAACCATCTTCGGTAAGAGTTAATTGTGACCCTTTGTACTCTCCAGAAACTTGTTCACCTCTTACCCATATTTCGCCTGATTCATCGACTGGAAGTTCATTTCCTTCTTCGTCTCTGATGGAAACCTCAATGGTAGGCAAAGGTTTGCCAACTGAACTAATTCTTTTACGAACTAACTCATCAGAGCTAGAAAATGCTTCTCTGTGTTCTTCAGGTCCAAGTAGAGCAACAGTGGAACTTGTCTCGGTTAAACCATAGGCATTCACAAAATTTGTATCCGGTAGAAGCTCTAAGGCGGTCTCGATAGTAGGTTGAGGCATTTTTCCACCTCCATAAGAAAGAGCTCTGAGTGTGGGGAGACCTTGTGAATCTGGGCCTTCGGAAACAAGATGATCGACGATGCGAGAAAGCATTGTAGGGACAACCATGGCACTAGTGATTGATTCTGAACGAACTAGTTCAATCCATTTCTCAGCATCGAATTCTGGCAGCTGAACTACACGTCTGCCCGCATAGAGATTAGAGAGGGTAGCAGCTATACCTGCTATGTGATAAGGGGGAACACTTATTAAGGCTGCTTCTTCTTCACCTGCGCTCATAAATTCGACTGAACCAAGAATGTAAGAAACTAGATGACGTTGCCGAAGAACCGCCGCTTTTGGCTCTCCAGTTGTACCGCTTGTAAAGAGTAAAATTGCCGTGTCCTCTCCATCCATGTTCCAGTCTGTCGAAATTTCAATTTCGGGGTCAATGGAAGTAATAAGGTCATCTCGGGTAAATGAATTAACCTCCAAAGTATTTGAAATTCTTTCTTTTGTGTCTGGCTGCATTAACGCAATCGAAGGGGAAATCCTTTCCAATAAAGCATTCAGTTCTTGATCCGTTAAACGGTAATTCAATGGCACGAAAGGAAGCCCTGCCCAAGAAGCTCCAAAAAGACAAATCGGCAGTGAAGGTGAAGTTATATCTATCATTGCCACATTCTCAACATTCGCATTTCGAAAGCGTTCAGCTGCCGCTCCCGCATTGTCGAAAATCTGTTTAACAGTAAGACCGTCATTCAACGATCCAACTGCTACTCGGTCACCGAAACCTCCAGCGGCCATTTCAAGAAGCATCATTAAGTTCACGTTTGCACCTAAATCTATTAGTCAGTCAGAAGCTGGCAGAGGTTTGGCATCTTTTAGTTGAAGAGCATTTCCATCTGCCCCTAAAGAACCTGCCCCAGGCTTTGTGCAAAGAACTTCTATCGTGTCTTCATCATCTACATAGCGTTTACCTAATTGTGTGCCATCCCCACTGTCGTCCAACTCTCCAGAAACAGGATCGCTACCTGCCTCGACCATATCTACACCCCCGCAACTAAGAGTCACTTCGTTCTCGGGTCCTTTCACAACGATTACTTCCGTGTCACAGACACTGCTAGCCCATCTACCTCCAGCCTTAAGTAGCGCCATTGGATTTCCTCCCCATTTGTTAAATAGTCTTCCAATCAAGATAATTGATGAAACTGTGATTCAGTACCACTCTGAGGCAAGATAATTGAGATTAAAGTACGATTTTAAGACTCATGAATCAAAGATTTAACGATCCTCAAACAGTTCTCGTTCGGTTATGTGAAGAATTGAGCCACGATGTCAAAGATGTTGCTTCACGATGGGCGATGTCAGGGGCGATGTCTCTTACGGGTGATTCATCAGGACCAGCAAGGCAGGTTCCCGTTGGAGTCACTTTACGGATGGAACAACTTGCGACGATAATTGGGGAAATCACCGGATTATCAATTGATGGTCCTGCTTTGCTCGGCGAAAGAGCTGCCATAGCCGGATACACAAGGCAGGGGAGTAGATCAGTAGGAGGGCATGCACAACTTGTTGAGTCCATAGACAAACCAATATGTATTAATTTTGCCAGACCAGATGATCTTCTCTTAATACCAGCATGGCTACAAGAAGAAATCGATCCAAATAATCGTATGGAAGTCCTTTCATCCCTAAAAAAATTTGAAAGTCAACAGTTGATGAAACAAGCAGATCTATTAGGTATTCCTCTAGGGGTACCCGAAGTGGAAGAGTATGAATATCCTGCATATTTGACTGAGGGAAAGAAGTCTAAAAAACGAGCAGAGGCAACATTAGTAATTGAATTTGGTTCTTTATGGGCGAGTCCATTATGTGGTGATCTACTTAGAAGATCTGGTTGTCGTGTCATAAAAATAGAAAGTTTGTCCAGACCTGATGGTGCTAGAAGAGGGCCGCTGGGCTTTTTTGATTTACTTAATGGAGGTAAAGAATCATTGGCGTTGGATTTCAAGGATGACAGGTCTTTGAAATTCTTGAGGAAAATCGTAAAAGAAGCTGATGTTATTGTCGAAGGCAGTCGACCCAGAGCTTTAAGGCAATTAGGGATAGACGCAGAAACAGAAGTTGAAAATGGAAAAGTTTGGATTTCTATTACAGGTTATGGCAGGACTGGGCCAAGATCAAAAGGAGTAGCATTCGGAGACGATGCAGCTGTTTCAGGCGGGCTCTTTCTTAAAGATCCACTAAGTTTTATAGCAGATGCGGTAGCGGACCCTTCAGCGGGTCTGCTATCAGCAGTTATTGCTCTTTCAGCTTTAGAATCTGAAAAAGGGTGGCTAATAGACGTACCTCTCTCTGCAGTCGCAAACTGGATTTGTGGGACAGGAGAGGTTCCTAAAGAATCGGAAAGGGACGTAGTTGCAGAGCCGCGTGCCAGAAAAATAAAAACTAACGCCCCAGAAATAGGTCAACATAACAGTGAGTTAGAAAATGAATTTTCATAACGCAAGCAATCTCTACTGAGCATCTGACTTTCTTGCTTTTATATCCGTTAGCGTTCTGATAATGAAACCACGAGTTCGTTTCGCCCCATCACCTACAGGTTTTTTGCATGTAGGGAGCGCTCGAACTGCTTTGTTTAATTGGCTTTACGCCCGATCTACAGGCGGAACTTTCATACTTCGTGTAGAAGACACCGACCAAGAGCGAAACCGGCCCGAACTAACCCAGCAACTGCTGCAAGAATTGGACTGGTTAGGTCTTGACTGGGATGAGGGGCCTATTTATCAATCAGAGAAACTGGAAAGACATCGTGAAGTCGTACAAGCTTTCTTGGAAAATGGTCATGCATACCTTTGCGATAGCGAAAATAAAGAAGTTCAAGGAACTTCTTTATTAGAAGGTATGGCAGTTAGGTTCCGCATGCCTCAAGATAAAACAATTTCCTTTACTGACTTAGTTCGTGGAGAAGTGACTTTCAATACAGACGATCTGGAAGATTTCGTTATTTGGCGATCAAACGGAACTCCTATGTTCCTTTTAGCAAACGCAGTTGACGATGCGGATATGGAGATCTCGCATGCTATTCGTGGCGAAGATTTACTCTCTGGGGTTCCTAAAGTTCTTCTTCTGTTAGATGCAATGGGAGCCGAGCACCCCGTATATGCTCATTTGCCTCTACTGGTGAATGAGCAAAGAAAAAAACTTTCTAAACGTCGTGATGACGTTGCGGTGGGTGATTACAGGGAAAAAGGATTCTTGCCTGAAGCCATGGTTAATTATCTTGCTTTACTCGGATGGGGGCCACCTGATGGTGTAGAAATTCGATCACCGGCAGAAATCGTAAAAATTTTTAACGTTGGCGATGTAAACAAGGCTGCAGCATTTTTTGACATCCAGAAATTTGAACACATTAATTCTTCATATCTCAGAAGTCTCTCTAAAGAAGACTTTATGCAGCGTGTAGAACCATGGATAGGGGAAGAAGCCCCATGGTCTGAAGAGAATTTCGATCCAGAGAAATTTTCCATGATGGTGGATCTAATACAAGAGAAATTAAGAACACTGAGTGACACACCAAGATTTGTGGATTTCTTATTTTTGGAACAACCAGATATAGATGAAGATTCTTGGAAGAAGACTATGAAAGATCCGCAAGTCTCAGATTCTTTGCTTGCTTATATAGCTGATTCTTTTGAAGATTGTGAGTGGGAGACCGAGGTTCTGAAAGATCTGGTGACCAAAGCGGGAGAAAAAGTTGACTTAAAACTTGGTAAAGCTCAAGCTCCATTGAGAGTGGCTATCACCGGTAGGACCGTAGGACCGCCCTTGTTTGAGACAATGGCTTGTTGTATGACTCGAGAGGAGGTCCTTAAGCGTATTTCCGCTGCTAGGAAAAGCCTGTAACTTTATTTCCAATATAGAACTCGCATAAACAACAAGACGTTACGCTTAAATTTGCTTTTATCGGCCACTATCGGGGGTGGTGTAATTGGCAACACAGCTGGTTCTGGTCCAGTCGTTGGGGGTTCAAGTCCTCCCCCCCGAGCTGAAGAAATTTTTGAAAAGAAGTTGATTTAAAGTCCTGCCCCGTTCGTCTAGTGGCCTAGGACGCCAGGTTCTCAACCTGGTAACACGGGTTCGAATCCCGTACGGGGTACCACTTTGGCTTGTAGTGGACGAGTGTAAAATTGTTTAACTGAGCTGTGACAGAAGACTCATTTGAAGAAACATTTTCGGAGTAAATGTTTATTAGATTTGTGGTGATAGCAACCCCTAGGAGCTTAAATGTCATTCTCAATTTTGCGTGAAAACTTTCTTTTGAAGCCAGAAAATAGACCCAAGTTAATTTTTATGGTTGCTGCTTTTATCTCATTTCTTCTATCGGTTTCTCTTTGGTTCAGTGGAAACAAGATGCAAGGAATATTTGTTGGTATTTGGGTCCCATCGATTCTTTCTTTAGGAACTCTTGTTTTGACAAATTCAGGTCAAAACAATGAATGAAGTCTTATTATTTGTCATAGGAACTTTAGTTTTTACGATTACTGTTTGGGGTTTACTAGTTGCAGGTTATAAAGCAACCGACGATGCGAGTAAAAGAGATAGTGCGTAGCTCTATAGGGAAAAGTAGTCAATTGACTTTCTTAATCGGTGTTGAAAGGTTTAAAATTTGGACAAATCTTTACTGATTTATGACGGAAACTGCAATATTTGCAACAAGTTGGTTGATTGGGTTTCAGACAAACTTCCTGACAGTTTTGAACCTAAGAAATCCCAATCTTTAATACCTGAAGAATACGGTTTGAAGCAAAAAGATTTTGACAACTACGTCTGGTTAATTACGTCTGATCGTAAAAAAGTTAAGGGTTCGATGGCAGCGGCCAAGGTTCTCCGCGAAATGGGATCTGGATGGGGTGTATTAGGAACTTTGATTAGCATCCCGCCTTTTTCATTTGTTGCTTTTGCTTTTTACTGGTTGTTTTCCAAAAATCGAAAACGTCTACGAAGTGTTTGTGTAACAAAGTAAGAATTTCTTTTAAGGGGCTATGCGACTTGGGTCACATATAGCAAAAATAATTCTTAATTTTTTTAAACTTGAACTTATTATCAAGTAAGGAAAGAGAAGAGATGGAGATAGTTGGGATCTTGGCACAAATCGGTGCTGGGTTATGGATTTTAAATGTATGGATTTTGCGGTTTAACAAAGAGACCGAATTTCGTGGTGGTGATGCAAAAAATATGTTAGAAGAATTTCAGACGTACGGGATTTCGCCTCCTCTGATGTATCTGATAGGTGGAACAAAACTTACATTAGCAATTCTTTTAATCATAGGTGTTTGGGTGGAAGCCTTAACTAGGCCTGCGGCGATTTTGCTCGGTCTGTTGATGGTAGGAGCTATTGGTATGCATTTGCGTGTCGGTGATCATCTTAAAAAAGCAGCTCCAGCCATTAGCGTTTTAAGTCTTTCAATTCTTGCTTTGATCTGAGTTTTGACTATTTGCATTTTCACTAAAAGCATTAGTCAGTAGGAAGAACAGGAACAAAGTTCTTAATGCTCTTCTCGCTCGAATGGCATTAGTGGTAAATCATCAAGTAAGTGTCGAACATGACCTGTTTCATTAACAGTTCGAACTGATCGTAAACCTGAAGATGATGCGGTGATTCTGGTAATACCGCAATAGTCAGGTTGCAGTGCTACCGGATCGTCATGTCCCAAAATAGTTTGTAAGTAAACTCCCATAACCATTCCATGACAGAAAACCGCGACTGTTGAACCTTTGTTCTTTTCAATTAGATAGTTGAAAGCGTTCGTAGTTCTTTTTTTGAAACCTTCTAAATCGCCACCGAAAATTGATTCGGGGTTCTCAAGGTACTCTTTGATGAAAGGGTCATCTGGATCCATTTCCTCTAATGGGGTATAAGAATTTCGATCAAAATCAGCTTCTTTAAGATCATCTATAATTTCGACTTCTAAGCCAGTTTGCTTTGCAAACGGTTCAGCAGTCTGAATAGCTCTAAGCATTGTGCTTGACACAGCATGCTGCACTCCTTGACTTTTCAAAAATTCAGCCGTCGCTTCAGCCTGTTTTACACCCAGCGGGGAAAGAGGAGGATCTGCAGAGCCTTCTCCTTCAGAGCGGATTTCAGCGACTGGTCGTGCATGTCGTATAACAAGTAATTCCATATTGAATAGTTCCTCTTAGTCAAATCTGCTTATGGATTAACCACTTCAAGTTGAGCAGGCACGTGCTTATGCCAAGGGGTTTTTGCAATTGGATCGCACCAGTCTGTAGAAGTCAATTCATTTGTTGGCACTCCAAATATTTCAGGTTCTCCACCAGCGGGAGAGTAACTTAAACCATGGCCGTTGGGTAGAGAGACGTGACCCTGACTCATTGTTTCGTTAATTTCTGCAACAGCGACTGCTGTGCCCCCTGGTGTAGTGATTCGAACTCGTGCTCCATTATCGATACCTAATTTTTGTGCATCTTCTAAGCTGAGTCTCAGAGTTCCTTCTTGATCGCGTTTCCGCCATTCAGGATTTCGCATAATTGTATTTGCCGTGAAACTTCTTCTTTCTCCTGCGGCAAGCACAAATGGGAATTCATCGCTCGTATAGTTTGCGGGGGAGTCTGCCAGCCCTTTGATCTCTTCTAACATTTCAGGAATAGCTAGATTTATTTTCGAATCAACTGTATTTAGAAGGTCCCATGCTTGACCCTGTTCATGTCGGGTGAAAATTATCCCGTCTGGATTAGAAATCATTGCTTCGAACAAAGAATTACCCAGAGAAGGCCCTTCGCCAGCGTGACCTGCAGCTTTAACTTGAGAAGGGTATCTAAGAGCTGTTTGCTGGGCGGTAAACCAAAGAACAGCAGCACCTTTCATATCTTCGGGGAGGGCTTCACCCAATGTTTCATATAGTGTCACTGCACCCAAAGCGGCTACCTCGGGGTTATTGGTTGAAAATTCCATGAAGCCTTTGCCGAACTCATCCAGTCCCTTTTTAGCTAGTTCTCGTAAAGGTAAAAAGTCTTCTTCTTTCGTAAGACCTAGTTCCCTAATAATTCGCGTGTGTATCTCAGACTCTGTTAAAACACCATCAGGAGGTTTCAATATTGGGGGTCTCACACATATCCAGTTATCTGGAAAGCTGGCACTGAAAAATGTGGTTTCAACTTTTTCATATTGGGTGGCAGCAGGAAGGAAATATGTAGCTTCTTTCGCCGTTTCTGTTAGAGCCACATCTATAACGACTGAAAAATCGGCAGATTGCATTGCTTTTCTGAACTTCTCTGACTCAGCTAAAGAATGAACAGGATTGGCGCTTTCGATGAGGAGGGCTCTGGTTCTTTCGGGATGGTCGCTGAGAATGCCATCAGCTATTTCATTGCAGGCAAAGAAATCGGAGATAACTAAACTGCCTGTAACAGGGTCAGTTGGTTCAGATCCTGAAGCTTTATAGTTGAAAAGAGGCGCAGCGTAAGAATGTACCGACATGCCTCCATGGTTTCCGTAGTTGCCTAAAAGAACCCACACAACTCTTTGGAGATATGAGACCAGAGTTGAATGTGGGGCCATTTCAATTCCCAGATCTTCATAAAATGCCACGCTTTCAGCTGCAGCTAATCGGCGGGCTACATCACGAATCTGATTTTCAGGTATGCCACATCTGGAAGCAAAATCATCGATAGGCACACCGGAAAAAGCTTCGATTGTTTCCTCAGAGCCAATTGTATTTTCAGAAAGCCAGGACTTTGCAGTAAGACCTTCTTCAATAATTATCGAAATTATGGCAGCTATAAGAAAGGCGTCAGAGCCTGGCTTAACAGGCAACCAGAAATCTGCTAAATCAGCTGTTTCAGTCCGGCGGGGGTCTATAACAACCATTGAACGGTTTGTATCTGCAGAAATTTCTTTAAGAACCCTTCTTGCTTCATCAAAACCGTGAGACTGCCAAGGGTTTTTACCTAAGAAAACAGCTACTTCTGCGTCATGAAAATTGCCATGGGTGTGAGCTCCAAACATTCTTCCCTCAACCCATGCTTCGCCAGTTTTCTCCTGAGCTAGAGCATTAGAGCGTCGAGTAATATTTAAAGCATTTCTAGTTGCAGTTGAGTAACCAACTCCTAAGTGGTTTCCTTGCCCGCCACCTCCATAGTAGAGAATTTTGCCATCACCGTACTTTTCGTTAACTTCTTTGAAACCTTCTGCTACTTCTGCGATAGCAGTGTCCCAATCGACTTCTATATGTGAACCGTCCGGAAGCTTTTTCAACGGGGTTGTTATACGGCCTTGAAAATTTTGGTAATAGTTGACCCTTAAAGCTTTTTCACAGGTGTAACCCTTTGAACCTACATGGGCTTTATTTCCGCGAACTCTGGTTATTACGTTTTCATCTAGCTTGACTTCGAGGCCACAGTTGCTTGAGCACAGAACACAAGCTGTTTTGTGCCAAGTTTCTTTTGGATCGTTTTCCTTCAAGATTTCCCCCTCGATTACAAATGAGTTTAGTTACAGAAACGACAATTACTCGTGTGATTCGATTCCACCTGATGTTAAAGGTTTAAATGTTTCGGGCCAGCGGGTTGTCCCGTCATGTCGACTTCCGTTTAGTTTAGCTCCATCTAGTTGAGCGCCCCGCAAATCAGCTCCTACCAGATCTGCAAGGCTTAGATCAGCATCAATAAGTGAAGCTCCACGAAAGTTAGCTCCACTTAAATTTGCTGCTCGCATAGTGGCACCATTTAGAATGGTGCCACGAAAATCAGTACCTACAGCGAATGTTCCGGTCAGGTCAGTTTCTTTCATGCAGGCTCTAGCTAATGTCGCTCCAGCCAAAGTGCTGCCTGCAAGTAGAGAATTTGATAGATCTGCTGCAGTTATCCAAGCTCCACTAAAATCAGCTCCTCGGATATCAGCATCAACTAAATTTGAATTACCCAACCAGCATTTACAGAAAATAGTTTCTTTTGCACTTGAACTCCCAAGATCTATGTTCCACAAATTGGCATGATGCAGGTCAGCCTTATCAAAAATAGCTCCGTGGCATATGGAGTAACGAAGATCTGCACCTACAAGCTGTGCTTCTGTTAGATCTGATCTAGCTAATGTCACTCCCGCCATTCTTGCCTTGCTTAGATCTGTTGACGATAAGGAAGTGTCGGAAAGATCTGCGCCTGCAAGATCAGCGCCGGGTGTTATAGAAAGACCGTTGATGTTCACGTTTAGAGAGTAGGCGAAGATCGCCTCTTTGGTGGAAGTGGCTAATCTCTGTCGAAAAGATCGTTTACACGATCAAGTTGTTTTTCGAGTCGTTTGTTGAATTTGAGTGCGAATGTAGCTAAAGCACTTACCAAAAGAGTGACAGCCAGAGCAGTGATAAACATCCCAAGAAGTGAACTGTTGTCACTATTTGGAATTATAGAATTCACGAGTTCGTTAATTGCATCTTTCCAACTAAGAGCAACAACAAGACCGAATGCGGTCATAACTGATGACATTATGATTCCACGTATGTTCAGTTTTTCAATATTTTCTTTAAAGTCACTCATTTTTTAGCTCCTGGCTCTCTTATATTTATGACATTCTTACGAAATTAGCTTAAATGTGCTAGCAATTAGAGGTTCTTCTATTTAACTAGAGCTATATATCTGAAGATATTTAGCAAAGAAGGAAAATATGACAGTTTTACTGGGTGGTTTAGCTGCCATATTTTTTGGCATTGGTGATCTTTTAGGTGGAGTAGGAGTAAGAAAGTCGGGCCGCCCTGGGTCTGCAGTGTCGATGGCTATCGTCGCTACCATCGTCGGAACAGCAGTTATTGGCATTTTCATGCTTTTTATGCCTCCCGATTCGATCGATTCATCCGATTTGTGGTGGTCAGTTCTAGCAGGCTTATCAATGTCGGCTACTAGACCGTTGTTGTATCTGGGTATGGCAAGAGGACCTATTTCTGTTTTCTCTCCTTCGTTTGCTCTTGTAGCAATTGTTGTGCCTACTTTGATTGGACCGCTTGTGGATCAGAACCCCACAATGTATGAAATTTTCGGTTTGATAGCAGCTGTTCCCGCTGTTGTTCTTCTTTCAGGTGAGGGACGTGTTCCAAAAATAAGCGAAGTGATTAGAAGTCCAGTTCTTGGAATGGCTGTTGTAGTTGGAACTTGTATAGGAGTGGCCGGTTTGTGCCAGTCTTTCGTTGATGATGGTGCAGGAGTTTTTCCTGCTTTTATGACTCTTCTAGTTGGCTCTGCTGTTTTGCCCATTGTTTCTGTATTTACGCCTGGCAGTGTAAAACCAGATCAGATAGTTCTACGTCATGGTCTTTTGTTAGGTTTTACTAGTTCCACAGCATTCATGTTGGCGGCAGTTGCTTATCAGAGGGGTTCAGCAGCAGTTATAACTGCTTTGATTTGTTTGTGTCCTGGAGTCTCAATTTTCATTGCATGGAGACTATTGAAAGAAAAGGTGGCTTTATTGCAAATGGCAGGCGGGGTTTTTGGTGTAATCACCATCATCATGTTCGCTCTTGGAAGCTAACCCATTGTCTAGGGTTTGTAATTCTTCCCTTCCCAGGAACTCCACCAGTTATCAAAAAGTTGGAGTTGCTCTTCAGCATATTTTGTTTGACTCTTAGTCAATTCATCTGAGGTATTGAAATGCAAACTGTATTTTGAATCACCTTTTAACACGAGTAGGTGCTTGTAGAAAAGAACAAGATCAGGTCCTTCGTCAAAGGTGGAAAGCACATGTAAAGCATTGTCAAGCTCTAGGGCGTATTGTCTCGCTTTCGGATCGCCTGATTTAGCAAGGGAACAAAGTGATAGAAGAGTTAGAACTTCGTTTGGGAGGACATTTCCAATCCCGGTTATTGCTCCTTCAGCACCGCAGTTCACGTATCCGTGGAAAACTTGAGTATCAACTCCCACCATCAGTAAAAGCGATTCTGATTGATTAGTGATATTTTCAGCTGCGTAGCTTAGAGACTTGGCCCCGCCAAATTCTTTAAAACCAACAAGATTAGGAAAATCTTCGAGCAAGTCAAAAAACAGATCAGAGCGTGTTTCGAAACCATAGTAAGGACTGTTGTAGATCACCGCTGGAACTTCCGGGGCTGAAGAAAGAATGTCAGCAAAATGGTTCCTCTGAGCCGAAGAGGAAGTTCCACGTGATAGGACACGAGGAATAACCATCAAGCCCTTTGCGCCTACAGATTGAGCGTGAGAAGCGTGTTCAGCAGCAGCAGTGGAATTTTGGGCTCCTGTTCCGACTATTACAGGTATTTCAGCTTCACATAGTCGAGTTACCCCTTCTTGGCGTTGAGCGTCAGTAAGGAGAGGCCAGTCTCCCATGGAACCACAGTAAACAACGCTGTTCATTCCTGCTTCAATCAGTTCTTTTGCTTTTTCAACGAGTGAATCAAAATCAGGAGACCGATCTTTGTTGCATGGAGTCATCAAAGCGGGGATCCCACCTCGGAAAGCGTTTGTATCCATTTTTCCTCATTCCTTACTTAAAAATATTGTAATTCAGACTAGCCATTCTTCTAGTTGCGAGAAAGAGGTCAATTTCAGCTGATTTTTTTCACCGAGTCGACTATGTATTCGTTTGCAGTCGTAAAAGGTACACCACCTTCCGATCTGCAGGTGATTGTAGGAACTTCTCGCCCTTTTCTTATATCAACTAGCCATTTTTCATTTTCGGTAAGAATTTCAACAGACCATCCATCATCTAAAGCATTTGTAAGAATTTGACGTTTTTGATTATCTAATTCCCAACCTATTTGCTTAAAAACTTCGATTTCTGCAATTTGTTCCGGGCCTTTTATTGCTCCGGTCCAACCTCTGCAAAGTTTTGCTATTTCTTTTACTTCAATTCTTTTTTCAAGGATTGAAGAAAGGGTTTCTGAATCTAATCCCGCCCACATTCGTCCATCCGGCATAGTCATGGCTGTAGGGGAGAAGCGATGACCACCTAAATGGCTTACCTTGAATAGTTCTACACCAGTATCGTGTTCCTCCATTAGTTCTGCTAGACGCGTCCCTTTACTGCCACAGCAGATGTCGTGACTACCCTGTGTACAAAGCAAAATCGCTTTATTCTTCTCAGTGGATTTTTTTGAATTTACAGATTCAGGTTTTGAGGAAATTAAATTCTCTATTAATTCCATTAAAGAATTTTCACTGTCTAATTCAAAAACCCACCGATCAAAAATTGCATCTCCTTTACAGAAAACAGTAACTGAGGTGTTTTTGTTGGCGTAGTGAGGTTGACATGCCAAAACTCTCGTTACTCCCATTGAAGTATGTATTAAAGAGTCAAGTCCTTTTAAAAGAGGGTGTGCGAAAACTGGTTTTGGCCACGGTAGCGGCAACTCTATTAGAACGACTGCATCAATATTTAAAGCAGTGCCACGGGGATCTAAAGCAATTGTCTGAGTGTGTTCAGAGCAAGTTGGTTTATCAGTAGCTAAAGGTAGAAGCTGATTTATGTCTCCAGAAAGATTTTCCACATTTCTATTTTAGTAGACAAAATTACTGACTTTTGTAAGAAAAAATTTAAAGCTAAGTTAAGCTAACCTAACATTTTCTAATTAGTAGCCCTAATTAGATTACTGATTTTGAAATTAGTTCAGGAAGGAATTTAAATGCGTGAATTTCGTTTAATTGGTTTGTTTTGTATTCTTCTAGCGGGCACTTTGGTGGCTAGTTCTTGTGGGTCTTCTGATAGCGATCAAGTAGATAGTCCCAGCCTTGTAGCTACTACTGCTGCACCAACTACTACTGCCGCACCAGCAACTACTACTGCCGCACCACCAACTACTACTGCCGCACCAACTACTACTGTCGCCAGCACAACTACCAGCACTGCTGATGGTATGTGTGTTGGTTTGGTTACTGATGTTGGTCAGGTTGATGATAAGTCATTTAACCAGTCGGCTTGGGAAGGTGTTTTACGTGCCTCTGATGAGATGGGTGCTGATGTTGATTACATCGAGACTCAGGCTGCTAAGGATTACGCAACAAACATTGGCTTGTTTGCCGATAATGGTTGTGACGTGATCGTGACTGTTGGTTTCGCTCTTGGTGAAGCCACTGCTATAGCTGCCGCTGAATACCCTGATGTTGATTTCATTGGTGTTGACCAGTTCCAAGGCGCAGCTGTTGATGGTGTCGCTGGTTTGATTTTCCCTGAAGATCAGGCTGGTTTCCTTGCTGGTGCTTTAGCTGCTTCGATGTCACAATCTGGCATCATTGCTGAAGTTCTAGGAACAGATCTTGTTCCACCGGTTGTAGCTTTCGGTGAAGGTTACGTAAACGGTGCCAAGTACGTGAACCCTGACATTGAAGTAATTAAGACTTACCACCCAGGTGGTATTGATACTGCGTTCACTGATCCTGAGTGGGGTGCAACCACTGCACGTCAGGCTTTGGAGAACGGTGCTGATGTTGTGTTCGGTGCTGGCGGTAAAACCGGTAACGGTGCTCTTATAGAGGTCGCTGGCGAAGAAGGTGCTTTGTGCATCGGTGTTGACTCTGATCAGTGGTTCACTGTTCCAGAAGCTCATCCTTGCTTGATCACAAGCTCCATGAAGATGATCACAGACGGTGTGTTCGACCTGATTTCACAATCCGCTGCTGGAAGCATGCCTTCTGGTAACTACGGTGGTGCAGTTGGTCTCGCTCCGTTCCATGATTTCGATTCAATGGTAAGTGACGACATCAAATCAATGCT
>Ga0208261_1000344_pt1 | contig 19037 bp, 15 predicted proteins | sample Knorr_S7_td_DCM__FD_185595 | JGI IMG/M metagenome (GOLD analysis project Ga0208261, IMG submission 185595) | Marine microbial communities from Southern Atlantic Ocean transect - Knorr_S7_td_DCM_ad_131m_LV_B (SPAdes) (version 3) | ecosystem: Environmental > Aquatic > Marine > Oceanic | place...
AGTTACGATCAGGAGAAACCGAAATCACTTTTGAAACTACAGAAAGGCACTCCAAAAATGGTAGCCCTAGTTTTGCATACTCAGTGTCCATGAATAGGTATGAGCCAGCTTGAATCTCAGTCGCCCAGCTATTTATATCAAAGGTCCCTGTTCCACCAGCAGAAACTATTGGCCCTCCTACATCTGTGTGGGCTTCCAATAGTATGCCCATAGAGTCTTTCACCATTGCAGCCTGGACTTTTCTGTCAGTGGCCATCATCAGGTGCCCTTCATAACCCATTACTCCCCGAACGTTTAATCCTCTGCTTCTTGCATACTTAGCTAGACTTCCAGCCTCTGATGCAGCACAACCACACCTCCTCAAACCAACGTTGACATCTACTAGAACGTTGTTTACACCTCCGTCAACAGCGGCGTCGACAGTTTCCTTAGAATCAACGGCGATAGTGACTCTGGCTCCTGTTTCTGCGACGGCTCCTAGCCGACGAGCATCCAAGACCTCGTTGGCTAGCAAGAGGTCGTCACCCAATCCGGCTGCTGCCATTCCTTCTATCTCCTTGACTGTTGCGCAGCAAAAAGCCACATGTCCGGCATTATGAAGTCGTTTCGCTACAGATGTTGATTTAAAAGCCTTTACATGCGGTCGAAGTGCTGTACCAGGTAAAGCCCGCGACATCTTTGAAAGATTAGATTCAAATGTTGGTAGATCAACTCTTAAATACGGCGTTGTTTGATGTTGTAAGTCACTCACAGTGCCACCATACATTCATCACGATGACCCTGCATAGAGCTTTAACTAGAGAGGGCATCTCTATCGAAAACTAGGTATTTACATAACCTCTGAAATGCCGAGGCTTTCAAAGCCACTCTCGGCGTAATTTTTCCTAAACATATCTCTAAGTTTTAACGCCTGTTGATCGTATGCTTCCACGTCTTCCCATGTGGATCTAGGGTCAAGAATCTCATCGGGGACATTAGGACAGCTCATTGGCATACGGAGATTCAGAATTGGTTGAGTTTCTAATTCAGCGTCGTCAAAAACACCTGAAAGTGCAGAGTCCAAAAGAGCACGGGTGTACTTCAAGGACATTCTTTCTCCCACCCCATAGGGGCCTCCACTCCAGCCGGTATTCAATAGAATGCATCGAGTATCGTGCTCCTGCATGCGCTTAGCTAAAAGACTCGCATACACATGAGGTTTCTGAGACATAAAGGGATCTCCGAAACATGCTGAAAAGGTTGCTTGAGGTTCAGTTATGCCAACCTCAGTTCCAGCTAATTTAGAAGTAAATCCAGTTACAAAATGATACATAACTTCCTCAGGACTGAGAATCGAGACTGGAGGGAGCACGCCAAATGCATCTGCTGTCAACAATACAATTGTTTCAGGATGCGGCCCTTTCGCCCCTTCAGCAACTCCAGGGTTGCAGGTTAGCGGATACGCAAATCTTGTATTTTCTGTTCTTGATCCATCATTCAGGTCAAATTCTTGGGGGTTTGTGTCTTCGATAGCTTTTCCGGAAACTGGCGGGACATTTTCGATCAGTGTCCCTTTCATACTGAGGGCTGCAGCAATAACAGGTTCTGCTTCCTTATCTAAATCAATAAGTTTGGCATAACATCCATCTTCAAAATTCGACACACCAGTTTCGGTCCAAACATGTTCGTCATCTCCGATAAGTAAGCGTTCTGGGTCGGCTGAAAGAGTTGTCTTCCCCGTGCCGGAAAGGCCAAACAAAATGGCACTGTCCGAATCATCCCCAACGTTTGCTGAACAATGCATAGAAAGCTGGCCTTTAGCTGGGAGGACGTAATTCATTACTGTAAACATTGTTTTCTTATTCACTCCGCAATAGTCAGCTGGACCCACTACGAGAGCGACACGTCTTTCAATATCCATAATGACAGCGCGATTAGATTTCGTTCCATCCCGTTCAGGTTCAGCGAGGAATGATGGAACATTTAAGATTGTCCATCCGGATTCCATACGGTCGGAGTCATCTCTCACGCTCTTCGGGAACATAATGTTACAGAAGTAGGCGTGCGTGGCATACTCACCAATAAAGCGGTAGGGTTCAGAAAATTCTGGATCCCACCCACAAAAAACATCGGTCACATATAGCGCTGCTTCTCTCTGATTAAGGTGGTCCACAACCCTTGGGAGTAGTTCATCAAACTTTTCCGGAGAAAACTGTGCAAAGCCTTTTTTCCACCAAACTGTGTCTATTACGCTCTCCCTAGCGACTGCAAAAGTATCGGTGACTGGTCGACCCGTGCATGACGGGTCTGTGTAATAGACGAGAGGCCCATCTACACCTAAGGCCGTTTGGAAGGCTTTCTGTTGGTTGGAGTCTCCATTTGAATCGACTCTTCCTCTATCATTCTCTATTGCTGCAAAAAATAGCTCATCTTGGCTAAGGCCATATTTTAGAGAGACAGTATCTAGGCCAAATTGCTCGTGCAATTCTGCTGATAAGTTGCGCTGGGGGTTATCTGTCATTTGCTTCCTCCGGCTGGGATGCCGATTTCAGTACCTATTGCAGGAAATCTGGAGTTCCCATATCAACCTCAGACCCAAGTCGTAAATTTGTCGCAAGCCCGCTATCTTCAAGGTCAAATATGACCCTTTGTCCCTGACGAAGCATCCGAAAGATTGAACCTTCTAAAGCAGTGGGAGCTAGTTCATATTCAATAAAGTCTCTTTCAGACATGACAACACCATCTTTGGTGTTTGGGTCATAAGACTTAATTACTCCCTGCATAGAGGTCTCCTATCGTCCAGTTGTTACCTTAACGAATCATCCAAGAATATACGACTGGACACTAAAGGGGCGAACCAAAGAGCCTTTCATCAAATTTTGATGAAATTTTATTGTAAGTAGATCTATGGGGTTTCGCTGCGGAAGCAATCTTGTGAGTAGTATCTGATTTCGTGGATGATTTTCAATACTTTTCCAGCACCGACATAAGAAACGTCATTTTTGCATTTCGTGATTCTTTGAAAACCTATTCTGATGTTCTGAATGCTTTAAACGTATATCCAGTTCCAGATGGTGATACGGGAACGAATATGTCTCTGACTCTTGTTTCAGTAACCGATGAACTAGATAAGAGCGGTAACGGAGTAACTTCGCAATGGGAAGCAATCAGTCATGGAAGTTTGATGGGCGCCAGAGGAAACTCAGGGGTGATTCTTTCGCAGATTTTACGCTCATTGTCAGAAAGTTTCGCTTCAGCTAGCCAAATTGATGCGAAGGCTATTTCTATTGCTCTCCAGGCTGCTTCCGATGCGGCCTATGGGTCAGTAATGAGGCCGGTTGAAGGAACCATCCTGACTGTGGCTCGAGAAGTAGCTGAAGAGGCGATAAAGCTTGCTAGCGAAGATATCTCTACGGTTGCTTTCCTTGAAAGAATCGTTTCTGAAGGTGAGTCATCTCTAGAACGAACTCCAGACCTACTTCCTGTGTTAAAGGAGGCTGGTGTTGTTGATGCTGGTGGTGCGGGCTATGTCTTGCTTCTTTCATCATTTCTTCACGTTGCAGATGGACGTCCTATTCCTTCTCCTGCCGAAGTTCCCGAAAATATTCAGGCCTCTGACCATCTTGCATCCACAGGTTTAACAGAGGTAGGCGAACTGAGATATGAAGTTATGTTTTTTCTGGAAGCACCTGATGAAGCTATCGCTGCTTTCAAAGAAGATTGGGCTGATCTCGGGGATTCAATAGTCGTTGTCGGCGGAGGTGGTCTTTATAACTGCCACATACATACCGACGATATAGGCGGGGCTATTGAGGCAGGCATTAGACAAGGGGCCCCTAATACCATTCGAGTGACCGACCTTCATGAAGAGCTCGGAGATCATCTTGAGACACTTGAAATAGGCGGCGGAAATACTATCTCCGTTACTAATGATTCTGAGTCTGTAACGGCGGTTATCGCGGTCGTTGCGGGAGATGGGGTTCAAGCAATCTTTGATTCATTAGGTGTGAATGCAGTAGTAAGAGGCGGACAGTCAATGAATCCATCCGTTCGTGATCTCATTCAAGCTGCGGAATCAGTTTCTGCTGATCAAATAATCATTCTTCCAAATAACAAAAATATTGTCCCTGTAGCTGAGCAGGTCGACGCCCAAATCGAAAAGACGGTTCAAGTAGTTCCGACCCGAAGTATTCCTGAAGGGTTTGCTTCTCTGCTTGCATTTGACCCCAAAACAGACGCAGAAAACAATCTGGCGCCTATGAAAGAAGCTGCTGGACAAGTTATGCCAGGTGAGGTCACGCGTGCAGTTCGCGATAGCGAAACGACAGTTGGAAAGGTTGAAGAAGGAGACTGGATAGGGCTTGATCGTGATGGGGTCTGCGTGATTTCGAAATCAATCACGGAAGCTGCTATTGGTTTACTGGACAAACTCCTCGAACCAGACCACGAATTAGTAACTGTGATTACCGGAGAAGAGAGTGACGATGACCACACAGAGGAAATTTCTAAGTGGCTTGAAGAAAATAAACAAGATATTGAAATCGAAGTCCATTCAGGTGGACAGCCTCTATACCCATACTATTTCGGTGTGGAATAATTTATAGGTAGTTCTTATCTAGTTCGAGGTGCTAGACATTTCATCTTTTTTTCGAATTCCCATCCAATATTCTTTGAGATCGGCTAAACCAAATACATGCAAAGCGAGACGTCACCACTTACATTGTTGGACCTTGACAACTTGCCTGTCTCACGTCTTAAGGGAGTTGGAGTTAAAAAAGAAGAGGCGCTGAATTCTATAGGTATAGAAACAGTTCTTGATGTCCTGTCACATTACCCTCGGAGATACATCGATAGAACGAAAGAGGCAAAAATAGGGTCACTCCAAGAGGGTGAAGAAGGAATGGTTCTCGCTGAAGTCTTAGATGTCCAAACCATCCGGACCAGAAACAGAAAGAAAATAGTAAAAGTTGAAGTCACTGATGGGACAGGGCTTCTTGAAATTACGTTCTTTAACCAGCCATGGAGGGCACGGCAGCTTCAGGAAGAGATGCATATAGTTGTCTTCGGGAAGTTGGACTTGTATCGGGGTAAGGGAAGGATGACAAACCCAGTTGTTGATCTAGTCGGAGACAAAACAGGGAGAATTGTTCCGATATATCAACAGTCGGGGAAAGCTGGTTTAACCACTTGGGAGTTAGGAGCATGGGTATCGGATGCCTTGCACAAGTGCAGAGTTAGAGGATTTGCAGAGCCCCTACCTTTAAAGATTCGCCGTCGGCATAACTTGGTTGATCGTGCCACAGCATTTATGAAGATCCACAACCCAACTTCGGTAGGGGAGACTATTGAAGCTCGAAATAGGTTAGTGTTCGATGAGCTTCTCCGTATCCAATTGATTCTAGTTGCAAGAAAGCGAAGTTTCGAAACTACAAGTCATGGGATAGCCCATGACTTCGAAGGGAAGTTCGTTGAACTTCTTATCTCCTCGTTGCCTTTCCAACTCACTAGTGCCCAAATTCGCGTGATAGATGAAATTAAGTCCGATCTGCAGTCACAAATGCCAATGCACAGGTTGCTTCAGGGTGATGTTGGATCAGGAAAGACGCTTGTTGCGCTTGCTGGATTACTTAGCGCCGTTGAGGGTGGGAGGCAAGGAGTCATAATGGCACCGACAGAAGTTCTGGCTGAGCAGCACTATTTGGGGATCTCAGACTTGGCAGAGTCATTTAAAGTCCCTTGTCCTGAGAATCTGATGGGAGAAAGGCCCCTTAGGATCGAACTGCTAACCAGTAGGACAAGCCAACGTGATAGAAGCAGGATTTGTGCAGGGCTCTCTGAGGGGTCCGTTGACATTGTGATTGGGACACACTCATTGATTCAAGAAGGTATAGAATTCAGCGATTTAGGGCTTACTGTGATTGATGAACAGCATCGTTTTGGGGTTGATCAACGAGCAGCACTTCGGGCAAAAGCATCTGGGAAGGAAATCCCTGACTTGTTAGTTATGACTGCTACTCCCATCCCAAGAACAGCAGCGATGACCGTCTACGGAGACTTGGATGTTTCTATTCTTGACGAATTACCTCCTGGTCGAACTCCAATATCAACAAAATGGGTTGAAGACGATAGTGAAGTTTGGGAAAAAGTCAGAAATCAAATACAGCAAGGGAATCAAGCTTATGTAGTCTGCCCTCTTATCGGAGATAACGAGACAACACAAAAAGCCTCCGTTGAGAAAACGTACGAGCGCTTGGTTGAGACTGAGTTAAGAGGTTTAAATGTTGACCTTTTGCATGGCCGTTTGACAGGCCCAGAGAAGCATGAAGTCATGACGGGGTTTAGAGAAGGAAATATAGATGTTCTTATCTCCACGACGGTTATCGAGGTCGGGGTAGATGTTCCAAACGCAACAGTTATGGTCATTCTTGATGCTGAACGTTTTGGTATTGCGCAACTGCACCAACTTCGTGGGAGGGTAGGCCGCGGTGATATGGATTCTTGGTGTTTTCTTGTTAGTCACGTCAGAACTGATGACGCAGTGCAAAGGCTGACTGCTCTTGAATCGTCAACTGATGGATTTGAATTAGCTGAGATAGATCTAGAGATCAGAGGAGAGGGGACGATTATGGGCGTACTCCAAAAGGGTAGAAATGATTTAAGAATTGCTTCCTTACGGAGAGATAAGCAGTGGGTAGAACTCGCGCGAGAAGCGGCTGTGGAGCTTCTCGACCTCCCAAAAGGTGACGAAGATAGCTCACTTCTTATCCAAGAAGTAGAGCTTTTGTTCGGGCAAGAAGAAACAGAGTACTTGTTCAAATCGTAATTCTCGCAATACTTAGGCTATTTCTTTAGTCCTATTCCTCTAGAACAATATCCCATCTGTCTAAGCAATCAAGGCACCGGTAGAAAGCCACCATTCCAGCGCTCCATCCATCTTCTGGTGGGTAGCTACCTAGCCGGCACCTTCCACCACAATCAACACAGATGATTTCTTCTGGAATTTCCATTGTCTCCCATATCTTCTACAGGCTATTGTTGCCCATCATGCGCATCGTATCGGGCATTGCAAAGGGAAGGAGGATCTTTCCTCCTCAAGTTGAAGAGGTGCGCCCAACCAAAGATCGAGTTCGTGAAGCAGTCTTTAATTCATTAAGAAGCTTCGATCTGATAGATGGCCGCCACTTCTTCGACTTATTCGCTGGGTCAGGGGCACTTGGTTTAGAAGCGATCTCACGAGGAGCAAAGTCTGCTACTTTCGTTGACCGCCGAAAAGTTTGCATTGAAGTGATCCAAGAGAATATAGAAGCATTGGGATTCGGAGATGTAACCGATGTGAGGCATTGCGATTATCTTCAAGTTCTCCCAACAACTACAAAAAACGACATCGTACTCCTTGACCCACCCTACAATTTTGCAGATTGGGACTACCTATTGAGCCATTTGTCAGCAGAGGCCGCAGTAATTGAAGCCGAAAACGAGATCGCATTACCAGATTCTTGGAGGTCAATAAAAGTTAAGAAATATGGTTCCACCTTTGTGAACATCGCAGTACCAGCTGACAAACGCTGATCTTTCGTCGTCTTAAAGGCAAAAGAGCCTTTACATTGCTTAGTTTTAATAACTCAAAGATCTTCGGTTGCTCTAACTCTCTGAAGCGTTGAGGAAAACCTGAGCTAGAATACATATATGGCGATAGCAATGTATCCAGGTTCGTTCGATCCTCTTCACGACGGGCATGTTCATATAGTCGAAGTTGCATCACAGATCTTTGAAAAAGTCTATGTTTCTGCTATGTACAATCCATCGAAAGAAGGATTCCTGCCATTAGCCCAAAGAGAAGAGCTATTGGGGAGATGCTTCTCGAGATTCGACAATGTAACAACTATGAGCTCTCCTGATTTAGTTGTACACGCTGCTGAGAGCGTTTCCGCATCACATCTAGTTAAGGGTATTCGTGGGCCTGCTGACCTTGAAACCGAAATCCAGATGGCGCAAACAAATAAAACTGTCTCTGGTATACAGACACTATTTATTCCCGCCGAACCACAACTATCGTATCTTTCAAGTAGGTTTATACGCGAGATAGCTTTGCAGGGCGGAGACATTACTGATTTAGTTCCAGATGAAGTCGCGAACTATTTAACAAAGGGGACATAGCGTGACCGATCTTGAAAATCCAAATATGGAAAGTGATGATGTATTTGAACCTGTTACGCCATACCAAATCCCAGAAGTAGAAAGACTTATTCAAACTCTTATAGATCTCGTGGAGTCAGCCAGACCGGTGCCACTCTCTGCGTCTTCAATGATTAACAAAGAGGAAGTACTTGACATTTTGAAAGATGTGTCACTTCGTCTACCAGATGAGATTCGAGCTGCACGGTGGCTACTAAAACAAAGAGAAGATTTTCTCGCTCGAACTCAAAGAGAAGGTGACGAGCTTATGGATTTAGCTCGTGCTCGCGCTGGCCAAATGGTTCAAAGATCAGAAGTTGTTAAAGCTGCAGAAGTCCACGCGAGACGGGTTGTCGAAGCTGCTGAAAGTGAAGCACAACGCCTGAAACTAGAAACTGAAGACTTTTGTGATCAAAGACTTGCAAGTTTCGAGGCTCTCCTTAACAGAACCATTCATTTGGTTGCAGACGGAAGGACTAAATTGCAGGGCGATCCGCTGGCAGATCTAACTGCCGCACATCAACCCCAAACTATCGAAGACGAAAACGGTCCCAGCTTGTACGATCAGGATGAAAGTGGAAGAAACACCTAATCCAGAAAACCCTCTTTGCTTTGACCTTCCGAAATTGTTGAAGAGAGGTGGAACGGCGTCGCTTCAGGTCGATTGGGATTTGGAAGACGTATCAACAACTTATTCTGAAGCTCACCATCTAACAGGTGAATTAAGGGCAGAGGCTTCAGGAGATAAAGTCGTTGTAAGCGGAGAGCTCAACCTTGGCTGGGGTGGCCCTTGCCGGAGGTGCCTTGAAACGACAAGGGGAGTTGATGACCTAGCGGTTTCTGAAATCTATGAAACGGACTCCACGGATGGTGAAACATTTGAGATACCACAAAATCAGATCCTCGATTTACGTCTTATGTTGCAAGAGCTAATACTTCTAGCGCTTCCGTTGACTCCGCTTTGTTCCCATGATTGTCGAGGTCCGATACCTGAGGAATACCCTGCTGGATCTCCAGGTGGTCAAAGCGTAGAACAGGATATTGACCCCCCAATCGATCCAAGGTGGGAAGCTCTTGGCGCTTTGACCTTTGAAGAAAACGAATCTCACTAAAGAATCCTGCGGATAACCAATCAGGCTAATCAGAGAACATTCTCTACTAGAGGCAACGGTTCTCTATTTTTCTCTGTAAATTGGACATACTATGGCAGTCCCAAAAAAGAAAACATCAAAGGCCAAAACTCGAAGCAGGCGAAGTTCCGCATGGAAACTATCCGCTCCGACTTTGAATAAATGTCCCCGTTGTGGAGCGGCCAAACGCCCGCATCATGTTTGTGGAAATTGCGGTTGGTATGATGGGCGCGAAGCGCTGGACCTCAATTAGGAAATACTGGTTCTCAGATGAACCCCAATAGCCTTCCAGTAGCAGTAGATGCAATGGGTGGTGACAACGCACCTTCTGAGATAATAAAGGGTGCAGAATTGGCTGTGGAAGCAGGAATACCTGTACTGCTTGTAGGGCATCCTGACGCCATATCCGATATCTCGGATATTCCTACAAAATTTGCTTCCGAAGTTATAGGAATGAGTGAAGACCCAGCAACAGCTGTGCGTAAGAAGAAAGATTCCTCGCTTGTTCGATCTGCTGAAGCAGTCCGTGATGGTGAGGCTTTGGCGATGATTAGTGCTGGGAACACTGGGGCGACGATGGCTTCTGCCTTACTCAAGATAGGAAGAATTCGAGGGGTTTCGAGACCTGCGATAGCGACTCCAATACCAGTTCTTGGAAGAGCTAATCCAAACATTCTTTTAGATTCCGGAGCGAATGCTGAATGCAACCCAGAATGGTTGGTTCAATTTGCTGAGATGGGTGCAGTCTATGCAAGAGATAGATTTAGCACCGATAAACCAAAGATCGGCTTACTTTCAATCGGGGAGGAACCTGGGAAGGGGTCCCCACTGGTTAAAGAAGCTTTTGAACTTTTGGATGAGCAAGATTGGCAAGTGAGATGCTCCGGAGAATTTATTGGGAATGTAGAGGGAAGAGATTTGATGAATCCGGATATCGACGTAATTGTCACCGATGGATTCACAGGAAACGTAGCCTTGAAGACGCTTGAGGGAACTGCGAAGGCTATCGTAGGTGCGCTCTTGGATGTTTTTTCCTCAAGTCCAGAAGCAAAGGAAGGGGCAAGCTTGCTGGCGCCTTCACTGCTGCCATTGTATGAAACACTCGACCCTGAATCTGTTGGGGGGGCCATACTTCTGGGAATTAAAGGTGTTTCTATGGTTAGCCACGGTTCCTCGGGCCCGAAAGCAATCTTCAATGCAATATCCACAGCATATGAATTATCTATTGATAAGCACGTAGAGCATTTAGAGCAAGTGATCAAACGGTAAAAATTTCTGCACCTAAGAACTCCACAAAACTCCATCTATAGCTAGAATCAAGACAGTTCGAGAATGAAAGATTCATAATGCCCGCAGAAACACATATGCAAGGAGACCCTTTGGGTCGAGATGAAATCCTAAAATTAGTAAAAGACCGTCTAGGAGAGATACTTGAGGTTGAGCCTTCTTCTATCCAAGAAGGAGACTCTTTCCGTGATGATCTTGATGCCGACTCTCTCGCATTGATTGAACTAGTTGAGGCAATTGAAGAAGAGCTTTCCGAGCGGTCAATTGACTTTAGAATCGATGATGAAGATTTGGAAGATCTAAAAAGCGTCCGTGATGCTGTTGACTATGTCAGTTCGCGGTTAGGTTGACGGTATTGCCGCAAGACAAACTTCATGCCTTATCTGACAAACTGCAGTACAAGTTCCAAAATGTTGAACTTTTGCAAGTCGCATTAACGCATAGCTCATGGTGTGCTGAGAATACGGGGAGCCCATCGAACGAGCGACTTGAATTTCTTGGAGATGCTGTTTTAGGTATGGCAGTAACTCGTTATATCTACAATCAATATCCCGATTTATCAGAAGGAAAACTTAGCCAGCTTCGGGCGCTTGTGGTTAGTTCGTCCAGTCTTTCCCAACTGGCAGAAGAAATAGGGGTCGGCTCATGTCTGAGACTAGGCAAAGGCCAAATGGCATCAGATAATGCGATACCCCCATCGATGTTGGAAGATGCTATGGAGGCAATCATAGGCGCAACCCTCTTAGACGGGGGTTGGGAAGCTGCAGAAGATCTTGTTCTTAGGCTTCTGGGTAGCCGAATTGAAGAGAACTCAGAAAGAAATAACGAGGATGCAAAGAGTAGATTGCAAGCATTAGCGGGGCAGTACTTCTCGGTCTCTCCTGAATACGTATTCAATAGTGAAGGGCCTGCCCATGAAATGAAGTTTTTCGTTGATGTTTCTATTAATGGGAGATTTCTTGGCCATGGTGAAGGACGAAGCAAAAAAGAGGCTATGCAATTCGCGGCTGAACAGGCATTGGATCTTCTTATGGATGAAGAAGAACTCAATACCGATAAGATGCTGTAATCAATATTCCCAGAGGAAAAAATGATCGAACTTCCTGAAGTTGAAACTATACGAAGAGACCTCGACAGAGATTGTGTCGGAAGAAAAGTTAAAAATATCGAAGTGAGGATAGCCCGTATAGCGGGTGGAACAAGTAATAAACCTCTTATCGAGAAGAGCTTTGACCAAGAGAAAGTGGTATCTGTCAGAAGGATTGGGATGCTCATATGCATTGATTTTTCAAATGAGCTGAGTTTACTTTTCGGACTTGGTACTGGTGGACAGATGTTGAGGGTCCCTAATAAAGAAGAGGAAAATTCTCGAACCGGTATCATTATTGCCTTTACTCAACAGGGCCAGTTGAGACTTATCGACAACAACGCTGATGCGTCTGTTTCATTTCATGAAACAGAAAAGATCCTTGAAGACAGGCCAGAACTTTTAGAGTTGGGGATCGACCCGATAGATAATCCTGTCACGTGGGGTGAATTTGCATATCGGCTCCATTCACACAAAATAAAACTTAAGACACTCCTTATGGATCAAGCCTTTCTTGTAGGAGTCGGGCCAATGTATGCCGACGAAATATTATTTGAATCGGGACTTCGCTATGACAGGTTTTCAGATTCATTAACAACGAACGAGGTCCGTCGACTATGGCAGTCTATGGTGCAGACCCTCTACGATGCTGTCAAATATGGGGGATCGAGTATTGAAGGTAGCTCTTTTGTTGGGATAAGCGGGGAACCTGGATCATTTCAGGACCATCATTCGGTATACCAGAAGCATGGAGAATTAAGTCCTAGATCGCGAAAACCAATCGCGCGGTCAAAATTTGGCGGTGAGTGGACGTATTATTGCGAACAGAGCCAAGTCTGAATTAGCAAAAAATAAAGTTACAAACGTGTAATTTGTCTCTAAAGCGACTATGTTCGCCCTGTGTTCCTGAAATCAATGACATTAAAGGGATTTAAGTCCTTTGCAGATTCTACTGTTCTAGATTTTGAGCCAGGTGTAGCAGTAGTTGTTGGTCCAAACGGAAGCGGCAAGTCAAATGTGGTAGATGCAATTGCATGGGTGCTAGGAGCTCAAGCACCTGCCTCCGTTCGTTCCCAGAAGATGGATGATGTAATTTTCGCCGGTACAGCGAAGAGGCCGGCGTTGGGAAGAGCAGAAGTAGCGTTAACAATTGATAATTCAGCCAGAATGCTCCCTATTGATTTTGAGGAAGTCACCATAAAGCGGACACTATTCAGGGACGGAGAGAGTGAATATTCCATGAATGAAGTCCCCTGTAGGCTTTTGGATATTCAAGAACTTCTCAGTGATACAGGTGTTGGTCGCCATCAGCACGTCATTGTTTCACAAGGGCAGATAGATGCTGTTCTTAATGCAAAGCCTGAAGATCGAAGAACCATTATTGAGGAAGCTGCTGGAATCTTAAAATATAGAAGGCGTAAAGAGAAATCTCAGCGCCGGCTCAAAGCCTCTGAAGAAAATTTAACTCGATTGCAAGATCTAGTTCGAGAAGTGAAACGGCAATTAAAGCCTCTGGAGCGACAAGCTGAAGCTGCTCGAACACATGGAACATTGGCTTCAGAACTAAGTACCTTGCAGATCCATTTAGTCGGTAAAGAGATAAGATCGTTGCGCGAAGCGATCAATGCTATTCAAGCGGGCCGTCAGGAACAAGGGGCTTCTGAAAGAGATCTTCGTGCGGAGCTTGCCACTCTTGACTCAGATATAGAAACTGCAGAAGATCAATTAGCCTCAACGGGTACAGCTGAAGCTACCGATGAACTTGCCGCCGCAGAAGGTTTGAGAGAGCGTGCGAAAGGGTTGAAAGCTTTACTTACAGAACGAATCTCCGGATTAGAACGTGACCTTGATCGTCGCTTAGATGGAGGAGTCGTAGAAACTTTGGAAGCTGAAGCGGCAAGACTTCTCGAAGAGCTCCAGGAAACATACGCTAAGGCTGAGCTTCTAGAGCCATCCACATTGGAAGTTGCCGAAGCTGAGAGGCATCTCCAAGCAGAAAGAAACGAGTTCCAGCAGAAACTATTCGAAGATGTCTCCCCAAATGGAGTTGAAGCAGCCGAGGCTCGTGGGAGATTGGCAGCAATAAGTAGCTCAATTGAAATGCTTGAGACTAACCGTAAACAGTTACACCTTAAAATCTCTTCTCTGAAAGAAGAAGAAAAAAATAGTAATAACCTCCGGAGTGAATTAGCTAAAAAAATATTTACTATTGATGCCCAAAAGAACGAGTTAGCTGAAGAGATTGAGGTCTTAGTTGAATCTCAATTAGCAGCTGAAGCAGAATGGAAAAACACAGATGAGCTTCTTGCTGAAGCAAGATTAGAAAGCAAAGCGTGGGTCTCTAGAGCTGATGCACTTTCGGAAGCATTAGATCAAGCTAGAAAATCAAGTGGGGTAGAAGAACTCTCGGAACTAGATGGAGTTATTGGTACTCTCTTAGAACTTATCGAAATCGATGAAGGGTGGGAAGCTGCCCTTGAGGCTGCAATCGGATCTAGCTTTGCCTCTGTAGTTGTTCAGAATTTTGACATAGCAAGACGAGCTATAGAGACACTTCGGTCAGAACAGCTATCAGGGGGCGTAATTGCTGTTGGAGCACGAGCGGAGTCTGGTACTGCGGGAACATTGAGATCCCATGTGCGCTCAACAATTCCGTCAGTTGAAGCTTTGCTTGATGACTTACTTGAAGAAATTGATGTAGTAGACGACTGGGCTTCGGGTGTCGCGAAGGCGACCTTAAAGCCGAAAAATGTATTTGTAACGCGCGATGGGGACAGGTTCGCCCCAGATGGTTGGCGAGTAGGGACAATAGGAACGGCCGCAACTGGGAGTGCGCTGGAAGAAGCCCTTTCCCGGTCGGAAGAGTCAATCGCTGCAGTCCGTCAACTGGAAAAGACACAGCATGACTGCAAACGTATTCGAAAAGAAGCTGAGCGGGCGCTAGAGAATTGTCGTAACCAGTTGAAGATGACAGAAAGAGACTATGAGGAAATAAAGGACGCGCACTCTAGAACTGAAAGCGACTTTCGAGCTCTTCGAGTAGAAATAGAAGGATTAGAGCTTCAGGGTACGGAAATAATTGGTTCACATGAAGAACAGGTTCGCATGCAAGAAGAACTTTCCCGTGGCTTGCCAGAATTAGAGACATTTGAAAACGAAGTCATAGAACGAAGCAAGATTGCAGAAAAAGCCGGAAAAGAATTAGATCGAAAAGCTATAGAGCTCGGCGAACGAAGAACGAATATAGAAACACAAGTAGCTGCAAATGAGGAGAGAAAGCAATTTCTTGAAAACCGTTTAGAGGATATTAATAAACGCTTGGATGGGTATGCGGTTGAACGATCTGATGCGGGAAATCGACGAGTTCATCTCGAAAGAAAACTCCGTTTAGCCGAAGTTCTTCGCTCAATAGTCGAGGAAAAGTCTTCTTTGGTGGAAGATGAATTAAAGGAATTGAGGAGAATTCGCCAAGAGCAGTCCGCAGCGGCACAAGCAGCAGTAGGGCAGCTTGATATTTTTAGGAAAGCACGATCTAAGGCTGAGGCAGAATTAGCGAAAGTTCGTGAAGAGCTTCACCGGTCAGAACTACAAGAGGCAGAGTCTACGCTTAAATTGGAAGCAGCAATTGATGCTCTTAGACGAGATCATGATTGCGAGCCGGGTGTCGCAGTGAGCACGGATTGCCCAGAACTCGAAGGCGCAACTCCCAAAGGACGAGTCAGGGAGCTCGAACGAGAGCTAAAGATAATGGGGCCAGTGAATCCCCTCGCTCTCGAAGAGTTTGAAGCTCTGCATAGCCGATGGGAGTTTCTTGTCGAACAACTAGAGGATGTAAAGGAGTCCAGGCGGGAGCTTAACAAGGTAATCCGAGCTATTGATAAAGAAATTATCGCTGTCTTCTCTTCTGCATTTTCTGATGTGGCGGCCAACTTCGAACTTTTATTTTCATCCCTTTTCCCAGGAGGGGTCGGCGGTCTTAAGCTAACAGAGCCAAATAATCTTCTGGCAACAGGTATCGAGATTGAAGCAAAGCCTTCAGGGAAAAATGTTAAAAAACTCTCCCTATTGTCCGGGGGGGAGCGCTCACTGACATCTCTTGCTTTCTTGTTCTCAATCTTCCGAAGCCGTCCGTCACCTTTCTATGTATTAGATGAAGTCGAAGCAGCTCTTGATGACGTAAACCTTCAACGTTTTCTCCAACTCATCCGAGAGTTTCGTGACGAGGCCCAGTTAATTATAGTGAGCCACCAAAAGCGGACTATGGAAGCTGCTGATTGTGTTTATGGAGTCACCATGCAGCCGGGAGGTTCCACAAGGGTTTTAAGTGAAAAGCCAGCACAGGAACCAACTCTGATCGAAAGCCACAAGGAAGTCTCACTAAAATAATGGCGGGACCCAAGATATCTCAAACTGATTAAACCCCCTAATGCGGAGTGGTGAAATTGGCAGCTAGAATGAGAGCAATGCAGCTGGTTATCGCCAGCTAATTGCTTTTCGCACCGATCCTTATTTATGGAAGATATGCCTAACGAGAATGACTCAGAAGATTTAGCACCGAACTTCCATGGAGCGTATAGAAAGCCGGACGAAGAAGGCGAGCCTACAAATGAGCAGATCTCTCAACCCGATAAAAAGTTTAGAGATGTCAGTTCTCCACGATTTGATTATGAGATTGATTCCTATGGCAATGTTTTCTCAAATGATGATTTAGATAGGGTTTCAGAAGAGGGCATTACTGGTATAGCTGAGAGTTCCTCAAGAGATTCGCGCAAGAGCCATTTTCTTAGTAGGCCTAGCTTTATAGCTTTTATAGCTCTTGCACTAATTCTTGGCGGAGTCTTAATAGGTATTTACGGCTGGGTTGAAACCGAAGAGATAACCATTGAAGAAGCTGAAACTTCTAGTGCAGAATCTGAGAGTGTACCGCTTGCAGATAACACTCCGCCAGAAAGCGAACAAGACCAACAAGACGAAGTGGGTCCGCTTTCACACCAGAGTCCATCAATTCCCGACGAAAGTATAGAGCCTGTTACAGCTGTAGCTCTAGCGGTCTCACCGTCAGTTGTTCGAATCGATACTTCTACTGGAACCGGAAGTGGGATTATCCTCGACTCTTCTGGGAGGGTGGTTACTAACGCTCATGTTGTAAATAGTGCTCGAACAGTAGAGATCCGGCTCGCAGATGGAACTAGGGCTGAAGGAACAGTTTTGGGTTCAGATCCAAATGTCGATATAGCAATCGTTCAAATAGACGGCGATGTGCTTTTCGAGAAAGCTAATTTTGCTCTTTCTGAGACTGTTCAAGTAGGTCAGCTTGCCGTTGCGATTGGAAGCCCGTTTGGTCTTGAGCAAAGTGTCACTGCTGGCATTGTCTCAGCGGTAAACCGAGCCGTCCCGCATGCCAACGTAATTGACGGAAGTCCAACAATTGTGGAAATGATACAAACTGATGCTCCAATAAACCCTGGGAATTCAGGAGGAGCGTTGGCTGATAGGCAAGGCAGAGTTGTCGGGATGAATACATCTATTCGGACAGACGGAATAGTTTCTGGGAATCTAGGAGTCGGATTTGCCATACCAAGCGACACTATTTTGTTGGTAGCTGACCGGATAGTCAATGGCGAATCACTCGATGTAGGGTTTTTAGGCGTCAGCGGACAAAATCCTGCTTTAGGTCGTGCAGGTGCTCTCATCATAGACGTTGTTGAAGACAGCCCAGCATGGGATGGGGGGCTAATGCCAGGCGATTTAGTCGTCTCAGTAGATGGGTTCCCAATCCTTGGAATGTCTGAGCTTGCGGCCAAGATACGTATAAGTTCACCTGGGACCGAGGTAGAGATAGGGGTCATTCGAAATGGCGAGGAAGCTTTCTTCAAGGTCATTTTAGGAACCTTGGGAAGTAACTAAAAGCAGCGCCAATGGTCAATTTATCAAGCAAGTTAAGTAATACTCGGAAGAAGTTCTCTCTATTTGGGAAGTCAGCACTAAGTCGTTCACTTGATGATTCCATTTGGCAAGAGATTGAAGAGACATTAATCAGTGCTGATCTAGGCGTAAGGCCAAGTTTGCAAATTGTCGAATCTTTAAAGGAGAAAGCTAAAGGCGAGAATATAACTACCTTGGATGAACTGACTGAGATTTTGAAAAACCAGCTCAAAGCAACATTATCGGGATTTGAGTTGTCACTGGATTTGGATGGCAGCCCAGCGGTCTGGTTGCTTGTAGGAACTAACGGCGTGGGGAAAACAACAACAATAGGGAAGCTAGCTCATAGGTCACAAAGTGGACAGAACACGGTTGTTCTAGCGGCAGGCGACACATTTCGTGCAGCAGCTTCAGAACAATTAGAATTCTGGGCTCAGCAGGCAGAAGTCCATATTGTGAAAGGAGCTGAAGGGGCGGACCCAAGCTCAGTTATCTTTGATGCTACTGAATATGCTCATGCGCGAGGAATTCCCCTAGTAATTGCTGATACAGCAGGAAGGTTGCATACGAAGAAGAATCTGATGGAGGAACTTTCCAAAATCCAACGGGTTGCAGGGAAAGGGCCTGGAACGGTAAATGAAATTCTTCTGGTTATAGATTCAACAACCGGTCAAAATGGCTTGGTTCAGGCATCTCAGTTCGCCGAAGCAGTTGACGTAACAGGGATAATTCTAACAAAGCTAGATGGATCCTCGAGAGGCGGCATTATTTTTGCGATTCAAGAGCAGCTAGGGATCCCAATAAAGCTTGTCGGTATCGGAGAAGGAATCGAAGATTTAGTTCCATTTGATGTTGGTAGTTTCGTGGATGCTTTATTCGAAACAAAGCAATAGAGTATATGCGGCTATGAGTTACGACATCCACAGCAGTAATTTGAGGTAGAAGTGTTCGAAATCTTATCCGACAGTCTTTCAAGCATCTTCGGTCGCCTTAGAAGCAAAGGTCGACTTACTGAAGGTGATATAGATGAAGTACTAGGTGAGGTAAGAGTGGCTTTGTTGGAAGCCGACGTAAATCTAGAGGTCGTTAAAGAGTTCCAACTAGCAGTTAAACAAAGATGCATGGAATCTGAAATCCACAAAGCGCTAAACCCTGCTCAGCAAGTAATTAAGTGCGTGAATGACCAGTTGGTTGATATTTTAGGTGGAGACACAATTAGCTTCTCTTATGCTGCGAAGCCACCTACTGTGGTTCTATTGGCTGGCCTTCAGGGTGTCGGAAAAACTACTACAGCAGCAAAACTCGCCAGGTGGTTTAAATCTCAGGGGAGAAACCCAATTCTTATTGGAGCAGACCTCCAGCGTCCTGCTGCAGTCGAGCAGTTACGAACCTTGGCTACTTCAATAGATGTTCCAGTTTTCTCAAACCCCGGAAATCCCGTTGAGACAGCTAAG
>Ga0208261_1000345_pt1 | contig 19036 bp, 18 predicted proteins | sample Knorr_S7_td_DCM__FD_185595 | JGI IMG/M metagenome (GOLD analysis project Ga0208261, IMG submission 185595) | Marine microbial communities from Southern Atlantic Ocean transect - Knorr_S7_td_DCM_ad_131m_LV_B (SPAdes) (version 3) | ecosystem: Environmental > Aquatic > Marine > Oceanic | place...
CTTTTAAATAAGCCTTTTAAGTCAAAAGAGCTATCTACAAATCCTTCAGATAAAGAATTATTAGCTGAAATTAATTCTGCTCTTCAATTATTAAAAAAACAGCTCTCTTTTGAAGGAGAAAAGGTATTTGTAACTATTCCTGACAGCTTATCCTTTTCTAGCTGTGTTAACTTTGATGAGGAAATGTCAGATACGGATGGCTGGGAATATTCTAAATGGATAATCGATCAGAGGTATCCATCTGATGAGAATCAAAATAGTGAATATTTTGGAAGATCATTTAAAGATCAAACAAATAGTGTTTTTTCATTAAGAGTATCAACAGCGCTTACAGAAACTATAAAAATGTCAGTTCAGGAATTGGGCGCAGAGCCAGTATGGATGGGAGTAGAGTCTAGTGCGTATTATGGATTAAACCCCAGTAGGGGCGTAACAATTTTCTATAGTGAAAAAAGTGGGTATGAGTATTATCATTACTCTAAAAATTGTTTTTCAAGAGGAAACGCTAAATTTTCTAAAGATAAATGGAAATTATCATCAACTGATGGATCTCTAAACGAAAAAGATATTTTTAAAGGTCAAATTATCATTCCAGGTAAATTATCTTATAGAAGAAAATCTCATTTTGAAGGTAAGCGAATTCGTCAAGTTGAGGCATTTAAAAATGTTAAAAAAAATAATATTAAAATCCCAAAAAACGTTAACCATGAAGATCTTTATGTGAGCACAGCATTAATTAATGGTAACGTCTATGGCTGCTCATTGAACTTCTTCGAAATACCGGGGCTGCAAGCATATGAAGAGAAAAAACCTTTACCTCAAGCCTCTCAAAAGAATAGTAAGGTAAAAAAACGTAAGTCTAAACGAAAAAAAAGTAAATCAAATTTTCAACAGATATTCGCTTATCTTTTCTTCTTTTCTGCTTTAGCTGCTGTTATATTTCGTGAAGATCTCCCTAGATTTTATGAGGTTTTAAAAGACGAATTTATTAACCTTAGTCAACCAAAACCATCTACAGTTGAACCTACTAGTATACCAGTGGTTGAAACCGAATTCGTATTTAGCAACTATCAAAAGAAATCATTTATAAAATCACAAAGTTTAATTAATAGTGTTGATAAAATTTTTAATTTTATCAACACTAAAAACTTACTTAGTATTAACGCTCAAGGTGGTGAGGCTAGTCTTGAATTTCTTGATACAAAGACTACCGTAGTTTCTGTTGATTCAATTGGTAATATTTTAAATTACTCCTTACGTCAAGTAGGAGGGGATGACCAATATAAGCATGGTTATCTAGTTCAGTATGCTGCTTTTATAAATAACGATCTAAAACTAGATGATTATATTTCTCTTGATCAGCTAGATGAGAATCTACTTATGTATAAAGATTTAAAAATTAAGAAATTTGACCTTTTCTCGCATAATGCTTTAGAGCATACACCTATTATTATTACAGCTACTAATTATTCTAGCTTGATGAATGTTCTATCATTTATAAAACAAAATGGCTCTAATCTAGTCTTAGAAAAATTTGATTATAATTATTCGCAAAATGAAAATTTATCTTCGTGCAAATTCTTTATTACTTTTATTAATTATAATGATAGCTAATATTGATAAAAAGATCTTTATAATTTAACTATGCAAATACATGCTGGTGAATTTAAAGGTCGTCGTATTAAAACTGTAAAAAATGCACCCTATAGACCTACTACAGCAGTTGTTCGCAAAAGCCTATTTGACATTTTAGGCAATATTGAGAATAAAACATTTTTAGATTTGTTTGCTGGAACTGGTATTATTGGATTCGAAGCGGTTAGTAGGGGAGCCCGTAAAGTTACAATCATTGATAACAGCATTCGTGTTTGTGCATTATTAAAAATTAATTATTCACTGCTCAACCTTTCACATAAGTCTTGTATAATAAAAAAATATGATGTTTTTAAGTTTTTTAAAGAAAAAACAAAATTTGATATAATATTCGCTGATCCACCGTATAATACGAATAACATAGATAATATAATCAAACCTGCCTTAGATATGTTAAATTCAAATGGTTATTTTATCCTTGAATCTTCACCAAGAGATTTTTCTATTTTACCTATTAGGATTAAAGAATATGGTGATACACAGTTAGCTATTTGGAAAAATGAAGCATAAAACAGTTATATATCCAGGTACATTTGACCCCATTCACATGGGCCATATTGATATTATTGAACGAGCATCTCGAATTTTTGATGAAGTGATTATTGCCATTGCCGTAAATATTGATAAAAACCCCCTTTTTAGTGTTGAAGAAAGGATAGAGTTAGCTATCGATGCAACATCACATATAGATAATATCAAAGCACATTCAACAGATGGCTTAATTGCCAATTTTGCCAAAGAACATAATGCTTGTGGATTAATTAGAGGCTTAAGGCATGTTTCTGATTTTGAGTTTGAGTTTCAAATGGCCACCATGAATAATCATCTTAACCCGTTGGTTTCAACATTGCTCATGGTTACATCTGACAAGTATGTTCATTTAAATTCATCTATGGTAAAAAATGTTTCAAAATTAAATGGCGATATTGAAAAATATGTACCAGATAATGTATTAAAGGCTTTGAAGCAAAAATTCAGTCATAATTAACTATACGTATACTTTGCTACCTGTTTTAATACAGCTTTCGTTATAACTTTTATCAGCTATTATGCCTACTTATGATTATTTTTGCGAAAAATGTCAAAATACATTTGAGTATTTTCAATCAATGTCTGATTCTGCTCTTGAAAAATGCCCAAAATGCAATAATAAGGTAAGAAGGTTAATTAGCGGAGGTAGTGGCCTTATATTTAAAGGTAGCGGTTTTTATTTAACCGATTATGCGCAAAAGAAAGAAAATAAACCAACAACTGAGAATAAGAAAAAAACAGATAAGAAAAAACCTAAAGAAAAGAATAAAAAGAAATAGTTATGAATCATGGTAAAAAAATAGTTTTTGAGAATAATAAACTAGTCGTACCAAATTACCCTATCATTCCATTCATAGAGGGTGATGGCATTGGACCAGATATTTGGAAGGCCTCCCAAATGGTATTTGATAGTGCGGTTACTAAGGTATATGGAAAAGATCGATCGATTATCTGGAAGGAAATATATGCTGGAGAAAAAGCTTTTGAATTAAAAAAATCTTGGCTTCCTGATGAAACCTTAGATGATATTAAAGAATATTTAATTGCTATAAAAGGTCCGCTTACAACACCAGTTGGAGGGGGCATGAGATCATTAAACGTTACCTTAAGACAGATTTTGGATCTTTACGCTTGCGTCAGACCTGTAGCATGGTTTGAAGGCGTTCCTTCTCCAGTTAAAGATCCTTCATTAGTGGATATGGTTATTTTTAGAGAAAATACAGAAGATATTTATGCAGGCATAGAATGGCCTCACGGTTCAGATGATTTGGACAAAGTCAAAAATTTTCTCGTAAATGAAATGAATGTAAATAATATCCGTTTTCCAGATACGGTTTCGCTAGGTGTTAAACCTGTATCAGTTGAGGGCACTGAAAGGATTGTAAGATCGGCTATAAACTATGCAATTGCTCATGGAAGGGAATCCGTTACCCTAGTTCATAAAGGTAATATAATGAAGTTTACAGAGGGTAAATTTAAAGAATGGGGTTACAGTTTAGCAAAAAATGAATATGACTCTGTCGATTATGAAGGTGGCCCATGGCAATTGATTAATCAGAATGGTAAGCAATTAATAATTAAAGATGTGATAGCAGATGCTTTTCTTCAACAGATTTTACTTCGACCTGCAGAGTACGATGTCATTTGCACTTTAAATTTAAATGGAGATTACATATCCGATGCTCTTGCAGCCATTGTTGGTGGGATTGGTATCGCACCTGGAGCTAATATAAATTACAATACAGGCCATGCAATTTTTGAGGCTACACATGGTACTGCTCCTAAGTATGCAGACAAAGACATGGTAAACCCCTCATCAGTTATCCTTTCCGGTGTCATGATGCTTGAACATTTAGGATGGCAAGAAGCTGCAGATTTAATTGTTAAAGGATTAAGGAAATCGATCCAAAATAAAACTGTGACCTATGATTTTCACCGACTTATGGATCAAGCAAAAAAAGTTTCCTGTTCAGGCTTTGGTGAGTCTATTATCAATAATATGTAATTTTTGTTTTCAATTGTAATCACCTATCATAATTATTTTTTATGTTTATTGATTATACTATAATTGAGTTGAATTCTGGCAAAGGAGGATCTGGGTGCATATCCTTCAGAAGAGAAAAATATATACCTAAAGGTGGTCCCGATGGTGGTAATGGAGGAAATGGAGGGAATATTTATGCTCTTTCCGATAAAAATATTCACACTTTACAAGACGTACGCTATAATAGAATATATAATGCTCAAAATGGCGATCAAGGCTCATCAAATTCCAAAACTGGTAGAGATGGCGATGATATTATAATAAAAGTACCTATTGGTACGGTTATCAAAAATACCAAAATTAAAGAAGTGGTTGCAGATTTCACTAAAGAAGGGCAAAAAGAAATTATTTGCAGAGGCGGAAAAGGAGGGCGCGGAAACATAAATTATAAAACCTCTACTCGCCAAACTCCCCGTTTTGCACAAAAGGGAACTGCAGGTGAAAGTGGTATTTTTGAATTAGAGTTAAAAGTATTAGCTGATGTTGGACTTGTTGGATTCCCAAATGCTGGCAAATCAACTCTTTTATCGGTATTATCAAAAGCCAGACCAAAAATAGCTGATTATCCATTTACAACGCTTGAGCCGCATTTAGGAATTGTTAAATATGAGGAATTTAAATCATTTACCATGGCAGATATCCCAGGATTGATTGAGGGAGCAAGCGATGGAAAAGGATTAGGTCATAAATTTTTAAAACACATTGAAAGAAATAGATTACTTTTATTTCTAATTGAAAATTCTGATTTAAATCCCCAGAAAACTTTTAATGCGTTAAAAAAAGAATTAAAGTCTTTTAATCCTTCTTTATTACTAAAACCAATTATTCTTATTCGAACAAAGAGCGATATAACAATTGATATAGATGAATCTTTATGGAAATCAATACCTGAATATTCATTGGAGATTTCCTCAATAACTAATAAAGGTTTAAAGGAGCTTATTAAATTAGTTGTTAATAAGTTAAGTAATCTATAGTGTAAATCATTTCAAATATATCTTATAGCTAGAGCTTTAAATTTCACTTAAATTCTTATATTAAATTTTATGAAACAGGAGGGGTGGCCGAGCGGCTTAAGGCGGCACCCTGCTAAGGTGTTTTAGGTGAAATATCCTAACGTGGGTTCGAATCCCACCCCCTCCGCTCATACTTTTAATTAACAAATAAAATATTAAAAAAAATCTAAATTATGAAAAAGAAACTTACATTTATCATTTTATCACTAATACTTATTGTATCATGTTCAAAAAATACTTCCATCGATGATTTAATTGCTAAGGATGGTATAGCTTATGACCCAACTACAAACAAACCATTTAATGGATTAGCCTCTTTAGATTATTATGATGGTACTCTTAGAATGGAAGGTGAGTACAAAGAAGGTATAAAATCAGGTGATTGGAAATATTATATCCAAGGTTCTAAAAAAAGATATTATAATTTAAAATTTAATGATGGAAATATCACTTCCGCTCAATATAAGGATAGTGATAGGGCATGGTCTGGCATTCCAACTCTTTATAGTGAAAACGACACCACTGTAAGAAGTGGAATATTTTTAGTACAAGAGATGAATGATGGGCAAGAGTCCTATAATTTTAATTTGCCCCCAGATATCTTTGTGCAATTATTTAATAATATCTCTGAAGGTCGGGTTACTCGCTGGCATTCCAATGGAGAGCTATACTCTGATGGTCAATTTATTAATGGAAATAGAAATGGTGAATTCAATTGGTATTATGATAGCGGTGAAAGGAAAGAAAGAGCTTTTTTTGATGCTGGTAAGCGAATTGCAACAACCACACAATGGTATGAAAATGGGAACAAGCATGCTGAAGGTAATTATAAAAAAGGCCAACTCTCAGGTAAGCTTATATGGTGGTATGAAAATGGACAGAAAAAGGAAGAAGTCAATTTTACGCAAGGCGATCGAGATGGCCTTGCGTATTGGTGGTATCCTAATGGAAATAAAAAAGGCTTTGCTGATGTATCAAGAAAAATGGGCAAAATCACCTTATTTTCTCCTGATGGCAGAACAACCGAACCTCTGGTTGTTAAAGATAATGTAATTATTTGTAATTCAGGTGAAGTTTTGTTTACGATGGAGCGTCTTTCAAAGCGTGAAGCTCCACCGATCGGTGATGGCACATGTGACTGCGGTGATTGCTCTGATGAACCGCAAACCTAAATTCTAACTATATACATAGTTAGTTGTGTTTGCTATCTCAATAGGGTAAGTTTAATTAATTATGAAAAATATTTTTTTATCCCTATTTCTTTTAACTCTTGCTTACAGTGATGATCATACTATAGCAGTACTTGATTTCTCTGGCGAAAATATCCATCAAGATGAGTTAATAGAATTAAGCGCTCTTTTTCGAACAGAACTTCTAAAGATGGATACTTTGCAAGTTCTAGACTATGATGATATGCGTGAGTCTTTATTTAATTACGGATATAAATCACCATCATGCAGCAGTATAGAGTGTGAGGTTATAACCTCAATGTTGCTTGATCGGGAATGGTTAATTTCTGCTCATGTTTCTAAAATTGGTGATGTTTTTCTACTAGAGGGTAGATTGCTTGAATCTGAAACCGGAAGAGTAATTAATGCAGTAAGCTATGATTTTGAACTTTCAATAGAGGGTTTGTACACACGAGGAATGCATAATTTTTCTGAATTGATTATGTCCAAACGTATACCGCTTGAAGTGCACAAGCGTCAAAATCTAATTTATTTTAAAACAAATCCTAGTGGTGCTATGGTTAGAGTTGGAAAGGATACACTGAATGGCGTAACGCCATTAGCAATTGATCGAGTGGTTGTTGAGAGTCGACCTATTATAATCTTTAAAGAAGACTATCAGCCATTCAAGGTCAAGCAATTGCCGGATGATAATTCCGATATTATCTATATTGACTTAAAGCTAAAAGTTCCTAAGGTTGGTAATGTGGTATTTAATCAACCAATTCCAGAAGATATCGCAATTGTAAGTAGTGATGGAAAAAGTTCTCTGCTTATTGAAGAAGGTTTAAAATCTTATAGAGACTTACCTATTGGTAATTACAAACTAGATTCTGATTTATATGTAATTAGAAACAATAGATTTCGTATTCAACATCGAAAGACAACAAAGTCATCTCTAATTTTTTATACCAAAAAAGAGATTAATGAGAGAAGGGATTATTACCACTCCAGAAGGATGATTTATTTACAAATTTTAGGAGGAAGTCTTCTGTATCGTTCTTATATATCCTTACGATCATCCTATCTTTATAATCAATATAGTACAAATATTGAAAATTCCGATGAAAGGCACCGCAAAATTGAAAATCTTGATCAACAAAAGCCGGTCTTTGATGTATTTTCAGGAATTATAGTTTTTCCAATTATCTATTATCATGCTAAATATCTTGAGATGGAACGTTGGTTAAAAAATTAAATATAAGCGCATTAATTGTTTTATTTATTATTTCTGCTTGTGAAGATGCAAAAAGAGAATGGGATAATCCCTATGATCCTAGAAGTAATCGCTTATTATGGGCTCCAGATAGCATTGAGGCAATACAAAAATCAGATAATGAGATTGAGATTTCATGGATAAGAAAAGGTCGAGCATTTGATGGTTTTATAATTGATAAGAAAATTGGTACTAATGAATGGATTTGGCGCGATTCTCTTTTAAATGATGATATAAATTCATGGATTGATACTATAAATTTAAAATTACTGGTAAACGATCCATCGCTTTATCAATATAGAGTCTATGCATATGCAGATACAAATACATCCTATAGAAGAACTATTAAGATTCAACCAGCGCTTCCAGGGCATCCAGGCTCAGTTTCACCCTATGAAATTAGCTATACCCATGAACCTACAAAAAAAATGACAATTAAGTATCAACAGTCAAATGAATTAGATTTCTATCGATATAATATATATCATTCTAAATCCCAAGATGGTGAAAAATCCATTTTTACTTCAATATATAATTCTGAGACTATCGTATTAGACACTAATAATTTTTCAGTTCTTCAGGAAAATTGGTTCTGGGTTGAGGTTGAAGATACTACTAATCAAAAAACACTTGGGAATCCTTTAGGCATACCGGTTGATTCTCCACCTATTCCAGCAGTTTTAGACTCGATTGTTTATGATAGTAAACAATTTGTTTTTAGTTGGAGCAAATCTATTGATAATGATATTGAAGAATATGTGATTGAACAAGTATCAGTTACAGACACTTCTATAGTTAATCAATCTTTATCTTTAAATAATAATGCATCATTTACAGCAATGGATGTTGCTGTAGATAACGAATACTATTATCGTTTACGTACAAGCGATGTTTGGGGAAATAATTCCTATAGCCGTATACGCCCATCATCATCATTTCAAAAAATTGTAAAGCTAGACACAGTTACAGAAAATGGTAATGACCTTATCATTATGAATCTTGGCCCTACATTACCATTTACACAAACGTTAGCCAATGTTAAATCACAATTTCCGCTTTGGATTCAAAATGGAAAAAAAATATTTTCATTTACGCTTAACAATGTAGGTTTTGTTATTAATCAAGATGGATCTGGTTTAAAAACAATTTCTGGCATAAAGCCACAAGATATATCTTTTAATAGTGATCAAACTTTAGCTCTTTTCATAGGGTCTGATGATGATATCTATCTAGCTTATTTAAATGAAGATAAATCCACAGTTAGAATTACACAAAATGTCAATAACGAATGGTATTCTGATCCCCAATTTATTGATAATGATTCAAAGATTCTTTACGCACAACGTAAACATCCATCAAATAACAATATAGGTTATATTAATATATATTATATGGATTTAGATGGTAAAAATGTTTCTAAAATTTCAAATGCTATAAATGAAGAGAAGTTTATAATGCCCAGGATGTCACCAACTGGTGATAAAATTATATATTTATTTAAAAATGCTGGTCTTTATGAAATTGATTATCCAGCAGAAGAGCGCGGTCAGCTGGTTTCAACATCTGGTGGAGACTCTATTATTCCAGAATTATCACCTTTTTTTAGAAATATAAGATGGTCTTCCGATGGAAATAAAGCGATACTTTGGGAGAAGAAATTCAATTCCACGTATAATTTATATCTTTATGAAAAAGATAAAACACCAAAACTCAGACTTTTTCAAGCTGGAGCACGTTATGCAACTTGGAATGGAAATGAAGAGATTATTTTTAAATACGAATCGTCTAGCGGGATGTATCGAAAAAATATAAACATGATATCTACGGATGACCCAGAATTACTTCATGATGCTCCATGGGTACAATTGCAACCAAGGCAGTAAAATATGGACTACAAAAAACTTACAACAAAAGATTTTCATTTCATTAAAACTATAGAATCTAGATGGCGTGACATGGATGCAATTAGACATATCAATAACGCTACATATTTAAATTATTTTGAAACGACACGTGTAGAATATTTATCTACACTGGGATTTGATCTAATTCGATGGGAAAGCGATTCTAGCGTAATTCTTGCATCCATGAAAATAGATTATCTAAAACAATCAACGTATCCATCTATTTATGAAATTGGTTGCCGAATAACACGACTAGGAACGAAAAGTTTTGATATATTATCAGTTATTTTTGATTCTGAAAGCGGATTCCCTATTGTTGCTGGTATCTTTACTCTAGTCACATTTGACTATAAAACTCAACAAACTATTCCAATAAGCGATGCAATTAAAAATAGTTACTCACCACTAGATAGTCATAGCTGATAATTTAAAAATGCTATCCTTTCTTTGATTATAAATATGATTTAATTTAGAAATATATGACAAATAACCTAGACACGCGCGCGTTTATAAGTGATTTAAAGTCAATTGTAGGTAAAAAACATATCATTACCGATGAATGGACTAAGCAATCATATTCTAAAGGATGGAGATATGGTGAAGGAGAAGCGCTAGCGGTTGCTAAACCGGGTACATTACTTGAAATTTGGAAGGTTTTACAAATCTGCGTTGATTTAGATATTATTGTTATTATGCAAGCTGCCAATACGGGTTTAACCGGTGGATCTACTCCTTATGGCGATGACTATGATCGTCCAATTTTAATTATTAATACTATGCGAATTGCTGATATCCATATTATAAATGAGGGTAAACAAATTGTAGGGTTATCGGGGAGTACGTTATTTGGATTAGAAAATAAATTAGAACCTTATCAAAGAGAACCGCATTCGGTGATTGGATCTTCATGTATTGGCGCATCAATTGTAGGAGGAGTATGCAACAACTCTGGTGGGGCCTTGGTAAAAAGAGGGCCAGCTTACACAGAGCTCTCATTATACGCTCAAATCAGCGCTAAGGGTGAGCTAACATTAATTAATGATTTAGGCATACAGCTTGGCGATACTCCAGAGCAGATTTTAACAAATTTACAAGATCATAATTACAATAAAGACCAAATACAATTTCCTGATAAACTTGCTTCTGATAACGAATATCAAGATCGAATAAGAGATATAAACGCGAATACACCTGCACGATTCAATGCTGATGAACGACGGCTAAATGGAGCTTCGGGTTGTGCCGGTAAAATTGTAGTATTTGCTGTACGCTTAGATACATATCCAATGCCAAAACGTAATAAGGTTTATTATCTAGGCACTAATGATTCATATGTACTAGGTAAAATTCGTCGTGATATTTTATCTACATTTAAAAATCTTCCAACTTCAGGTGAATATTTACATCGCGAATGCTATGATGCAGCAAAAAAATATAGTAAGGACACGTTTATTGCAATTGACAAAATGGGCCCTAGTTTTATTCCAAAGTTATTTAGGTTTAAACGAAAAGTTGACTTGATAGCTGAAAAATTCAGGTTTCTCCCAAATAAATTCTCAGATAGATTAATGCAGTTTTTAAGTTATTTTTGGCCAAATCACTTACCACGTCGAATGCAGCAATATAGAGACAGGTACGAGCATCACTGGATAATCGAAATGTCAGATGAAGGCATAGAGGAAGCAAAAAAATATTTTGAGAAATTTTTTATAAATAATGATGGGGATTTTTTTGAGTGCACTAAAAAAGAAGCTGAAAAAGCAATCTTGCACCGTTTTGTTGCAGCTAGTGCAATTGCACGCTATTATGATCTCAATGAAAAAAATCTAGGAGGAATGTTATCAATGGATATTGCTTTTCCTCGTAATGAAAAAAATTGGTTTGAAAAATTACCACCCGATATTGAAAATTTATTTGTTATGAAACTGTATTATGGTCATTTATTTTGCCATGTGTTGCATCAAAATTATATTGTTAAAAAAGGTGTAGATATTGAACAGGTCAAGCAAAAATTATTACAAACATATGATGATAAAGGTGCAGAATATCCCGCAGAGCATAATGTTGGTCATGAATATTATGCTAAACCGTCACTATCAAATTTTTATAAGAAATTAGATCCTACTAATTCTTTTAATCCAGGTTTAGGTGGCACAAGTAAACAAAAATATTGGAAATAGTTAATTAAAATATAAATTAAATCATCCTGTGCACTAACGCACTTAAGTTTCTTATATTTAATGCTAAATTTTTTACAATAAAATCACAACTAATTATAGGCTATCATGAAAAGAAATCTTCTTGTGTTATTTTTCGTTTGTTCTAATCTGCTATTAGCTGAAACAATTGGACGCGTAATGAAAGCCAATGGCACGGTTTTAGTTAAACCAATGGGGGCGGCATCTTATTCTGTTCAGGTTAATCCTGGACTAGCCATATCAAACGGTGATGCAATTCGTGTAGGTGAGGCAAGCTTTGCTGTAGTGATTTTTCTTGATGACAAATCCGTAGTAAAGATAAGAGAAAATACAGATTTTCAATTTGTTGAAACATCAAATACTCGTAGTCTAATAATTGACCAGGGAACAACTCTTCATAATGTAAATAAAGAAAATCGTAAAAAAACCTATCGTGTTGAGACACCAGTTTCTGTTGCATCTGTAAAAGGGACAGAGTTTTCATCCTTCCATGATGCTGTTTCTGGCGTAGATAAATTCGTTGGAAAAGGTGGAAATTTTGAAGTTTTTAATACAATAAGTGGCGCTACGGTAAATGTAGGCCCTGGGCAAAAAGCCGTTTCTAACGCTTTGGGGCAATTGATACCTGCTCCAGCTGAACCTGGTGATTTCCCAGAAGATCCCGATGGGGAATCTTCTCCTGAGCAAAATGAACCGGAGCAACAGCAAAATAATAATGAGCAGCAGCCTCAGCAGCGCCAACAACAACGTCCACAGCAACGACAGCAGCAACAGCGTCCACAGCAACGACAGCAACAACAGCGTCCGCAACAACGAGAGCAGCAACCACAAAGGTCTGAGGTATCAGAAAACCAGCCTTTAGATAAGGCGCAATCTGCACCTAAAAAACCTTTCAATATGGGATTAGCTGTTGGTTCAGCAACTATTAATGATACAATCTATAATCAAGTTGCCTTACGCCCTGAATTATCTTTTGGTAAGCTTGGCATTGGACTTGATTTAGTTATGTATATAGATAATGAAGGAAATGTTCGTAAAGATGAATGGGATGAGCCTTCTGATTTCATAGATAAACTTCTATACATTAGATGGGGACAAAAATCAGACCCATTTTGGCTAGTATGGGGCTCTTTAGATAATGTTACCCTTGGCTATGGGGGTTTATTAAGTGGCTATTCCAATATGATGGAATTCCCTTCTGTAAGAAAGGTTGGGATTAATACGGGTTTTGGTTTTGGAAATTTTGGCACCGAAATATTTTTATCAAATATGAAAGATTTTTCCAGAGGTGGTACACTTATGGGACTTAGAGGTACCTATAAAATTTCTGAATCATTACCTATAACAATAGGAATGAATTTTGTTCAAGATATGAATCAGTTTTCTGGCTTAAAAGATAAAGATGGCGATAATTATCCTGACATGTTTGATGATTTCCCTGATGATAAAACCCTTTGGAATGATACCGATGGTGATGGTATTCCAGATATAAATGGTGGAACTAAAACACCTGACGGCGGATGGGATATTGATGCTGATGGAAATAACATCCTAGACTCGCAACAAACAGATCTGAAACTAAAATCTGAACCGTTTAAGAGTAATAACAATGAAGCAGTCGCTCAAGGTTTCGCTTTTGATATTGGATATCCAGTTGTTCGCAGTAAAGCCTTTAATTTAGAGATTTACTCGGAATTCAATACACTTTCTTTTAGTCAATCTAAAGGTGATACCACTTATTTTAAACGGGATAAAATGAACGGATCTGGAATTACTGTTCCTGGAATGAGAGCCAGTATTTTTGGTTTTTTAAATCTAAGTTTTGAGTATCGTATTAAGAAAGGATACTTTGTACCGCAATTCTTTGATGGTAGCTATGATCTTTCTAGAGTTACCGTACAAACAACAGATTCTGGTATCTTAGTTAGGACGAAAGATCAAGTTATCTTTTCTGATCCTCAATCTAATAAGGATACTAAGGGTATGTATGGTTCAGCGTCTGCAAACTTGTTCAACTTCCTTACGTTTAATGCTTCCTATGCAAATATGAAAGCCGATACAACTGAATTTAATAGCTTTAACGCTATACTAAACTTAAACGCTGAAAACATCCCCAAGCTCAGTGTTGCGCAGGCATATTATCAGCGCAACAATGATAAAAATCCTTTTGACTTTAATAATCCATCAATCAATACAGTTTTTGGATATAAGGTTGGTTATGAAGTAAGTAAGGGAGTAAGTGTTATTTGGGACTTTAGACAATATTACCGAGATAGCGGTATACCTGGAGATAAGCTTGAGCCAGTTAAGCAAACCACGATTGAAACAGCATTTGATTTTTGATGGAAAAATCCTCAAAGACGATTTATCGCTACGATGTTAGAGGAAACGGTTTTAAAAAAGCAGCTCTTTTTTTGTTTGCGCTTTCAGTATTATTGGTCGTTTTTGGCTTTTATTGGCTAACTTCCTGGATATAAGGAGGAAAAATGGATATCTCTATTGCTTATTGTAACGAATGAAACTATTTACCTAGAGCTACCAGTATGGCTAGCAAAATTTTAGAAAAATATGGCAATGGAATTACCTCGCTTACTATGATTCCATCTTCAGGAGGTGTTTATGAGGTAACCAAAAATAATACTCTAATTTTTTCTAAAAAAAATGAAGGTAGATTTCCTGAATTAGATGAGATTTATGCATTACTTGAATCGTCTACTTAAATATTATACATTATTTTTCTCCTTTGTTTTATGTCAAAATCCAGACATTATAGAACTGACCAAGCATGTTGGTTATACCCTTGATGCTGAAGAAAATAAATACTACCAGGTATTTAATGATATTTCAAATTTTGAAAGTGCACAATTTTTTCAATTAGAACCTGATATCATTGAAGCGCGGATTTCATACTTAGAGTATACGCGTATAAAAATTAGCCGAAAGAGATTTGATCTAAAATCTTTTGTTGATTTACAATTTCGATTAAATACTATGCCAAAAATTACAGATGAAATTCGCGAATCCTTTCGTAAAAACCTTACCTATCTTAGGACAAAAGATATTTTAAAAAATATACCTATAGGTCAATATGTCGAGGTTAGACATATAAGTGGGCACAGGGTAAGGGGAACCTTACTTAGTTTTAATAGGGATCGCTTATATATTCAAACTCCTGTTAGTGTTAAGGTAGTTAAGATTACATCAATGGAACGAATCACTTATCGTGAAAAGATAATTGATAGACCTGAATGGCAGAAATTAATATATTCTTCAGCTGCAGTAGCGGGTTTATTAATGATGGAATTATGGAATCGTCAAACCAACCCTTTATGGGGATATCGATGGCACAATAGATTTATTGGAGCAACTTTTGGCTTGCTTGTTGGCGCTGAAGCGTATAATACTTCAATGATATTATTAAGCAAAAAAACTAAATTTGGTCTATCCTCTGAAGATTTAGAAAAACTAAATCGTAAATGACTAGGAGCTTTCATGGATAAGCAAGAAAAACAATTTAAAAAAGAATACTTAGAAGAAAAATTGCATCTAATTGGTGACAGGCTTAATGATGCTTACGGAGAGCCATTGTTAGAAGAATTAATCAATCGTATGGAAAAAACCGTTTCACACTTCAATGAAGAAGTTGATTCAATCTTAGAAAGCATTAAAAGTCGGACTCAGAATCAGCATTATAAACTAGCTTCGCTTCGCGGTGAAGATCCTATTAAAGAGGCTTTTGAAGAAGATAATAAAAAATTAGACGTTGATGCGAAATCCACTACCGATACTGAGGATAAATCGGAAGAGCCAAAAAAGGGCAGGTTTGCATTCCTTAAAAGAAAAAAGAAGAAAAAATAATTTTTAAAAAATTCTATCAATATTATTTCTAATTATTAATCTTCTTACCTTGCTTATCGTCAATATAATCGACTAGATTATTACTTATTTTTTATTGATAAAATGTCATACCAGGTACTTTCACTTAAATATCGACCCCAATCATTTAACGATTTAGCTGGTCAAGAACATGTCACTAGAACCCTTACCAATGCCTTCAAAAGAGATCGCGTTTCTCAAGCATATATCTTAACAGGTCCAAGGGGTGTTGGCAAAACAACTACTGCTCGAGTCATTGCAAAAGCACTGAATTGTTCTAAGAGCAAAGATGGAGACCCTTGCAATGCATGTCAAGTATGTAAAGAAATAATTGATGGAAGAAACCTTGATGTACTAGAAATAGATGGTGCTTCAAATAGAGGTATCGAAGAAATGCGCAATTTGAGAGAGCAAATCAAATATGCACCTATGAATGCTCCGTATAAAATTTTTATTATTGATGAAGTTCATATGCTGACGAATCAAGCCTTTAATGCTCTCTTGCGTACGTTAGAGGAGCCACCTAAACACGGAAAATTTATTTTAGCAACAACAGATATTCATAAAGTACCATCAACAATAATTTCACGTTGCCAGCGTTTTGATTTTAATCGTATCAATGAAACTGTTATATCAAATCAGTTATCAAAAATCATTGATCTTGAAAAAATTAAAATTGATAATGAATCATTAATGGCTATCAGTACAAAAGCGGATGGAAGCATGCGCGATGCGCTAAGCATCTTAGATCAAGCTATAGCTTTTTCTGGTGAATCAATCATGTATGATGAAGTGGCAACAATTATAGGAATTATTCCACTTGAAATATTTTTTGATTATTCAAATGCATTGAGCGGTAAAGATTATCCTAAAATGTTTCAAACTCTAAGCAAGATTAGAAGTTCTTCATTTCAACTTGACGACTTAATTGATGGCCTAAATCTCCACTTTAGAAATTATATTTTAGCTTTGACTCCTGATGGAGATACATTAATGAATTTAAATGAATCTCATAAGAAAGAATATGTAGATACAATGAGTTCATGGGATTTAAATGATATTTTACAAATAATTAATCAGTTTAATAAGCTACGTCATACTATAAAAAATTCACATCAACCATTAATTGCGTTTGAAATTCTATCTTTAAAATTAATGGAAATGGATAAGTCTGTAATTATATCTGAACTACTTACAAAAAATAGTTCAGATACTAATAGCGCAAATGATAAGCAGTTCACAGCTGAGCAAAAGAATGCTGACCATAATGATACCAAAGAATTAGATACAACAGTTAAGCCCAAAGAAGATAATTCAAGTAAAGCAGAACCTACTATGATTGATGATATATCTCATGAAATAAATGCTGAACCTCAACCGAAAGTTAAAAATATAGGTCTTGACGAAATCAAAGATAAATGGCAGGATTTTATAAAGGTTGTAAATTCTGAAAGACCATCTTTAGGATCAACATTGGATCATTCTATTCCAACTAACATCAAAGATAATCAGCTAACTATCACAGTATCTGGATTACCAGAATTTAGTGTTAATAATCTCAATCACAATAAAGAACTAATTCAAAAATCTCTATCAACATTTTATGGTAATCACTATGTATTATTTTTTTCATGGGATAGTAAAAATTCAAATGATGTAAATCTTGCCAATTCAGAGCCTGAAGTTCGTGAAGATAGTAAAGATGCAGATAAGGTTGTAGAAAAAATTATTGAAGAGTTTGATGGTGAAATTTTAAGATAGGATAAATATGTTTAATAAATCTAATATGCTTGGAATGCTTAAGCAGGCGCAGCAGGCTAAAAAACAGTTAAAGAAAGTTCAAAAAGAAATTGATCGAATGGTTTTTAAAGGTAGTTCATCCGATGGTAGCGTTGAGGCAACTGTAAATGGAAAATTAGTATTAACCAATCTAGAATTAGATGAAAATTTTTCTCAACTCGATATAAACATTCAAAAAAACATGATTAAAATTGCTATAAACAATGCTATAGCAAGTGCACAAAAAACAACTCAAGATAAAATGAATTCAGTAACTGGTGGAATGTTGGGCGATATGAATATACCGGGTTTATAGCATTGAACTCTTTTCCTGATTCATTGAATAATCTCATAGATGAATTTTCACGTTTTCCTGGCATTGGAAAGAAAACAGCGCAGCGAATGGCGTTTTATGTTCTTAATTCTACAAATAATCTTGCAGATGAACTCTCACACGCGATCCAATCGCTAAAATCTAAAATTCGTTTTTGTGAAAAATGCCATGGTATAAGTGAAGATGTTCTTTGCCAGATCTGCAGTGATCCAAGAAGAGATAGTACATCGATATGTGTCGTTGAGAATCCTGCAGATATTTATACATTTGAAAAAACAAATATCTTTAAAGGGTTATATCATGTATTGGGTGGTGTATTATCACCTTTGGATGGCATCGGCCCCGATGATCTAAACATAAATTCTCTTATTGAAAGAGTCAATACGGATGATGAAATACTGGTTGCTACTAACGCAACAATAGAAGGTGAAGCTACCTGTCTATATTTAGCTAATATTTTAGAAAAAGAATCTGTTAAGGTAACTAGACTAGCTAGAGGGCTACCCATTGGAGGTGATTTAGAATTTGTTGATGATGCTACCATCATGAGAGCCATAGAAGATAGATCGGTAATGTAATGACAGTGCCTAATATTCTATCAATTTTTCGTATAATTCTCACTCCATTTTTTATAGTATGTTTGTTTAGCGATTTTAATAATAGTCATATTTTTGCACTGACAATTTTTGTAGTGGCATCAGTTACAGATGCCTTTGATGGATATTACGCAAGAAAGTATGATGCAGTAACTGAATACGGTAAATTTTTAGATCCTCTAGCAGATAAAATTTTAGTTCTTTCTGCCTTTATTTCTTTTGCCATTATGGATTTAATTGAATTTTGGATGGTAGGTTTAATTATTTTCAGAGATGTATTTATCACGCTACTAAGAATGAAAATGAAAAGAAATAATCGTACCCTAGTGACAAGTATTATTGCAAAATCTAAAACGACTGCACAATTAATATTAATTGTATTAATTCTTTCATTTTTATCTATTAAAAATCTTAATGGCTATTTTTTTAATGATATACTTACGTCTATCCATAAATATAATCTGGTTTATAATTTAACTTTTTTGGTTACACTATTTACCGTATTCACAGGTTATAAATATGTTCAAGATAATTACGATGTAATAAAAAAATAATAATTATGAAATGAGATATTTAGCAGACTGTATTGTAACTATGCTTTACATTGGTAGAATACCCCTTGCTCCTGGTAGCTGGGCAAGTTTAGCAGCTGTTATTCTT
>Ga0208261_1000346_pt1 | contig 19000 bp, 20 predicted proteins | sample Knorr_S7_td_DCM__FD_185595 | JGI IMG/M metagenome (GOLD analysis project Ga0208261, IMG submission 185595) | Marine microbial communities from Southern Atlantic Ocean transect - Knorr_S7_td_DCM_ad_131m_LV_B (SPAdes) (version 3) | ecosystem: Environmental > Aquatic > Marine > Oceanic | place...
AAGTGTTGAAGAGGAAGAGTCGGCAGATGAAGTAACGGAAAGTGTTGAAGAGGAAGAGTCGGCAGATGAAGTAACGGAAAGTGCTGAAGAGGAAGAGTCGGCAGATGAAGTAACGGAAAGTGCTGAAGAAGAAGAGTCGGCAGATGAAGCAACGGAAAGAGCTGAAGAGAAAAGCGAAAAGTCTGATTCAGATTAGTATTAAATAAACAAATAGAGGAAAAAAATGGCATTTGTTAGTAAAAGAAAATATTGCTATTTCAAAGAAAATAAGATAACCGAAATAGATTATAAAGATGTAAAGCTTTTACGTCGCTTTATTACTGAGCATGGAAAGATTATGCCCCGTAGAGTCACAGGTACGAGTTCGAAAATGCATCGAAAACTAGTTAGAGCAATAAAAAGAGCTCGGAATATAGCCTTAATGCCGTATTCAAATGTAGAAAGCGATTAATTAATTTTTTTAACCTAAGAGAGGTTTATATGGAAGTTATATTACTAGAAGATTTTGAGGGATTAGGTGCTTCTGGGGAAATAGTTAAGGTAAAACCTGGTTATGCGCGTAATTTTCTTTTTCCAAGAGGGATTGCTCTTCGATCATCAAAGAAAAATCGAGCTATTTCTGAAGAAAGAAAAAGAAACAAAGAAATAAAATCAAAGCGGATTGATAAGGCTAATCAATCATTAGCAAATAAAATAAATAAAACTGAACTAACTTTTGAAATGCAAGTTGGCGATGAAGAAAAAATGTTTGGAGCCGTTACTTCCAAAGATATTTATAGCGCTCTAGATGAAAAAGGGGTTTCATTAGATAAAAATGCTATTCTCTTAGATGAGCCTATAAAAGCTTTGGGGATTTATCATATTCCAATAAAGCTCGATAGTGATCTTGAAACAGAGCTGAAAATTTATGTAATAAAAACCTAATAAATTATTATTAGGCAAATATAATTTGCCTTACTAATAATTATAATTCTGGTTTTTTCATTGCACTATTTTCATTGCTCCACTATTTTAAATAACGATGTATGTAGAAATAGCATTTCCTATATCTAGTTATAAAATTTTTTCATACCAAGTTCCATTAAAATTACGTGATAAGATAAGAATTGGGTTAAGGGTAAAAGCACCCTTCAATAACAGAAAACTTGTTGGTATTATAGTAGAGATATCCAATTCAAATAAGTATAGTGGTAAAACATTTTTTATTGATGAGATAATTAATGATGGTATACAGGTTGATAAACATTTATTTATATTATTAAAATGGGTAAGTAAATATTATATAGCACCATTAGGTAAAGTATTGCAGGTTGCTTTACCAAATAAGCTATCTTCAAATTATAGCCCTAAACCTGTAGTTGAAATTATATATCGCAAGAATCATAATAACTTATTGAAGAATGCCCCAGCTCAATTAAAAATACTTAATTATATTAAAGAACATAATAAGCCAGTTCTTTTAAGTTCGCTCAAGCATCTAACATCAAACCCATCTTCAGTATGTAAAGAGTTATTAAAAAAAGAACTTATATATTGGAATGAAAAAGAAAGACAACCTGACCTAGACTCATACACTGTTTCCCCTATAAAAAAGAATATTAAGTTTACGAAAGAGCAAAAATATGTTTTACAACAAATAAAATCAACCTCTGCTTCAAATTCGTTTTCTCCTTTCCTCTTACATGGCGTTACTAGTAGTGGAAAAACCGAAATATATATTGATATTGTACGAGATAGCTTAAAAAGAGGGAAATCTGCAATAATCCTACTGCCAGAAATAGTTCTCACACCACAAATCGCAGGGAGATTCAGAGCTGAATTTGGAGATACTGTTGGAATTTGGCATTCTAAGTTAAATAATTCTATGCGATCATGGACCTGGAATAAAATACAATCAGGGGGATATAAAGTAGTTATAGGTGCAAGAAGCGCAATATTTTCCCCAACTAAGAACCTTGGAGTTATTATTGTAGATGAGGAACAAGAAAGTTCTTATAAGCAGGACTCATCAATGCCCAGATACCATGCTAGAGATGTAGCCTTAATGCGGGCTAAAATTCATAAAATACCTATTTTACTTTCGAGTGCTACGCCAAGTATTGAAAGTTATTTTAACTATTTTTATTCAAAATATACTTATCTACAATTAAAAAACCGTTATGGAGGTGCTAAGTATCCAAAAGTCAATATTATTGATATGGGAGTTGAAATAGATGAAACGGGGCGTTCAGGTCAAGTATTATCTGGATTTCTATTAAATAAAATGGAGGAAACGCTAAATAAAAAAGAACAGATAATCTTGATGCAAAACAGGAGAGGTTTTTCCCCTATCATTTCCTGCGGTGATTGTGGCCAACTAGAGATGTGTGTACAGTGTAATATCCCTTTGGCCTATCATACTAAAGGACCACCTCTCAAGTGTCATTTTTGTGGATTTTGTTTAGAAACTGTATCTCCAAATTGTAAAGATTGCAATAGTACAAATATTCAAATGTTGGGAACTGGAACGCAAAAGATTGAAGATATAGTGAAAAACACTTTTCCTCATGCTTCAATAGTTCGAATTGATATGGATACCTCACGAACAGCTTTTAGTTTAAAGAATGCTATCAGTAGTTTTGCTTCTGGTGAGATTGATATATTACTTGGCACACAAATGATTGCTAAAGGCTTAGATTTTGATAACGCAACCTTGGTTGGAATTATTAATGCAGACACTGGACTATTTTTACCAGACTTTCGTTCTGGAGAAAGATTGTTTCAGCTTATCTATCAAACTTCTGGAAGATCAGGTCGAAGAAAGAAGCCTGGCGAAGTTATTATTCAAACATATAACCCTGAAAATCCAGTGATAAAATTTGCTTCCTCTTTGGATATAAAATCATATTATAAAATGATACTAGATGAAAGAGATACTCTTAAATATCCTCCATATAGCTGGTTGGCAAAACTTGAATTCTCAGCTAAAGACAAAATTGCGTTAAATAAAATTGCAGTTAATATTCATAGTAATTTAAACCCACCATATAAAGGGTTAGAAATATTGGGACCTGTTGACTGTTACTACGAAAAATTGCGAAACAAATTCCGAATGCAGATAGTATTAAAATCATATAAATCTTTTGATCCTAATGGAGAAAAACTAAATAAGTATTTATGTGATAATATGTCTAATTGGAATGCAAAGAATTATTCTAGTGCTAATATTTCTATAGATATTAATCCAACTTCTTTATTATGAAAAGTAGCGTTTTGATCAAGGTAATTATATTTATTTTTTATGTATTAAACGCTACAGATTACCAGGCGCTAAATTCTTGGTATCATCCACACAGTGTTTCAACAGTAGGGGCATCATCAAATCTAATGTCCGTAGAAAGCGATAGATTAAATCCAGCATTTGTGTATAATAACAAATCAATGAACCTAAGTTTTGTCCAATACCCATCTGAAATCACATCACAATTAGCTCAGATAGTTTATCCTAAAAAAGAATATATATTAGCAATGGCTATTAGACATATGAGTTATGGAATATTTCAAGGGTACGATGAAGAAGGCATAGCAACATCAAATTATTCTGCAGCGGACACATGGATTTCTTGTAGTATTGCAAAACCATTTTATTCTGAGAATATTCAATTTGGTGCTAGTATAGGATATTTTTATAGTAACATTGGTGATGTATCTTCAATTTTATTAACTGGGTCTAGCGGTTTATCTATAAAAATTCCACGGCATAAAATGAATTTTGGTTTGGCATTAAGAAATCTGTCAATTGAAGTAAAGTCATATTCTAGAAATAATAGCTATTCCCCTATTTTACTTAATTTTTCAACCGCAAAAAAATTAGCATATTTACCATTATCAGTTTCAATTGACTCTGATTTTAATACACAAAGAAAGTTGGAAAATATTCGCATAGCAGGTGTAATAACTTTATCTAATAGTGTTAATCTTATCCTTGGAACATCTAATAATAGAATAGATCAAACATCTAATAATATTAATTTTTTTAAAGATTTATTTGCTGATACAGGTATTGGTTTTTCTATATCAACAAAACAGTATGTAATAGATTTGGGAACATATTTTTATGGGACTGGTGGAACAATAGTTTCTATGGGCGTGGGATTAAAAATATAAAGAATGTTTATTTTATTTTTTATGTAATATTGCTTAGCTTTAAACATCAAGAGGTAAGATAAATGTTAAATAATAAAATTTTTACGGCATTATGCGTTACAGGAGTATTCTTTATTGGATGTGAAAAAGATGCTTCTTCAAATGTTGAGCCCGTAAGTGAAATCACTGGTAGGAGTTCTTGGAAAATCATTCAACAGGAAATACTTGATAACAATTGTGCTGGTTGCCATTCAGTTGGAACATCGTTTGGTAATCAGTCGGAATTAATTTTAACTGCCGACGTTGCATATCAAAATTTAATAAACAGAGAACCCCACAATCAATCAGCTAAAGATGACGGACTAGAACTTCTTGGGACAGAAGGATTGCCTAGTCTTTACAAAAGTTATTTGTGGGAAAAAATAAATGCTCCTGATAAAGACCATTTTTATGCAGATCATCCACAATATGGAGAAATTATGCCTTTGGGTATGGATTTTTTAACAAATGGACAATTAGAATTTATTCGTCAGTGGATTGTAGCTGGTGCTCCGGAAACCGGAGCTGTGGCTGATTCATCATTGCTACAAGACTCAGTTCGATTTGTAGATGTTTTATTTGAGCCGCTACAGCCGCCTGAAGTGGGAGTGCAGTATCATATTGGCCCTTTTGATGTCCCACCGAATAGTGAAGTAGAGTTTTTTCAGCGCACAGATGGCGACACCACGGGGCCCATTTATATTACAAGATATGAACTCATGATGAGGCCCAACAGTCATCATTATATATTATATGGTTTTCAAAATTATATGCCAAGCTTATTTGTCCCTCCAGAAGGTGTTATGCGTAATATTAGAAATCCTAATGGGTCATATAACATAAGTACAATCGCATCTATGCAATATCATGTATTTGGACTCGGGACACAATGGCGCAGGTTAGATTATAGTCTACCCCCGGGTGTTGCGCTATATTATAGCAATGAATATGGTTTTGATCATAATCCCCATTATTTTAATTATTCTGATTCAACAATTATAGGTGAACTCTATGTGAATGTTCACATGATTGACCCTTCAGAGGTTGAAAAAATTGGTCGTATTTTACAAATTGGCGATCAAGGATTTAATTTGCCAAAAGGGGAAGTAACTACAGTTATTGATGAATGGTATTCTGATCAAAAAATGTATATTTTCGAATTATTTAGCCATGCACATGAATTAAATACTGAGTTCGCTATAGAAATCGCTGGTGGCGATCGTGATGGAGAGCTTATTTATGTATCATATGACTATTCTCATCCCCCTGTATTAAAATTAGACCCTCCTCTTGAAATAAACCAAGGGGAAGGCTTTCGATTAATTGCAACATATGATAATTGGCGTGATTATGATGTTGGATTTGGTTTTCTCAGTACAGATGAAATGATGATTGCGTTTGGAAAATACTACACTGATTAATTATTGCGCTCTTAATTGGTAAATAAAATAAAAATGCGAACGTGCATTTTTATTTTATTCTTTTTTTTTAAATATACATTTGTATTTGCCCAAAATTCATATCCTATTGTCTTAATTCATGGTTTTATGGGTTGGGGGCCTGATGAGATGTCAGGTTATAATTATTGGGGAGGCAAATATGATTTCAAAGAATATTTGGAATCTCGAGGTTTTGAAGTATTCATAGTTTCCATTGGGCCAATATCATCTAATTGGGATCGAGCAATTGAAACTTATTATCAATTAAAGGGTGGACAAGTTGACTATGGGAAAAAACATTCAGAAACATATGGTTTAATTCAAAAACCGAAAAATAAAAATTGGGAAGGTCTTTATCCTAAATGGAATAGCGATAATCCAATACATATTATTGGTCATAGTTTAGGAGGGCAAACGGCTAGAATGTTACAATTTATGCTTGAAAATGAAATATTTATTGATTCATCTAGTTCCTTAGTTGAAGAAAGTGATCTTCTTGGGAAAAAAAGAATGAAATGGATACGATCAATAACAACTATATCCACACCACATAATGGCACTACCTTATCAAATATTGTAACAACAACATTGCCATTCATGGAAGAATTAATTGGTTTAGCAGCCGTAATTGGGAATAGGTTTTATGATTTTGATCTTGAGCAATGGGGTTTTAAAAGGAATCAAAATGAAAAGTGGAACAAATACTTTTCAAGGTTAATGGGACACCCAGCTTGGGAAACTAAAAACTTTTGCGCTTGGGATGTGAGTATTGATGGCGCAAAAGAATTAAATTCATATCTAACGACTAACTCTGACATTTATTATTTTTCATATTCTACTTCAAACACAAATAAGGATATGAATACAGGATTTCATAAGCCTAACAAATCAATGAGTATTACTATTCGTCCAAATGCATATATGATGGGGAAAAAGACAGATTGTTGGGCAGATGGATCGTGTACCGATTCTACATGGTATGAAAATGATGGAATAGTGAATACAATTAGTCAGATAGGCCCTACAACTGGATCAAATAGCATAAATAAAATAATCATCTATGAAAAGGAAAATGAAATATCTCCTGGCGAATGGATATATATGGGTAAATATATTATGGATCATAAAGCATTTATGGGTCATGGTAAGTACTCAGATGAAATATTTAAGATAGTTTATAATGTTTTAGATGAACATTCAGAAATATTAAAAAACCTTCCAGATTTTAAATAAAAATATTTGAATAATTATATTATATTTGTATAATACAATAATGGAATTTGGTGAACTGCTCAAGGCTTTCCTCCTTGACCTTCAGTCATTATTTCGTTATCGGGTAACCAACACAGATCTAACCCTTCCACAGATCCTGCTTTTATCATCTATTTCATCAGAGGGTACAGATATGTCCTCACTCTCAAAGCAAATGGGTGTAGATAATAGTACAATGACTAGGTTAATTAGTATTTTAATAAGGAATGGCTGGGTGGAAAAGTTTAAAGGAGAAAATGACAAAAGAGTAGTATTCGTTAAAATTACGGTTAAAGGTGAAAAAATAAGAAAGGAAATTGATAATAAGATTAATGATTTTGGGTTAGATATTATTAATACTATAAACCCTGAAGATAGAAATGATATAAGAGAAACTTTAACCACATTGCATTGGATCTTATCGAAAAAACTTCTACGTACAAAATAATTGTATAATACAAATAATATGTCCCCAGCTCTATTGAAATGGTATGATCATAATAAACGAGATTTACCCTGGAGAAAATCAAATTTATTTTATCCTGTATATGTGTCAGAGGTTATGCTTCAGCAGACACAAGTAAAAACCGTAATACCTTTTTATACAAAATGGTTTATAAGATTTCCTTCCATTGAATCTGTTGCTGTATCAAATATAGATGAATTATTAAAATTGTGGGAAGGTTTAGGTTATTATTCCCGTTGTGTAAATTTTCATAAATCCTGCAAAATTTTGTTTAATAAATATGATTCTCAATTACCTGAAAATGAAGCTGATTTCCTCAAATTGCCCGGAGTCGGTAACTATATCTCATCAGCTGTTTATTCCATAGTAAAAAACCTTCCACTTACGGCAATTGATGCAAATATTAAACGTATTATGTGCCGAGTCTTAAAAATTAAATACCTAACCCCTTACAATAATAAGCGCATTAATAATGCTGTAGAGAAATTTATAGATAAGGATAGGCCTGGTGATTTTAATCAAGCTCTAATGGATTTAGGCTCATCTATTTGTACACCTATTAAAACTGATTGTTATATCTGCCCTATTTCTAGCTTATGTAAAGCAATGAAAACTTCTTCTCCATTACAGTATCCATTTAAAAAACCTAAAAGAATAAAACCACTTAAGCGCTTAGCGGCAGCTATTATTTTCAATAAAGATAAATTTTTTATTGTTAAAAGACCTCTTAACACAATGTTAGGTGGGCTCTGGGAACTCCCAACTATTGAGTTAAATACTTACATATCCCCGAATGATCAATTATTTAAATACATAAAAATGACTTATAATATTACTGTATCAATAAATAGAAAGATTACCACAATAAAACATTCATATTCTCATTTTGATATTTTAATAAATTTATACAAATGTAATCTTCAAGATAATAATCTTATAAGTTCAGAATTTGCTTCTTGGATTAAACCGGATGATATTAAACGATATGCTTTTTCAAAATCAAATCATAAGCTATTTAATAAACTTAATTTGAATGCTTGGAATATTTAAGATAATTGTATCCATTATATTGTGGCCTATTTTTATTGCCACATTTGCTTTTGGCATTTTTGGATATTTTATTGTTACAACATTTGTGTCTCTAGAGACTGCACATGTCTATATGAAAATATTTTGCAGAGCTTGTTTATTATCCGCAGGACAATTATTAATAATTAAAGGTAAAATTCCGCCAAAAGATAAGCAGCCTTACATTTATATGCTTAATCATCAATCAATGTTTGATCATTTTATGATTGCTGGTTCTACAAGTCATTATCTTACAGGAGTTGCCGCTGAAAATCAATATTCCTATCCATTATATGGCGCAGCTCTAAGGAGATATAAAGCTATTTCAATTAAACGAGAAAAATTAAAAGATGCTATTCATAGTCTTGATGAAGCCGAAAAGGTCGTATCGTCTGGCACCTCTCTTTTAATAGCCCCTGAAGGAACACGAACTATTTCAGGAGAATTAGGTTTTTTCAAAAAAGGACCATTTCATTTAGCAATTAATACGAAAGCAACAATAATACCAGTTGCAATTATAGGTGCATGGGAAGCAAAAAAGAAAACTGATTGGAAATTAAAACCTGGTTTTATTACTATATATTATGGTAAGCCGATTGAGGCCAAAAAATATAAAGATCACACAATTGATGAATTAAGTGATTATGTTAGAAGTGAATTAATAAAATTAATAGATGAAGGATAAAGAATGTATAATATTTTTACGTATGAATTTTTATTATTAGATCTTATTTCTTCATTAATAGGAATTTTTATTTCAATTGCACTATTGCAATCCGGAATAGATAAAGTTCTTGATCGTAAAGGCAATCTTTCTTGGTTATCTGATCATTTTTCTGATTCTATACTAAATAAGAATGTCCCTTTATTATTATTAATTGTCACAATCATTGAATTGCTCTCTGGTTTTTTATTGTTTTTGGGCGCTTTGTATAATATTATTATTTCGAATAGCGATTTACTCATTTTGGGTTTTTTAACTTCTTCAATAAATTTTATTTTTCTTTTTTTTGGTCAGCGTGTGGCAAAGGATTATGATGGTGCAGCTGTAATAGTAAACTATTTTATTCTAAATATGATTGGATTGTTATCCATATCATTATCAATTGTTTAATAATGAAGGAGCATTATTTATTAGAAAAAAATATTATTTTTCTTAATCATGGTTCATTTGGAGCATGTCCAAAATCTGTTTTTAAAAACTATCAGAATTGGCAGCGCTTATTAGAGAATCAGCCTGTTCAATTTTTTTCACATGATGTTTATAAATATTTAGAAGAATCTCGAACACATTTATCAAATCTGATAACATGTGATTCAGATGATATAATTTTTATTCCAAATCCTACTACAGCTATTAATACTGTAATTAGAAGCTTAATGGTTGATAAAAATTATGAAGTTCTTACATCAAACCATGAATATGGTGCAATGATAAGAGCGTGGGAATGGTTTTCCAAAAATAAAGGATATACTTTAACTCAAAAACACCTAAGAATTCCTTTTACTACGAGAGATAAATTTTTAGATAATCTTTGGGAAGGAATAACAAAAAAGACTAAAATTATATTTATCAGTCATATAACGAGCCCAACAGCAATAATTTTTCCTGTAGAAGAAATATGCCATCGCGCCAGAAATGAAGGAATATTGACTATAATTGATGGAGCTCATGTTCCAGGGCATATTCAATTGGATATTTCTGCTCTAGATCCAGATATTTATATAGGAGCATGTCATAAATGGTTAAGTGCCCCAAAAGGTTCATCATTTATGTATGTAAAAAAAGATACTCAAGATATGATAGATCCATTAATTATTAGCTGGGGAAAGGAAGTTGATCCTTCTCCGAGTACATTTATAAATGAAAACCAATACCAAGGAACCCGCGACTTCAGTCCTTATTTAGCTGTTCCTACTGCAATCAATTTTCAAAATGATAATAATTGGAATCTTGTGAAAGCTAGATGTAAAGGCTTAACAAAAAAAACTTTAATATCATTACAGAATGTTCTTAAAACAGATTTATTATGTCCAATAAATGATGATTGGTTAGCTCAAATGGCAAGCATTCAAATCCCGGTTAATGATTCTACAGCAATTAAAAATAAACTTTTAAACAATTATAATATTGAGATCCCTATATTCAAATGGGATAACAAAAATATGCTTCGTTTTTCTTTTAATGCATATAATGATGAAAGTGATTCGATAGCACTCATAGATGCTATTAATAAAATATTTTCTTAAAAATAAATAAGAATACTTATTTTACCCAGAAACTGGAAAGTCATAATTATCTTCAAACTCCTCAGTCTTAATCATTCTTATTGCATCCCATGTCAACTTTGTACATACTTTAGCACAAATCTGACAACCAATACATTCATCATACCGTACTTGAACAGGTGGAATAGGAATTCCATATTTTTCAGCTTCAACTGGCTCAATGCAATCTACAGGGCAGAAAGGAACACAGACTTGACATCCTGTACAGTTATCTTCGTCAACTACAGCAATAAGTTTAGGTTTTTTCTTTTTAAAATTAACCTTTTCTGCAGGATCAGGAACTGACTTATAATGATCGTAATTTTTATTATTTGCCATAATATATTTATCTTAGGCACCGAAATTATAACTATAGATTACATTTGACAATAATTACCAATTATCCAAAAGGATTTTTCATTAGTACATTTTCTTATAAATTCTAGCCTTTGGAACTAAAAATTATTATTAATTTGAAATAATTAGGAGAATAAAATGACTTACATAATTGCTGAGCCTTGTGTATCAACTTGCGATACTGCATGTGTTGAGGTTTGTCCAGTAGATTGTATACATGGGCCAGATGATAAATCAGGAGCAGGTGCGGAAGCCAAAGCCGATGGATTTGACCCCGATGGAAAACAACTCTATATTGACCCTGAAGAATGTATCGATTGTGGAGCATGTGAACCTGAGTGTCCAGTTGAGGCTATATTTGAAGAAAGTGAAGTACCAGATGAATGGAGTAAGTATACTAAGATCAATTATGATTGGTTCGGAAGAGATTTCCCTGGCTAAACTTTACATTAATAGTATTAATATAACGGCTGTTATTTCTAACAGCCGTTTTTTTTATATTTAAATGATGGATAATGCTCAGATACTAGAACTTTTAAAATCAGTGAAATATCCAGGATTTTCCCGTGATATTGTATCATTTGGTTTAATAAAAGAGATAACTATTAAAGATGATGCAATAAATATTGATATAGCTTTAAAAACCCAGAATCAGGATAGTAAAGACAAAGTTATTGCGGATATAGAAACAAAATTATCAAACCATTTTAAGGAAGTAAATATTCAGATAATTAATGAGTCTCCAAATAATCCTCAATCTAACCCTTCCGCTGAACAAAATAAGTTTAATTTAAATAATATTAAAAATATTATTGCTATTGCATCTGGAAAGGGTGGTGTGGGTAAATCAACAGTTGCTGCAAATGTTGCCTTAGCGCTTAGGGAAAATAACAATTCCGTTGGATTATTAGATTTAGATATTTACGGACCATCATTACCAATAATATTAGGGATGAATGAAAACCCAAAGATGACCGATGATAGAAAAATTATTCCTATTGAACATTATGGTCTAAAAGTGATGAGTTTCGGTTTTATCAGTGGAAATGATACTCCTGTTATTTGGAGAGGTCCTCTAGTAAGCCGTATGACAGAGCAATTCTTCAATGATGTACATTGGGGTGAATTAGATTATTTAGTCCTTGATCTTCCTCCAGGCACAGGAGATATACAGCTAACCTTAACACAAAAACTTCGTATGTCTGGAGCGATAATTATCACTACACCTCAAGATATAGCATTAGCAGATGTACAAAAAGGAGCTGACATGTTTAGAAAAGTACATACTCCAATTTTAGGCGTTATTGAGAATATGTCTAGCCTACAGTTAACTGGAAAAATTAAAGGAACAAATCAAAATAATTCTATAAAAATTGATGGGATTGATGATGCAATCAATGTAAATCCGGATGGAAGTTTTTCCATTAACATTAATTTGTTTAAATCTGGCGGTGGATTGAAAGAAAGTAAAAGATTAGATGTTCCATTACTTGGGCAAATCCCAATATCTATTGAAATGATGCATTCTACAGATACAGGGAAACCTATCATTTTATCAAACCCTCAAGAGCCAGTTTCAAATTTATTTAGAGATATAGCAAAAAAAATACAATCTCAGTTAACTGATTGAGTTTTATAGCTAATGTTTTCTTTTCTTGCTGAGCTTTTAGCAACTACATTTTTAGGTTTTGGTGCTATATATCCACTATTATTGTGGCTTTCACCTCATAAATTAATTCAAAGTGGCTTTTATCGCTTTAATCAGGGAATGGTGTCAATTATCATTTCTATTGGAATGATATTTATTTACTTATCATTATCCCATTATAACAATTTTTACTTAGGTGTATTTTGGCTTTTTATACAACTTGTATTAACTGCTGTCTTTTGGAAAACAAAACATATAAACAATATCTTTATATCCACTCCACCAATTATTGGTATAGTGTATTTGATACTTGTTATGAATCAGGTATTTTTAATTGATTTATATCTAAGTGATTATGTAATAATTTTTATCAGTTATTCAATTATTGCGTCGGTATTTTTTTCAATGATTTTAGGCCATTGGTATTTAAATGTCATTCAGCTTCCTATTAAACTATTAAAGAATAGTATCATTTTATTATCCTTTTTATTAATAATAAGATTATTCTGGAATATATATGCTTTAACAACTTTTGAAGTGACTGATAATTATGGTTTTAATTTATCATTATTTTCTTTTTTATGGACATTTGAAGGGTTTCTATTATTGGTTGCAATATTTTTTGGCTTAATTGTTCCTATTATATTAAATGTTTTTATTTGGTATACTTTACAAATACAATCCACCCAAAGCGCAACAGGCCTTATCTATGTATCTGTAGTTTCGCTCTTATTTGGAGATCTTTTTTATAAGTATTATGCATTTAGATTTGGAATAATTGTATGATTAATCCATATTTCTTTTGTGAACTTTGTAAAGATAAACATGAACTGAATGGCAAAGTAAATTGTTTATATAATCTAGATCAAAATGAATGGGACAATTTTATGAAGTTTGAAAAATGTCCAGCCTGTGAAAGTTCTCATTTTTATCTTCAAAAAGACTTCAACAAGGTTTTAGGTTGTGGTATAATAATAGTTGGAATCATTTTTGTTCCTATGACCTATGGTTTGAGCTTAGCCGTTGTAGCTCTTATTGATTGGTTACTTTATAATCAAGTTCCTGATAGCATTGTTTGTTATAAGTGCAAAAGCGAGTTTTTTGGGATTAAGGTAATTCCAAAAAAAATATTACCATTTGATCATCATATAGCAGAATTATATGAGGAACCATCTTAACTTTTAGACGTTAAGTTTACATTGATTTTATTTTAAAAAATTGAGTTAACTTTGCCTGTTTAAACTTATAAAATAATGAATTTTTGTACACTAAAATGTCTAATAAATTAGTAGATAATAATATACCAGCTCATATTGCAATAATAATGGATGGAAACGGTAGGTGGGCAAAGACAAATTCACTTCCAAGGATTGCAGGGCACAAAGAGGGTATAAGTTCTGTTAGAGCAATAACTAAGAAATGCGATGAAATTGGTGTAAAATATTTATCTCTTTATACTTTTTCTTCTGAAAATTGGAAGCGACCAAAAAATGAAGTAAAGGCTTTAATGCGTTTATTATTATCTACAATAAGACGCGAGATTAAAGATTTAAATAAAAATAATGTACGTTTAATGACAATAGGAAATTTAGAAGATCTACCCACCAATGCTAGGAAAGGAATGGAAGAAGGTTTAGAGAAAACAAAAAATAATTCCGGATTGAACTTAATTCTTGCTTTAAGTTATGGTAGCAGAAATGAAATATTACGAATGGTAAAAAATATTGCAATAAAATCTATGAATGGTGATTTAGATCCAAATAAAATTAATGAAGACAATATTATACATGAATTAGATACATCAAAAATTCCTGATCCAGACTTATTAATTCGGACTGGAGGTGAATTTAGATTAAGCAATTTTTTACTTTGGCAGATTGCATATTCTGAAATTTATGTAACAAAAAAATATTGGCCAGAGTTTCGAGAAAATGAATTATCTAAAGCCATAAAAGAATACCAAACACGTGATCGTCGTTTTGGAAAGATTTTCGATTAATTAATAATGATAAATAAACTCCCTATCAAGCTTATTATAGCAATACTTTTTATAAATATTGATGCTTATGCACAACAAGATGTAAATCTTCTTGGTGTAGAAGTTGAAGGGAATGCCCTTGCTGCTGAAACAATGATTAGATATACATCAGGTTTGAGGCAAAATGAATTAATTAATGTCACAGATTTTTCTCGAGCTGTCAAAAGACTTTGGCAATTGGGATTATTTAAAGATGTTCAGATTGTCATTGACAAAGAGACTGCTGAAGGTTTATTTATTACCATACTTGTTGAAGAAAACCCAATATTAGGCTCAATAATTTATAATGGAAATAAACGATTAAAGGATAAACAGTTACAAGATGAATTAGAGTTATATAAAGGACAAAGAATTAAACCTCATATTCTTATTGATTCTATATCAAAACTAAAGAAGTTTTATGCAGAAGATGGTTTTTTACTTGCTGAAATCAACGCAAAATTAGTTACCCCAAAGAATAATTTAGATAATACAAATTCAGATAATAAAACTATAAAACAAGAACTAACAAAAGATATTGTTTTTACAATTGAAGAAAATGATAAAGTAAAAATTAATAAAATTATATTTGATGGTAATGAGTCCTATTCTGATTTTCGCTTACGTAGAATTTTTAAAGAAACAAAGCAGCAGCGATGGTATTTATTTTGGAGATCTTTTTTTGATCAAAACAAATTCAAAGAAGATAAAGTAGCATTAGAAACTTTTTATCGAAATAATGGCTATCGTGATTTTTATATAACTTCAGATACAACAATTTCAGATCCTAAACTTAAAAATATTGATATAGTTATTAATATTAATGAAGGTACTAGGTATAAGTATAGAAATTTCACTTGGGATGGGAACACCCTTTTTGATACAAATAAATTAGATCGAGCTTTAAATCTCAATAAAGGAGATTACTATAATGAAGAGGAATTTAATGTTGCAGTATATAACAATATGCAAGGTTTATATATGGATCGCGGATATATATATAGCCGTATAGATCCACAATTTATTCCTATAGGAGACGATTCTTTAGATATACATTTTCCCGTAATTGAAAACCATCAAGTTAGTGTAAGAAATATATCGATTTTTGGGAATGAGCACACTAGAGAGAATGTTATTAGAAGAGAATTAAATATTTTTCCAGGTGATATATTTAATAGAGAGATGCTTATAAGAAGTCAAAGCAACCTAGCTAGGTTAAATTACTTTGCAAATGTTCTACCTGATGTTGCACCAGTAGATGAAGATCAAGTAGATTTAGAAATTGTAGTAGAAGAAAAGTCTTCAGACCGGGCGAATGCTAATATAGGATACAGTGGTGTTTATGGACTTTCAGGAGGAGTTGGGGTGGAATTTGCTAATTTTAGAGGTTTAGGCCAGCAATTTATGATTAGTTATAATATAGGATCTAGGTACAACTTTTATTCTTCTCAGCCAACATCTCAATTTAAAAGTTTTAGTATGAGTTTTGTTGATCCAATGATATTTGATACGCCAAATAGAGTTGGTTTTTCCATCTATTATACATATCGAGGGCAGGGAACTAACTATTATTTCCCTTTAGATTTAAAGATGCGAGGCGGTTCTGTTCAATGGGGTAGACGGTTTAAATGGCCTGATGATTATTTTAGAGGATATTGGGTAGTTAGATCAATGAAAAAAACCTATGAAGGCACTGAAGAAGAATTAGATCAATACGTTAATGGATTGGGAACAACATTTGGTAACAGCATTACCCAGGTAATAACAAGAGACAAAAGGAATCATCATGAATTTCCAACTCAAGGATCAAAGTTTACATGGGAAACAACTCTATCAGGAAATTTATTTGGTGGAAATGAAGATTTTGCTAAACATGTATTGAATTTAGAATGGTTCACACCTACATTCTGGAAATTTGTATTGATGAGCTCATTTAAAATTGGTGTTATTCAACCATTAGAAAATTTAGATAATCAAAGATCAATTATTCCTTTTGATGAAAAATTTATTATGGGGGGCAATGGAATGCCTTACGGCAATATGCTACGTGGTTATCCTGATAATTCAATTAGTCCAGGGCCTACTGGTGGAAATGCATTATTACGGTCAGTAACAGAATTTCGTGTTCCTATTTCTCAAAACCCTGTAATTTATGGATTAATGTTTGCTGAAATGGGTAATGTGTGGAATACTTTAAATATGTCAGAATCTTTTGATATTCCTAGAGAAGGAGCATTTTCTATGAAAAGATCAGCAGGGATTGGAATTAGGTTTTATATGCCCATGATGGGAGTACTAGGTTTTGATATGGGTTATGGGTTTGATGTTATTAATGATACGGGTGAACCCCCAGGTTGGAATTATACAATTATTTTTGGCAATGTTTTTTAGATGATTTATAATAAGAAAGGTAATATAATGAAAAAGATATTATTAGGTTTTGTTGTACTGTTTTTAGCAGTCGCTTCTATGCCTGCACAAAGTAAGATTGGTTTTGTTCAATCAGATAGAATTAGAGCAGAATTTGAGGAGTTCAAAGATGCAGAATCACAATTACAAATGGAGTTTCGCAAAGTACAGTTTGAATATCAAACCATGTTAATGAGTCTTGATAGTATGAAAAAATCTTTTGAGACACAAAGGTTGATGAGTTCTCCTGAGTGGCGCAGAGAAAAAGAACAAGAGATTGCACAAAGAGAACAAACTATACAGGCATTTCAAGCTCAAAAAGTGGGCCCTGAAGGTGAATTATATAAGAAACAAGCTCAAATGGAGTTCGAAATACTAAGCAAGGTAAAACGTGCAGTTGATAAAGTAGCAGCATCAAAAGAATATGATTTTATTATTGATGGATCAGTTTCATTATTATTTGGTAATCCAACTTATGACTTAACAGATGACGTGCTATATGAGCTAAGAAAGTACAGCCTTCCTGATGAAAACTAATAAAATAATTTAAAGTTGAAAACATTATTTGATTTAGCAATGCTTGTAAATGGTGAAGCAGTAGGTGATGATAAAATGATTATATCAGGGGTTTCTGAAATACAAAACGGTAGGGAATCAACCATAACTTTTTTAGGTAATTCAAAATATAAGAAATATTTATCATCAACTAAGGCATCAGCTGTTATTGTGGATGAACCTTCTTTATTAAATGATAAATCAGGAATCATTCATAAAAATCCACAATTAGCAATTGCTAAGATCTTAGAAGAGTTCTCTCAAAATAATAATATTAATATTGGTATAAGTAAGAAAGCTTATGTTTCTCCAAGCGCAACAATTGGAAAAAACATATCGATTGGACATTTTTCTGTTATTGAAGATGAAGCTGTGATTGGTGATAATACTGTAATTGGTTCAAATACTACGATTAGTAATAATACTTCAATAGGTAATAATTGTAGTATTTCTTCAAACATACATATCTATAATAATTGTAAAATAGGTAATAATTGTATAATTCATAGTGGAACAGTTATAGGAAGTGATGGGTTTGGTTTTGTTACAGAAAATGGAACTCATCATAAAATACCACAAAATGGGAATGTTATTATTGGTGATAATGTAGAGATTGGTTCAAATTGTGCTTTAGATAGGGGGACTATTGGCGATACTATTATAGAAGATCAATGTAAACTAGATAATCATGTTCATTTAGCGCATAATGTACGATTGGGGAGAGGTTGTATTTTAACAGCTGCTGTTACTATTGCAGGGAGTGTTAAAGTTGGTGAATATTGTACTTTTGCTGGCCATGTTGGTGTTGCTCCGCATGTAGAAATAGGTTCCCATTCTACATTAGCTGCTAAAACAGGTGTTACTAAATCTCTAACTGGTGGTAAGGTATATGCTGGAATGCCGGCACGAGAAATAAGAGAACAGCACAAAAGAGATGCAGTTTACTCTGAGGTATTAAAAATTAGAAAGCAATTAGAACACTTAGAAAAATGACCAAAACTCATCGCAAACAACGAACAATAAGTGGAGCAGTTTCATGCACAGGAGTCGGTTTACATACCGGGGTAGAAAGCACTATCACATTCAGACCTGCTCCTGATAATTATGGAATTCAATTTTCAAGAACTGATATTAAAGGTAGTCCAGAAATAAGGGCTGATATTGATCATGTAGTTGATATTTCTAGAGGGACAACAATTGCTCAAAATGGAGTCAGAATTCACACAGTTGAACATGCTTTAGCTGCTGTATCAGGGTTACGATTAGATAATGTTCTTATTGAATTAACAGCAAAAGAAGCTCCAGTTATGGATGGAAGTGCTAAAGATTTTGTAGATGCTTTAGGATCGGTAAATTTT